>JAESGR010000408.1_pt1 | contig 36449 bp, 25 predicted proteins | sample 9269771 | NCBI WGS metagenome assembly JAESGR01 (sample SAMN15739572, study PRJNA653492) | algae metagenome | isolation source: Chroococcus sp. CMT-3BRIN-NPC107 and co-occurring heterotrophs from well... | place: USA: Clark Mountains Wilderness, California | collected 2010-04-18 | reverse complement strand
AAAGGGTCGTTTATGACACGCTTTTGATTGTTTTATTTAACGGGTATTCTTGAGACAAATAATACTTACTTTTCAAAAACAGCAATTGCTCGTACTGGTGAACCTGTTCCTCCTCGTATTTTGAGCGGCAAACCAATAAAGCGAAAACGCCCTCGACCAATTAATTGATATAAATTAATCATGTTTTCGTAATGTGTGAATCCCATCTCGCCGCAAATACGATGAACTTCCTTATTAGAAACGCCTCTAACACCAGGTGACATCGTTTCAACGCCAAAAGCTGATATCTGCTGTTCACCCAGCCAACGCGCTGCGTCAATACTGATTCCCGCTCCATTTCCCCAATCACTTGTTCCGTATGTCCGCCGATAATGGTCTGTGCAAAGTAAAACTGTGTCCCCGCGCTTAATTTCAAGGGTTGCTTTCGAAAGGGCGCGTTCTAAATCGGCTATCTCAATCAATTCACCCAGTTTTTTATCAGACAAGTCTAAACAAATGCCTTCGGTATAAAACATTTCAAGCGGCATCGTTTCGATTGTTTGTCCCCTAAATTCACGCGCCATATGGCTAAGAGAATCAACGTGCGTTCCAGTATGTTCGCCCAACTCCAACAAATTTACAGCCGGTGAAACTACATCGCTTTCAGTAATGCCATCCCATTGTTCATGCGATGCGTGCATCGTAATCTTCACTTCGGGCAAGCTAGGAAATACTGGCATGCCTGAAAAGATTTCCTGACTTAAATCAATTATTTCAAACATATCTAATAGATTTTCTTTTGCAAATTATATTTTTGTTCCAAAAAGGGTCGCTTATGACACAAGCAAAGCAGAATTCATAAAATTTTTACTCTTTGCCAATAAAATTTCCGTTCTAGAACTTAAGTTAATTACAAAAAGAATCTCAAATATCATATTTTATAAGACTTTAACAACTATCCGAATAGCGAAAAAGCCTCTTCTTACAATTTGTGAAAAACACGTTTTCTTGGTTACGAAATCAGCTGCCATTTTGTCCGCGTATAAGCAATGCGAAAGCCATTTTTTTCAGCGTTTAGCTGCGACTGACTTCCGGGCGAGGCGCCCATCATCGCTATTTTGCAGCCTTGTTCAGCGGCGTAACGCAGCCGTGCCCCTAGCAAAGCGTTTTGAGCTCCTTTTCTGCGTTCTCCGGGAACCGTGCTCGCGCCCGCCAGAAACGCGACGTCTTCGTAAACGAATAATGATCCGGTCGAAATCGGTTTGCCGTCGAGTTCGGCAATAAACGGGAAGGCATTCCGACACTGCGCTCCTATTTGACCGAATTGAAACATAAAATCAGCCAGCCCTTCCATCTCTGCTCCCCAACCGGTTGCCGAAGTTTGTGCCCAAAGATCAACTTCAGCTTTAGTAACTATTCGCGTTTTAATGTGCGGATTAGTCGGCGAGTCGATTGAATCGGTGCCGTTAATCGGCTGATACATGACGCTTGTCAATTCAATCGGCTGATAACCGCGTTCGTTGAGTAATCGGATAATCGCCGGATCCGCTAGCGGGCTAATTTCATGAAAAACTGGCGCGTTGTGTTTTTTGAAGAACGCTTCAATCGTTTCCATTTCCGCGCTTGTGATTTTCTCGAAAACGCCGAGCCCGAAGGTTTGCGTTAAAGGCGATTCGCTGCCATCAAACATTGCATACGCGCCGGCGACTTCGATCCATTCGGCGCTGATTTCCGGTTGAAGGCGCGCCCGCGTTTCGACAAAATCCGCGTTCGTTCTGGCTTCGGTGCGTTCCAGCTTTTGGGAAAATGATTTATCTGAAAAAATTGGCATAATATGTTTATTTTCTTGTGCTTAGTTATTAAATTTTATTATGAAAAAACAACTGTTAATGGGAGTATCTTCGATCAAAGGTTCTTACTATTACGTTTGGTATTCACTTTTGAGCAACTGCATAAACTGTTGATGCCAATACCGGCTGCCATCTTTAAAATAGTACGGATGCACACCGTAAGATTTAAAGCCACATTTTTCGTAAAGTTTGATTGCCGACGCATTGTTTGACACAACGCTAAGTTCAAGCTGCTCAATGCCTTCAATCTCAAACGCAATCTCAATGACCTTTCGCAACAGCGATGTTCCAATTTTATGTCCGGTGTAATCGGGACTAACATACATTTGGACGATTTCTCCGCGATGCCGGGTTTTTCGTCGTCCCGCCCGCTCAAATCCTACAATGCCAACTAAGTTTTGCCCGTCAAACGCGCCAAACAGAAAAGTGTTTGCCGAACTGGTTTTAAACTTTTGAAACCTGGCGGACGAGGTATCGGCTTCTTCCTCATAGGTTGTGCCAAAGTTGTCAGGAAAATTCTTCAAACATGCAAGCCGTAATGAAGCGTAAATTTGATAATCCTCAATCTGTAGTGTGCGAAACGTAACTGTCATCAATTTGAATATATTGCATCTGGTAATTTACTACGAAATGCCTTAACGAACTGAGATAAAAGGTCGCGTTTTTTTGCGATTCTGTCCATGGAATTGTTCGGGATACAGAACGATACGATGAGCGAAACATTCAAACTGCTGTCTCGCTACTGGTAATTACAACCGGTTGGTTCATAAACTTTGATCAGAACGGAAAAGCTTCCATAAAATTCTTGAGCACTTGTTCATTTCTGGCTTTCGCATAAAAGAAATATTTACCTCGAGTCCACGACATAAAACCAGCTATTTTGAAATAACTCGGGTTTTTACCCGTTTGATACTGTTGACCTTTGATGTTGATTTTGCTATTTATAGCTTCCTCGCGGGTAAGTTTAACTGCTTCGCTGGCATCTTCAAACGTTTGTGTAATACCAAACCCAAAAAAAACGATGTCCTTCTCAGATTTGTATTCAACGTTTACATCTTCGCCCGAAAATGGATCGGTATTACCCGAGATTGCGTCTCTTCTAAAAGATCCAACAATTCGCGGAATTAAAGTTTCCAGGTTTGACCCGGACGGCTGTGGACGTTGATTGATTGAAAAGGGTAGAGCAGCCTTTTGGGCAAAGCCTTTAGTACTACCTAGCATTAATACGACGATACAAATTGATAATATAAGTAAAATATGAATACGCATAAAAACTCCTTTAAGTTAATAAACTACTCTGGATATGTTATTCGAAGATTTTCTTTTTTACACTACCTATATAGGTAGTAGTATCACCATCCCGATTTTATTAAAGCCAATAAACCTGCTAATAAATAACTAAAAAACTTAAAAAGGCTAACTGAACGATTAATTTTTGCATTACACCTTTGTAAAATTTGTGCAGGTGATTTTTCCATCCGAAATAGAAAGAGCGAAAGCATTTCGAGCTTTCGCTCTTTCCTCTTCAATTGGTATGAATTTACTGTATGCTGCCAATCGGAATGTCGCCCGTTGCGCCGAATACCGCCGCGCTGAATTGTCCGTTTGAACTTTTTAAGTAGTAGTAAGTGCCGTTTGACGGTCGCCAGACAGCAATGTCGGTCTTACCGTCCTTATCATAGTCGCCGGCAACCGGCTTGTCACCTGTTAACCCGAAATTTGTGATTTGCAATTGCATATTTGAGCTTCGCAGGGTAAACCACGTACCTGTGGACGGACGAAAAACGGTTAAATCATTGCGCGAATCACCGTCGAAATCGCCGTTAACCGGAACGTCGCCGCTCGCGCCGAACTGCGCCGCGCTGAAAGTGTTGCTGCCGCTGTTCATCCAATACCAAGCTCCGTTCGACGGGCGAAATACGGCGTAATCGCTTGTGCCATCGCCGTCAAAATCAGACGGATGAGAAACGGCGGCGTGCGGCTCGCCGTAAATTATGTCGTCAACGGCGACCACGTCTACGCCCGATCCGGAAGCCTCGCTTGCGCCGAGCACGGCGTTGCCGGCAAGCACGCGAACGGCTGCAATGCGCGTTCCGTCGTTGTAGGAAACTCCGACGAAAGAGATATCGTTGTTCTGATTCGGCGCAAAATGGCGGCTGATTTCTTCCCCCGTTGCGTCATACAAAATGATGACTCCGCTTTCCAAATTATCTTTGTCCGCAAAGACGATGCCGAAGCCGCTGACCGTCGCCGGAATTTTTGTGCCGGGAATGAAAAAACGCACGTTGAACTCCGGTTTTTCTGCGGGCGCAAACAGTCTGAACTGCGTATGCACGTTGAAATACTGCACGTAATTAGGATTGATGTTGGCGAATCGCGCGATTTCATTTTGACCACTGAAATTTGGGTTGCGGCTGCAGCGATATAGTTGATCGTCCGCGAGAACCATTCCGCGCGGCACGTTCGTATTGTAAAATTTACGAATGTCAGGAGAAGGCGACTGACACAAATTTTCCGGCAAATCGTCCCAGCCCACCTCGCGTCTGCCATTCGTGTAGGAATTACCCGTCACATTGTTTGCGCCGCCCAAATCCTGCCGGAAAAGGTTAATTGCCGAACCAACGCCAAAACTGCCTGCTCCTACTCTAATTGTCGGCGAGGCGAAAACCGTTGCTGTCGATAAAATTAGCAGGGCGAAACCGCCCGTCAATAATTTGCGAATAATGCTGATGTTTTTCATAGTTTTATAATTTCTTTGTGCTGAAATCTTTCTTTGCCGCGTTCAACACTTAATGGAAATTCAAAAGATTCGCTCGAATTCACTACCGCGCTTTATGCACGATTATCTTAAAAGCCAATTAAATGAAGCTTTTTATCAAAGTCGAGCGAATCTTTTCGCTTCACCATTCGCAACTGTAAGCGGCGAATGATTGTTTCGCGGTTTCGAGCGCCTGTTTGCAACCGACGGCTAAACCGGCTTTGGCTTGCGGATTGGCGGCGGCATCTTTCCACGATTTGCGCATTTGATCGAACGGAGTTTGATAAACGGCGCGGCTCGCTTCGGGAACTTTGCTGAAAATACACGCTTCGTATTTCGCGATGTATTCATCACATTCGGGAACGCCGGTTTTGTCGTTGGTCGAGGCGATGGTTGTTTGCTTGGCAGAGTTTGTTTCCGTCGCCGAATTGGCGACGGCGATTGTTTTGTTGGCGGGCGCTGTCGAAGAAACTTCTTTGGACGCGCAGTTGGTCAAACCGAAAACGATTAAGGCTAATGAAAACAGTAATAATTTTGACATTTTTTTAATTGTTAATCTCCTGTAATTTTTTATCGTTGAACTTTTCAGGTTCAACAGGAAACATCTTATTTATTCTGTCGGGCGAAATCACCCCCTGTTTGGGTAGTGAAGTTAATTTAATTTTTCGTTGGATTTGTAATTTTTCATCGCGACAAAGAACATTTCAGGCAAGATCTTGCATGACTTTCATATGTAAAAATGAAAGTCATGTGCAATTGTTACTGAATTTTTGAAGGAATTAATTTTGAACGGGCAGGCTGCCGACGTCGTAGCAAACATTCTCGCGCATAAGATTAGCGGTGACTGATTCCGGCAGGGAAGTCATCAGTTTTTCTCGCAACCAAACGGATAAAGAACTTTCCCATCTGGCGGGAATACCGAAATTCCAGGATTGTTTGACAATTTTGGTCGTGCGGTGAATGCGTGCGGCTTCGTAGTTTTTGAGAGCGGCTTCGCAAATTCCAGATTCAGCAACATTTCGCGCGAGAACGAAGCCGTCTTCGATAGCCGTACACGCGCCTTGTCCGAGATTGGGCAGCATCGGGTGTGCCGCATCGCCTAACAGGGAAATTCTTCCGCGGCTCCATTTCGTCAGCGGTTCGCGGTCAACCAAATCATTTCGTAAAATCTCACCTTCAGTCGCGGCGATCATTTCCGGTAAATCGAAAGCCCATCCTTTGAATGCTTTGAGCAGCTTTTCGCGCCGCTTGGCGGGTTCGTCTATTTCTCCTCGTGCGGCATTTAAAGCCGCCCACCAATAAACCCGGTTTTCACTAATCGGGCAGACGGCGCCTCGTTTTCCGGCGCCTTGAATTTCTCGAATCATATTAGCTTCCGGAGCGGCAATGTCGGCTATACCTCGGTAACATGTCTGTCCCGAATATCGTAAGGCTGAATCTCCCCATAAATGCTTTCTGGCCGCTGAGTGAAGTCCGTCCGCTCCGATTAAAAGAGAGCCGCGAACGGATTTACCGTTTTTGAAATATGCGGTAACTCCTTCTTCGTCCAGTTCGATTCTTTCGCATTCAGCGTTTGTTTCAAGCAATGTTGGCGGGAGCTCATCTTTTATTGCCGACAGCAAATCGGCGCGGTGCATGACGAAATTAGCTGCGTCTTTTATACCAACAATTTTTTCGATGTCCATACGGCTCAAAACCTTGCCCTGCGAAGTCGCTAGCTCGCCGAATTTCAATGGAGATGCGATAGCCCGCACTTTTTCTCCGACGCCCAAGCGGTCGAGAGCAAGCACGGCGTTGAGCCATAAACCGAGTCCCGCGCCGACTTCTTTCAATTCCGCGGCGCGTTCGAAAACGCGAACGTCAACGCCGATTTTTTGCAGCGCGAGAGCGGCTGTCAAACCGCCGATTCCGCCGCCGATGATGATGATAGGTTTATTCATAAAATTTTTTGAATTATTAAAAAACAACTCGTTGAATAAAACTAATTTCCTCTCAACTCAATAATTATTTGCCTGAGCAATTGCAGCGGTTCGATTTTTTGCAGGTTTCGCGCGAGCGAAAATGTTCGGTCGGCGAGATCAACATCAGCCGCGCAAATAATCGCCTGAGTATGCGGATTTTGCACTTCAATCTTTATTTTTCCTCGCGCTCCAAATTCTACCGCGCTGGTGCAGTAAGTTCGCCACAAATCAATTAACACTTCTCCCGAACTAACGTCTATCACGCGCGGTTCAACGATCAGCGGCGTTTTCTCGCCGTCGCTGTAACCGTAAACGACGCGCAAATCGCCGTCGGGCGAGATGATTTCTTCGCTGTAAATAAAACCGAATTCTTTCATTAAATCGCTCAAAAAACAAAAAATGTTCCCAATCAATTCTTGAAACAAACTTTTAAAAATCTGCCGAACCGATGCGCTGCAACTGAATTAACGTTTCACCGAATAATTCGAACAGCACGCGCAACCGCCTGATGTCGTAAATCAAATGCGGATGGTAATAATACAACTGAACCGATTTTTGGCGGTATGTTTTGGATAATTTTCCATCAAAACCGTTGACTCCATAAGAAACGTCGTCCAACCAATCGAGCATTCGCCGCAAATTAGTGTTTTCAAACAATCGGCGTGTTTTCTCAGCATCGCTGCCGCAGAACACATATTTTCGATCTAAATCGTTTTCTCCGATTTTAATATCGCGCTTGTTTTCCAGACCGAAAAAACTTTTTAATCCGTCAGAATAACTCGGCGGCGTCACCCAAAAACCGAAATTATCATTCGTCAAATAATTCGCCGTCATTCGTGTATGCATCGCGTAAACGCCCGGCTGTCTCGGCGTTCTGTATTTATAAGCTTCGAGTCTCACCATCCAATTTCTCACGCGATAAACGACTCTGCTTGTCGAACCCCAATCATCGCAGACGCCGGTAACGAATTCGCCGCCGATTTCTTCGGCGAGCAATTTCCAGTTCGCGTCCTGCGTTTCGCCGAAAGTCATATCCAAAAAACCTTTTGATTGATACTCAAACATAATTATCAACGGTTAATTTCTGCGACTCAAAAAACTTTTCTTGAGCCGCAGAAATTTTTATTTTAAGAGTTACTTCTGCGCGGGCTGCGAGGTGAAATTAACATCGCTCATGTCTTCCAAAACATTGATTACCAAGTTTTCCGGCGTGAAACGCAATTGTTTTGAAGCCGCCGTTATAATGTATGTTTCGCCCGCCGGAACGCCCGCGAAATTGTAATAGCCGAAAGTATTCGACATTGCGGTGCGCATTTCGCCAACGGCATTCGTTAAAGTTATTTTTGCTTTCTGAATGCCGCGACCTTTACTGCCGAACGTTACGCGCCCGCCGACTTTGACCGAAGCCGCCGTCGGACCGAGGATATTTATCGAGCCGCCGGCAAAATCCGTCGGCAAAACATCGGCGTTGGCGTTGACGACTTCGCGAAAAACCGGATTATCGGCAAAGGTTAAAGCGGTTTGTCCGCCGCCCGCGGTCGGAGAAACGTCGAAACGAATCGTCACGAGTTGCTTGGTTCCGGCTGTTAAATTTTGTCCGGTTGGCAATGCGAGCACGATGCCGACTTTGCCATTTTGCAAAGTGTTTGTAAACATATTCGCCGTTTGCAGTTCCGAACCAAGCCCGACGAGCGGCGCGGAAAGTTTCGAGCCGTCATAATTCAGAGTAAAACCAAAACCGTTTTCATCACCGACCGCGTCAATTTCGACGGACACAAAAACCTGTTGTCCGGGCGGGGACTGGGCGTCGACGACTCGAATTTTTCGTTGCGACGCTTTTACTGAATCGGCAATTTTTGATTTCTGCAAAGCATCGCCGAACAGTAAATTCAGACTTTCTTCAGTCAAATTACCTTGCACGGTAAAATTAAATAAAGCAGATGCGCTCGCTCCGCCGGCTGTTTGAACCGCATCGAGCCCGGCGGCGTAACGACCAGCTTGCGCGTAATCGGAAACCGAAACAGCGCCGTTGCCTTTTGTTCCGCGCGGCGCGCTGTCAACGCGCTGAAATTCGTTGAGCTGGTCGGGCTGTTCAATTCCGGCGACAAATTTACCGATTTGCGTATAATCGGCGACGGTGATCGTGCCGTTTCCGGTTCCGGTCGGTCTGGGCGCAACATCAGATTCATAGCCTTGCGCGAATGTCACCAAGCCGTTGACGATAGCAAACGGTAAAACATTGGCGTTCGGGTCAGTAATTTCGCCCGCAACCGGCTGATTGCTAAATGCGACCGGCGTGCTGTAAAGATTCGTCGGCACGGTTTGAAAAGTAACCGCGGCAATTTGTCTGTTTCCGCTCTCAAACATTTGCCCGGACTGCAACGCGATCAAAACGCCGAGTTTGCCGTTTTGCCCGCTGTTAAAAGTCAAATTACCGCTTGGCGCGTGCGTTCCCAAAGCAACCTGCGGATTGGAAAGCAGGTTTGGGTCATACGAAAGACTAAAACCGACGGAATTTTCATTGCCCTGACTGACGAGTTCAATCGGTACGACGACCGAATTTCCGCCAACCGTATCACCGCCCATCACCATTATTTTTCGTTGCGGCGAGTTGTTTGAAGTTGCGAAATCGGCGTTCGTCACGTTTGCTGCGAGATTCGAAAAACTTAAACTTGACGGCTCAAAATTAAGTCCGCTTTGTGTCGGCGTAATTAAATAATTTCCGCCTGCCGCAAGATTTTTGAAATTGTAATTTCCCTGCGAATCGGTCAAAACCGTCTGGCTGTTCGAGCCGGAAAGCGTAACTAGAACATTCGCCGCCGGAGCATTATCGGCGTTGATTTTCCCGCCGATTGAAACATTCGCCGGAAGCCCGCCGTCGTCATCGCTGATGGTTAAAATTGCGTTTTTAGTGCCGAGCTGCGCCCCGCCCAAAACGTTGAAAAGGGATAAGTTAACGGTTTCGTTCGCTTCGCCTTGAACATCCGGCAAAATTGGAACGGTAAACGCTTTGCTCGATTCGCCGTTGCCAAAAGTCAAAGTTCCTGAAACAGCTGTGTAATCCGTTCCGGCGGTCGCCGTGCCGTTTGCCGACGCGTAATTGACCGTGACGGTTCCGGCGTTTCCGTTCGTGCGCGAAACTTCGATAATCGCGTTCGGCGCTCCTTCATTAACGCTGAAACCGGCGAAAATGAATTGCAGATTGCCCGGATTATCGTCGTCCGTAATCGTGCCGATGCCCTGCCCGTCAGCGATTGTCGACATCGTCGGCGCGGATAAATTGACGTAGAAAACTTCGTTTGATTCGACGAGCAGCTCACCGATGACTTGAATAGTAATTTGTTTGGTCATTTCACCGGCGGCGAAATTGATTGTGCCGCTTGCGGCTTGAAAATCCATTCCGGTGTTTGCCGTCACATTCGCGGTTTGATAATTAACCGCGACCGGAAATGCGCTCGCTGCAGATAAAGAAACGGCGAAATTAAATGCGGTCGTCGCTTCGTTGCCTTCGGCGAGAGAAACGTCGTAAATCGAAACTGTCGGCGAACTGTCGTTGTCGTTAATCGTTAAAACAGCCGTCGCCGGGCTTTCCAAAGTCGCCCCGCCGAGCGGGTTTGAAAGCGATAAATTGACGGTTTCCGCTGGTTCGTCCGAATTGTCGTTGGTAATCGGAATCGTAAAAGTTTTCGTCGTTTCGCCTTCAGCAAAATTTAACGTTCCGCTGGTCGCCGCGTAATCCTGTGCGCTCGTCGCGGTTGCGTTAGAAGTCGCGTAATTGACCGAAATCGCGCCGTCCGCGCCGCCCGCGCGTTTGACCGTAATCGAAACCGTTCCCGCATTTTCGTTCACCATGTATGTCGCCGCGCTGAAACTTATATTGCCTGGATTGAAATTAACCGCCGTGCTGCATTGGGAAAATTCCGAAGTATTTGAATCATAGATGGCATTCTCTTCAGTCGCCGTCGCCGTGATGATTTGACCGGCGACAACCGGAATGCCGCTCGCGTTGAAACTGCCGTTGCCGCTGCCGTCGGTCGTGACGTCGGTTCGACCGAGGTAATAACGTCCTTCGCCGTAACCGGACGCGTCGCAGGCGGGCGAGCGGTAAAAACGAATCGAATAAGTTTTATTCGGCTTGCTGTTGAGCGTGCCGTAGATTTGAACAGGAGAGACTTTAACCAAAACGGGAAAATTCTGCAATCCGTTCGCTCCGGAATCGCTGTCTTTGTTATCGTTTGGCGTGACGCCGTAAGTCGTTCCTAAATCAATGCCGAGTCCGCCGTTGCTGTGTATCGAATTATTGCCGACATAAACTCCGTTGCCCGGCAAGCCGAGATGCGGAACGGTGACGAAAACGCCCGCGCCGTCGTTAAACGCAACCGTGTTTGGCAGGTGAACGTCGCCGTTTTCATCCGTGTAACCGCGGATATTGATATAGTTGCCGCTGGAGATGACGCGCACGCCGTCGTTGTCGTTGCCGAGATTCGCGCCGCTCTGGTTCGTGCCGATAAAAGTATCGGCGAGCGAGGTATAAACAATCGTGCCGTAAAACAAAAAACCATGCGCCGCATTTCCGCCGACAACGTTTGCTTCGTCAAAATCTATTAAGTAGCCCGCCGATCTGACGCCGCTGCCGCCGTTGCCGAGCGGCGCGGTCGCCGTCTGATTGACGCCGATGCGGTTCCCGTAAAAGTTGAGATGCGACGCAGACGGCAGCAGGTGAATGCCGTCGTCGCCGTTGCCCGAAACGGTGTTGCCGACGACTTCGGTTTCGATATCGTCCACGAACGCTCCGCTGCCCGAAAATTCGATGCCGTTTTTCGTGTTTCCGAGCGCGCTCGTGCCCGCCGCGTTGGTTCCGATTCGATTTTTCCAAATGAACTGCGGCGCGCGCACAATCTTCAACCCGTTTTCGCCGTTGCCGGAAATGACGTTCGCATCATCTTCGTCAAAACCGCCGATAATGCTGTCTTTAAATTCGATATTTTCGATAAAAACGCCGTTTTGAGCATTACCTAAATCCGCTGTCCCGGTGGCGTTCGTGCCTATGTGATTTTTGTTTAACTCAGCTTCGATAATCTTTGAGGAAATGAAAACGCCGTTGTTATTATTGCCGGAAACGACGTTATTGCTGGCATCCAAACGAGTTATTTTGCTCGAATTCAGCTCGACGGCATAAATGCCGTTCATAGAATTGCCCAAATCGCCGTTTCCGACGGCATTTGGGCCAATGTAGTTGTGATGAACGTAGATTTGGTTGGCGTAATTGCCGAAATCGTCAGAATAATGAGTTGATGTTTCAATATAAATACCGTTTTTGCCGTTGCCCGAAATCACGTTGCGGCTCGCCGCCGTGTTGCCGCCAATCACTCCGCCGATACGCGAGCCGAATGTATTGTCGCTGCTCGTTTTATACGGTCGCAGGTAAATCCCGTTTCCGCCGTTCGGCAGCGCTGACGTTCCCACCGCGTTCGTTCCGATATAGGAAGCCGAAACTTTGAGCGTGCGCTCCTTTCCGTCATAAGTTTCACACGGCATCGTGAAACAGGTGACTCTGATGCCGTCGCCGCCGAAACGATTGATAATCAAACCTTTGATTTCAACCGAGCCGTGTTCGATGAAAAAGCCGTTCGTATTCGGTCCGGCGTTCATGCCGTTTAATTCGATCAGCGGCACGCCCGCGTAACCCGGCTGCGTTGTTCCGTCAATCAAAACGCTATCAGTGATCAGCGGCAAGCCTAGATTCGGCACGATGGTTTTACTGACGCCGACGATATTAAATTTAATGACGTCAACTTGATCAAACGAATTGTTGAAGTTTGCGTCAATAATCGCCTGCCGCAAACTGCCCATTCCGCTGTCGTTCGTGTTCGTTACCGTAAAAGTCGCCGCCTGCGCCGCGAAGCTCGAAAAAAAACAAAAAATGAGCGCAAAAACCGCGCGTGTAAAATAATTGCGAAATAAATTGAATGTCTTTCCCGTCAAACCGAATGGCTGTTTCATAATTGTTTTCCTCTTTTGAAAAAAATGGATTTTCAAATTCCAAAAGAAAATTACAACGAACCAAATGCCGCTCGCGCCCCCAACACAGATAGCTGAATAAGTTTGGCTGCAAAATAAAAAAACGCGCCAGTTGAAAATCAACCGGCGCGTTTTTTCTTTTCAAGTAAAAGTAGCGTTGTTAATTAACTCAAACTAAGCGGTTTTGCAAGGCTTTGGCGACGGCTTCGCTTTTTGAATGCACCTGCAGTTTGCTGTAAATGTTTTTCATATGAAAACTGATCGTGCTGAATTTAACACCCAATTTCTCAGCGGCGGTCGTGTAATTATAGCCTTCGACAATCAGCTTCAAAAGCCGGGTTTCGTGCGGCGTTAAATCATACTCAACGCGTTCGGGCGGGCGAAATTCTCGGAACAATTTGATAACCCGTGCTGCCACTTCCGGTGACATCGGCGCACCGCCATTGACTGCTTCTTTAAGACATTCAAGAATTTTTGTCGGGGAGGTTTGTTTCAAAAGATAACCGCTCGCGCCGGCGCAAATCGCATCGAAAATTCGCTCGTCGTCGTCGTAAACCGTCAGCATCAAAACCGTTAAATCCGGGTATTTTTCCTTGAGGATTTTGATGCCTTCGATGCCGCTCATTCCGGGAAGTCCAATGTCGGACAAAACGACGTCGGGCAATTCGTATTTCGCGCGCACGAGAGCTTCTTCCATCGTGCGAAACGCGCCCGTGCATTTGAAGCCGTCGGTGAAATTAATCAGTGACTGCAAGCCTTCACGCATCGGTTTTTGGTCTTCGACAATAAACGTGTTGATAACTTTTACTCCTGTTTCCATAAATGCTCTTTTTTATCAAAATTAAGATAAATTATTTTTAAGGGCTTTTTCCCCATCAGTATTGGTAGTCGCATTGTCGCTCGTTTCAATTTTCGGCAGGGGAATTTCTAAAACAGTCGTTGTGCCTACGCCGATTTTCGACGCGATTTGACACTTTCCGCCCAAGTCTAAGGCGCGACGCTGCATATTGATAAGTCCGTTACCTCCCATTTCCAGTTGGGTTGTTTCCGAAATAAGTCTTGAAACATCGAAACCTCGCCCGTCGTCGCTAATTTCGAGGCGAAGAAAATCCGCTTTGATTTCAAATTTGACGCGTGCTGTTTTCGCACCCGAGTGACGCACGATATTATTGACGCATTCTTTGAAAATCACGTAGACCTCGCGGCGAATGTTTGCGCCCATCTGCGGATCGTCCGCCACGTCAGGCGCGTCAAACTGAAATCTTATTTGTTTAGCCGTAAAAATATCGGAGGCAAATCTGCGCATACGGTAAACGAGCTCGCGCAAACTATCCTTTTGTGGATTAATTGCCCAGACGATATCACTCATTGAAGCAACCAGTTCGGTAGAAATTTCCGCCACATAATCGAGTGGCTGTAGCGAATTACCATCGTTCGATGGAGCAGTCGGCTCAACTTTTGTGTTACGAGCTACTTCGGTTAAAACCGCGATTTGCGATAGGCTTGCGCCGATGTCGTCGTGCAGATCCGTCGCGATTCTACTGCGCACACGCTCCAATTCTTTCAAGCGTTCTTCCCGTGATTTTTGCAACGCGAGTTCAGCTTCGCGCCGCGTCTTTTCCGATTCCTGCAAACTCGTCAAAGCACTTTGAACCTGCCTGGTTTTTGCCACGCGGTAGCGGTCAAGTGAAAAAACAGCAAAAGCGGTAAGTAAAATTACAGCTGTAATAAATTCCCAAGTCCGATAAAACGGCGGACGAATTGCAAAGGAAACGCTTGCAGGCTGCTCGCTAAAAACCCCGAAATTATTAACTGACCGAACTAAAAATTTATAAGAACCGGGTGCCAAATTTGAGAAATTGACCGAACGCTGAAAAGTTGGCGTGCTCCATTCCTCATCGGCGTTTTCCAGTTTATATTGATACCGCAAATCATCGGCTTCACCAATACTGAAAAAATCAATTTGGAGATTGTTTTCGTTCGCCGCAACTTCAATTTTACTTACTTCTGTTTGTCCGAATTCCGACAACGCGTAAGTATTTCCAGCAATATTGAGATTGCCGATAAATGTTCGCGGCGCATAATTAGTTTGATCCGGTTCGGGAATCAAACGCGACAAGCCATTCGGCGTTCCAAACCAGATTGCACCCGCGCGATCACGGAACGCTGTTGTGACTGAATCTGCCGCCAAACCGTCTGCAGTCGAGAAATGTTTGATCTGTCCGGTTTCCGGCGAAACGCGATTTACGCCGCGTCCGGTTCCGGCGTAAATATTGCCGAACAAATCTTCGGCAATGCACGAAACATTATTGCTTGCTAAACCTTGTTCCGGCAGATAACGAACGAATTTTAGTTTCTCCGCTGCCGGATCGTCAACGCGATTTAATCCTTCGCGACTCGAAGCAATCCAAAGTCTGCCTTTTCGGTCAATGTGTAAGCCGTAAATGCCGCCGCGCGGAACGCCGTCAATTTCGGGTGTGAAAATTTGAAAGCGATTAGTCGTTCGATTAAAACGAGCTAAACCGCCGTTAAAAAAACCGAACCACACGTTTCCATTATGATCTTCAACGAATGAAGCGGGCGCTTTTCCCGTAGGAAAATTTTCCGCTTCACCGAATACGCGGAAACTATTTGTCGCCCGTTCAAATCTGGTCAGTCCGTCGCTTTCGATGTTGCGGCGATTGCTGAGCCATAAATCGCCGCGAGAATCTTCAAATCCGGCGAACATCGTCTCGCCTTTTAATCCGTCGGGTTGACGATAAAGTTTCGGCAAAACAGCAACTCCGAGCGATGCAAAACGATAAAGTCCATTTTCCGCGAGCGCCCACCAATTATTTTCGTTATCCGGAAAAGCAACAGTTGAAGCAAAAATTGATTTCGCGTCGTTCGGCATTTTCAATCTAATTGACTCAAAGCCGTTTTTTGCCATACGGCTAACGCGCCAATCGCCGTGAACCACAAAAAGTTCGCCGGCTGAATTTTGATGAATTGAGTGAATGCGAGGCTCCGGTAAGTTGTCTCGCTCATTAAATGTTGTTAATCCGCGCCGCACAAATTTAATTGCGCCGGTTCCGGTTCCTATCCATAAATTGCCCGTCAAATCTTCAGCAAAATTCGAGGTCGCCAAACTCAGATTGTTTTCGTCTCGCCAATCCGCAATATTACCGGCATTGAGCGAGAACATTACTCCGTTTTGCGCAAACCATAATTTCCCCTCGGCAGATTTAAAGACATCGCTGACTAAGGTTTGCGGTTTAGTTTTTGATGAATTACCAGATTTTTGAAAATCAAACGTAAAACGAACGACTAGATCAGTATTTTCGGGTAAATTAAGGCTGTTTGATGCGGTAACAACTTTTTCGGAAAGCGACATCTTTCGCACGGCGAAGTTTGTCAACTCTCGGATCACTTCAAGCGATTCAGGACGAAAAACGAAAAGACCAGCGCTATGAGCAACAAAAATACGGTTGTCCGATTCTGCGACAGCGAAAACCTCATCAGTGCCTGAAAACCGGGGAATCAAGTAATTAATCATTCGCCCGTCGGGCGCTCGGCGAACGACGCCGGTCTCGCAGCCGATCCAAAGACTTCCATCGATGCTTTCTGTTATTGCCCGAACGAATGCGCCGCGCGGCGAAAGTTGTGCTGAAGAGCCTAAATCAATTTTTTGGTTCTTGATTTCTCCATGCTCATCTGCGATCAAAAACAAACTTTCCGTCGCGCCGCCCCATAATCTTCCTGTTTTGTCTTCAAATAAATGTCGAAAAGCAATGTCGGAAACTTTTTCCGCTTCGAGAAGAATGCGATTATTTCTGATACGTTTGATTGATTCAGGCAAACTATCGACAAATTCTCGCGGTTGCAGACGATAAAGCCCATTTCCGGCGGCAATCCAATAACTGCCGTCACGCGTTTCCAAAACGAACGAAATAGATTGCGAGGCATTGGCATCATTTAAGCTGTAATTTACGAATTCTCGTCCATCAAAACGGCTTAAGCCGTCACGCGTCGCAAACCACATAAATCCGGAAGAATCACGATAAACCTGATTTATTGCGCTGCTCTCCAAACCATCAGCAGAAGTATAGGCTTTAAGAGGCAATTTCTCAGCTGCGATTGGAATAATAAATATGATGATAAAAACACATATCGATAACAAGTAGAATCCATTCCTACGAAAAAATGTTGTAGTTATATTTGCCATTAAACCGATCGGCTGATCATCTAGATAATTATGATTGACCTGCTAATGCCGAAAAGTTTGTCATAATTCATCTTTCGATTCAATTTTGTAGATTTACCCTTGAGTGTAAACAGGTTATTACGATATTTTAGGATTGAAGCAGTAAGTAACACAGTTAGTTAGCATAAAATTATTTAAATGCTATTTATTAGCTTTAATAAAGTCTGATTAAAACTGTCCAAAAAGAACTCTGATACTGTTGCCGAATTCAATGAGCCAGTCTCGCAAATCTCGAAACTCGTGTTGTTGCTACCGGCACTTGATTCAAATGATTTATCGTCCGCAGAATATTCATTCCCGCTGCCGTCGCTACTTTCTGAAGATGTGTTTTCTGCAAGCCTTTATACCTGGTGCGGCGAAGCGTCCCGCGCCTGATGCCTTGCGATAGAGTTCCTTCGATGCCGGCGCTCGCTTTTTATATTCGTGCAATCGTTCATCGCTTGAGAACACGGCACGGGTTTTCTTTATGGCTTCGTGAAACTTTCGAGCTCGCAGCAATAACTTTCTTGGGGCACCAACTTGACTTCGCACACATCGGACGCGATTTTCACAATTGAGGCAGTCTTTACCTCGAAACCTAATTTTGACGACTCTCCGCCGATTGCGTTCTTTGAGCTGACATTCATAGCATTCGGCACTTTGTTTGCCGGCTGGACACATCACCTTTCGATTTTCCCAATCAATTTCAAACTGCGTAGCATCAATGCCGCCGGTCCGCGATTGCCAGCTGGAATTAACACGTGTAGGTCCGAACAGCTCGATGTCGTATTTGTCCGCGCTTTTTACTAACAAGTCACCATCAACATAACCGGCATCAACCAGATGACGCGACGGTAGTAATTCTTTCTTATAAAGCGCGTCTTGAATATCGGCAGTCGAAGCGACATCCTGCGTGGTCGCCGGAGTTGTGTGTACGTTGGTAATTAAATGCGGCAGATTATCGTCGCACGTCTCAGAGAAATGAACTTTATAACCCGTCCATCGGATTGAATCTTTTCTACTGTATTTGGCTTGCGGGTCATACGGCGATTCAATCGAAGCGGCGGCTCTAAACGTTTCCTTTCCCACGCGCCGGCGCACTTCGCTTTCGTTTTCAGCTTCTTCTTCTCCCGAAGCAGTTCAAGCATGCGGTCGAGTAACAGGGTTTGCCCACCGCCATCGGCGAGCCGTTCTCGAAAGCCGCTCAGGACGCGGAATAATCAAACCCGGAATCGGTCAGCTTCAAACCGAGCGCATACTTCCGATCAATGCGCGAGCGAACCGCCTCTGCCGTTTGCCGGTCGGATAAGTTCTCGAGAAACTGCATGACGGTAATCAACGCCAATCGCCGAGGTGCAAAAGCCGGTTGTCCGCGACGCGGAAAAAGGTCTGCAAAGTCGGAATCTTCAAACAAAACGCCAAGTTCATCCCGCATTTTCAGATATAGATTGCCTTTCGGAAAAGCGGCGCCGGCAACACGAATAGTTTCAGACGGAACGGCTTTAATCAAAGACGGCTTCAAACTCATAATCACTACTCCTTAAAATTATTGGAATAGTGTCATTATAAAATCGCAATTGCCTAAAATGAGTTCGGCAACAGTATCAGAGTAGCTTTCGGACAGTCACCTTTGATATCAAAATGCGCTCATAACCGGACGCGACAAAGTTCTTGAGCGGGCAGCTGGCTTTATTATCGGGAAAAAGCAGTTCAAATTTGATTTCTTCGTTGACCACGCCTTTTTGAGAAGCGAAAATCAAATTTGATGGAATTTTCCCTGCCTGCGTCTTTCCAAATTCCTAACCGCCTTTTCCAAAAATCTATATTCTCCTACAGCTTCAACAAGAAGATTATTTTCGCCGGACTCGAAAATAATTAACTGGCACCAAAAGGCATAACATTTGCTTTTATTCGCTAAAGGAACCTGTTTTATAACAGGTTCCTTTTTGTTGGAGTAAAGAATTCCAAATTATTGGAATTACAGGACTTCTTTTCAAATTGCAGGCGGGTAAAAGAAAGCACAAGAGAAAAAGTTAGTTGTTTGGGGGCAAACAATTAAAAAAATAAAACTCGGCGATTTTTATTTGGGGAGTTTACGAAGAAGGAATTCATAGCAGTAATTTGCCGACTTACTTTCAAGTGAGGCTGGCAATTGAGCAAAGCATTAAGGGAAGAACAGCCCAATAAGCAATGTCTGAACTTCTTTCCTTTTGTTTAGACGACCCTGCATCTTTAATAACTTTTTTGTAATCGTCACGAAGAATTTATAAGAACTATCGCCCTTAAATTTGCCGTCGAAGCAAATAAAAATTTTTGGAGGATATTTATGATTCAGTTTAGTTTTTATTGTAGTTTCAATCGTCACTTCCGGACGCATCTGATTGCTGTCGGAAGTTTCGTCATGCTTACGATTTTGACGGTTCTACTAGGAGTGATTACGGCATCTGCTCAAACTCCTACGGGTCGTCTTATCGGTGCTGTGTCAAGTGTGGATGGGCTTATTCCAAACGCAACTGTCACTGCAACATTTACAGCGACAGGTAAAACACAAACCGTCGTTACAGATCAAGAAGGTGCATTTCAATTTCCGCAACTTGAGCCAGGTTTGTACACGGTAACTGTAAATGCTGCCGGGTTTAAAAATTATGTGGCAAATGAAGTCAAAATCGATGTAGGACGCGATTATAACTTAACTCCAACTCTTGAAGTCGGTAACGTTCAGGAAACAGTAACGGTTAATGCTGGAGCCGATGTAATTACGTCTACCACTGCTCAAGTTAGTAATACAGTAAGTCCACAACAAATTTTGTCGCTCCCGCTTATTTCGCGTGCGCCGCTAGATTTAACTACTCTTCAAGCAGGTACTACCCGAATCTCCGGTCAAGGTACATCTATTAACGGTATGCGTACCAATTCCACGAACATTACTCGTGACGGTATCAGCATTAACGATGCATTTATTCGTGCGAATGCGACCGACCTTGCAGCAAGCAGACCGTCGGTTGATGACACGGGCGAATTTACAATTTCCACAACCAACCAGGAGGCAAGTTCCTCTGGCGGCGGCGCGCAGATTCAACTTATTACTCCACGCGGAACAAAAGATTTTCACGGCGCGTTATATGCATACAATCGCAACTCGTATTTTGCCGCAAACGATTTCTTTAATAACCGTTCAGGCACGCCGCGTTCGTTCCGCAACCGCAATAACTTTGGAGGAAGAGTAGGCGGTCCGCTGCCGATCTTTAATTTGGGGGAAGGCGGTCCGACTTTCTTCAAAGACAAAGGCTTCTTTTTCTTTGCTTACGAGAAACTTATAGATCCGGTTTCGACACCGGACACACGAACTATTTTAACTCCTTCGGCAAGAGCGGGAACATTTACTTTTAATCGCGCCACTGCCGGGAGCCCAATAACCAGTGGAAATATACTTTGTCCGAGCGGCGCTGCCGGAAGCGTCTGTACAGTTCCGAACATTTTAGCCTTCGCGCAAAGTTTAGGATTTCAGGGAATTCCCTCGGCAATAAATCCGATCATTCAAGAAAGAGTTCTGAATCTATTGCCAACTGCCGGAAATAATACATCAATTGGTGATAACTTGAACACGACGGGATTCAACTTAAATCGTGACTTCAGTACAAAACGCTTTGCATATACAACCAGAGTTGACGTTGACGCAACGGATAAAGACACGTTTAACGCCGTTCTTGCTTATAACAGAGAAGACGTTAGCCGTCCCGACGTTGATGTAGCGACATTCTCGCCCATGCCGGATGCAACTCAATTCGCTTTGAACAAAACCCTGAGTTTTACTTACCGGCGGACTGTCTCTAACAATATATTAAACGAATTCCGCGCGGGAATTTTTACCTCCGAAGTGCCTTTTGACAGGACAAGTACCCCGCCCAATTTTTTATTGGGACCACAGGGAACTACCAACCTGGCTAATACTCAATTGGCAGGAATAATTTCCAGTCCCGAAAATATATTTTTAGACCAGGGACGTTTTAATAAGGTTTTCACTTTTGCCGATAACGTCGATGTGATTGTTGGCAAGCATTCCATCCGTTTTGGCGGACAGTATCAGAAATACAAGGTAAATTCCTTTAATGATTTCGGCACCATTCCCAATTATACTTTAGGAACAACCAGCGTAAATGCGGCTACTAACACGACATTGGCTACAACCAATTTCGCCAACGTAGGCGGTTCAGGCAGCCTTATCAATACTACTCAGCTTGGCACGGCAAACGGGCTGTTAGCTTTGTTGGGCGGTCTTGTAAACGGCGGCGTACAGGCTTTTAATACTACAAGTCCGACTTCAGGCTTTCAGACTGCAACGAATTTGGCGCCTTTTCGCAACTCTAACCATGCGCTTTATGTGCAGGACAGATGGTCTGTAACACCCGGGCTTACACTAACTTTCGGTGTGCGTTATGAGCTTTTCCCGGCATTGAAAATAAACAACGGGTTAGCTCTCGAACCGGTAATTACAGACCCTAACAATCCACAGGCTTCACTTCTTAACCCGAACGGAACATTTAATGTTGTTGGTACTAATGCCGGTAAAGAATTCCTGTATTACAAAACCGATTATAATAACTTTGCGCCTTCCATCGGGGTTGCTTATACGCCAAACTTTGAAAAAGGAATCGGAAGTCTGCTATTTGGAGAGCCGGGCAGAACCGTTATTCGCGGCGGTTACAGCGAGGTTTATGTAAATGATTCGATCGTTACTGCAATTTCCGGTACTCTTAACGGGAACGTCGGTTTAGGACGAGCTACCGCAGCCGCGATTGGTCCGTCGGGAACTACTCAATTAAATGACCGACTAGGCAATAATTTAACTCCTATCAACCCGCCGGCGTTTGTTCAGCCGCCGAGAACGTTTTTGCAGAATAATACGGCTACTCAAAGCTTTTTCGGAGTTGCCAATGTGGTTAATCCAAACATTCAAATTCCTAAGGTTAGACAATACAGCGCCGGCATACAACGTGAAATATTCGGCAATATGGCGTTTGAAATTCGTTATGTTGGAACCAGCAGCAATAATCTATTCAAAGGTTTAGAGCTGAACCAGCTTGATATTGTTAATAATGGTTTCCTGGCGGATTTCCGTCGGGCGCAGGCAAATCTTGCTTTAACCGGAACTACTGCCTTTTGTAATCCAACGACTGTTGCAGGCTGTCAGGCATTAACGCTTTTCCGCACCGGAAGCGGATCAACACAAATTGGAACGGGTCCCTTGCTTGTCGGAACAAACATAACCGCTACAACTTTCAACACCCAATTACGAAATGGAACTCCGGCTGATTTGGCAAATGGATTTATTACAAGCAATCTAAACAATCATCCGACTGTTGCCAGCCCGAACAATACTCCGTTTGTTAATTTCTATGCTAACCCGGCAATCGGTTCAATAGAGTATTTCACAAATGCTGGCGAATATAATTACAATGGGCTGCAGCTCGAACTTCGTCGACGTTTTTCACAAGGTGTATATTTCCAGGTAAATTATACCTTTTCAAAAAACCTCAGCAATGCGGCAGGAACATCGCAAGGACTGTTTGAGCCGAATCTTCTAAACGAGAGACCGGAACTTGAATACACGCGCGCTGATTATGATCAAACACACGCTTTCAACTTTAACGGTATTGTTCAAATGCCGTTTGGTAAAGGTAGAAAGTTTTTGAATCAGGGCGGCATCGTGGATGCAATTTTCGGCGGATTTGAGCTGTCCGGGCTTGTACAATGGGCAAGCGGAGCGCCTATTACGTTTGTAGATACTCGCGGAACATTAAACCGCGGCGTGCGTTCTGGACGACAAACTGCGAACAGCAGTTTGACCGGCAGTGAGCTTCAAAATTTAATAGGAATTTTTCATCAAAACGGGAATGTTTACTATATAAATCCGTCGATTATCAATGCAAGTGGTCAGGCATCCGGTGGATATGTTAATCCTGCATTTTCCAATTTAAATGCCAATACAACCTTTGAGGGTCAGGTATTCTTTAGTGTTCCTGAAGGACAAACCGGAAATTTACCGCGTGCTATTGTCAACGGTCCGAGAAATCACCGTGTAAATATGTCGATGTTAAAGAATATCCGTTTCACTGAATCGGTACGGCTTCAGCTTAGAGCGGAAGCATTTAATGTTTTCAACAAAACGGTTTTCCGTCACCCGACACAATTTGCAAACATTGCTAGCACAACGTTTGGACAGATAACCGGCACTGCTGTTGATGCACGACAAATGCAGTTTGCGTTTCGTTTTGAATTTTAATTGAGCAATGAAAGTTGCTCCTTGTAAGGCGTTGTTTTTTAGGCAACGCCTTTTTTAATTTTGTAACTAGGTTCTGTTGACATTTCATCTGCGCCAAATAATTGAACTAACTAGTTGAATGAAACTTAAATAGTTCTTTAATAACTTCTCGAATCTCGAAAAGATTCTTGGGTAATGTTTGATAAGATTGTCTTGATTAAATATTTGTTTCACAGGGATTATGTCCTTTTGAAATAATTAGAATCCTTTACATATCTAATAAAAAAAGAAGTCTGCTAATTTAGCAGACTTCTCCGGATATTGAGTTCTAAATAAAATTAGAATTCAAGACGCATTCCGAACCGGATAGTACGCGGAGTTTGGAATGAGTTCGACATGTTGTAGCGGGGGTCTCTCAAAGTATCACTTGAATTCAAGTAATTTGTAATTTGAGTTCCGATACCCGTCGTGATGGCGGCATTGATCGCCGGAACCGTATCGGTAAATCCAAGGTTTTCAGGGCTGAGGTCAATGCCTGTGTCCGTAATTAATCTATATCTGTCAATTTCATTGCTTTCATTGAAGATATTATTGACATTTACATTAAACACCATTGCAAATCGATTATCTCTACCAAAACGGTAGCGATGCTGGACAGCCAAATCACTGCGCGTGAACATTTCGGTTCTTCCCAGATCACCACGACCATTAAGAATTACTTCGTTAGCAAAAATCTCAACGGTTGTCGTCAGAGGAGTTCCTGATTGAGCGGTTGTAAACCCTGAAATCGTTGTTTCATTAGATTTACTTCCAAACCAATCAAAACCATATGAACCGTAGAAGTTAAACACGTGCGGACGATCTGTTGCTAATCTTCCATTGTCGGGTTTACCGGTTGCTACTGCAAATCCCTGAACGGGAATATCGAAGTAGCGGGTGACGCCCGGATCATCACGACCGTTTTCATCAGAGCTGGCTAGACCCGAATAGTTTCCAACCAATCTGCTGAATGTATAGTTAGCATTAAAATAGAAACCTCTCGTCAAGCGTCTTTCGACACCAAATTGAACGGCATTATATTTTCTTTCAGCTTCAACGCAGTTATTAACACCTCCTGCCGCTAAAGCTGTCAGATGGAAACCTTTACAAGGATTGACAATGTTGTAAACTTCACTGCCAAATTCATTAAAGGTTCCGGCGTCTTCAACCGCATTAAGAACTTCTTTGTTAGTATAACGCGAAGTAAACAGGAAACTGGTAAAGAATTCTCTTTCAAAGCCAAATGTGATTTCGCGTTGGGTAAACGGTTTCAGGTCAGGATCGGCAAGTGAAGGAACGCGCAAATCTGTATGACATCTGACACGTGTTCCCGATGCCGTCACTGGACATTGACCACCGCTAGGTCCAACAAAACTGCCTAAAACATTAGCCAGGGTGAACGAGTTATATTGTTCGCCAGGGAAAATTTCGAAGAAGTCTCTTCTGAAATAATCTCCGCCAAAGGAACCGGCAGGCAATTCGAATTTCAGACGGTCATAGAATTTTCCGTAAGAACCAAAGACTTTGGTTTTTCCATCACCGAAAACATCAAATGCAAATCCAAGACGCGGAGCAATTTTATCGCCCCAGCCATAGCTGATTTGAATCGGAAGTTCTTCAAGAAATGAAGGAATGAATTCCTTTTCAAAGCGAACGCCAAGATTTATCGTCAAACGACGAATCGGCTGCCATTTGTCCTGAACGTAGACTGCCTGGTTCAGATTGCTGCCGGTTGCTGCTTGTCCGAATCTGCTGATCCGACCATAACCGATAGCCGTCGGGCTGGCTGTTAAGCCGGAAACAGGTCCGGTACCTTGTGTTATCGGTCTTCCGTAATACAAATTGATTTGTCCGGTATTTACGTTACTGTTTGAATCAATGTCGGTGAAAATTTTCGAACGTTGGTAACCGCCCTTAAACTGGTGATCGCCGCCGAAACCATTTAAGATGTAAGCTGCGTCAACTTCATAATTAGTTTTGACCGAAACTTCTCTGTTGGTCAATCTGTTTGCGGGGAAGTTGAAGAAACCCGACTCGCAACCGGTTTGCGCCGGCGTAAAGGTTCCAAGACTACCAGTCAAAGCGCTGCACACATACAATGTCGCATTCGGAACAAAATAAGATGCCGGTTTCGAGTTTTGGAAGCCTCTGGAAAATCTACCCGTCAGGATAAGTCTTTCCATCGGAGTCCAGATACCTTGACCGGTAACGTTGTTCGAGTTAATGCGACCGCCTTGCTGTCTGGCAAATGCCGCCCCCGAAGTTGTAACTCCATTAAGTGTGAGTGACGGCGGAGCGCCGCCAATGCTGACACTGTTGGTGTCCGGAATAATTCCTTCGATAATTTGCGGATTCCACAGGAATGTTCCCGTCAATCGCAAACTATCGTGCGGGTTGGCATCCATTCTCAGGAAAGCGTATTCCTGGGTCGTTTTTGCACTGTAGCTTTCCCGTGCAGTCAATACACGATTTGCCGCCGTAGCATTAGTAAAGTAATTAGTGGTTTGATCTTCAGTAAAGATTTGTTTGCTGTAGTTAGCTAAAAAGAACAATCTGTTTTTGATGATCGAACCGCCAATTTGAGCCGTCGGGAAGAAATCTACTCCCTCATTTCTGTCAGGAGAAACATATTCCGCACTGTTACCGTTAGCAGTTGTAGGATTTGATACTCTGCGGAGGGTCGGAAAAGGTCTGCTATTAAATTTCGGAGTATCGAATTCAACACCGAACTGACCTCTCCATTGGTTTGAACCGCCTCTCGTAACGACGTTTACAACGCCGCCGGTCGCGCCGCCGAACTCAGCGTCGAAACCACTGGATTTAACCGAGATTTCTTGGACTAAGCTGGTTGGAATGTTGTTTACCGGGTCCAAGTTGTTAGACTTAAAGTTGCTAACGTCCTGTCCATCGATGATAAACGAGTTTTCCGAACCTGAAGCGCCGTCAATTTGGAAACCACCTGATTTTGGTTCGGGTCTGGTTGACGGGGCTAATCTCAACAAACTTGAAAAGCTCGTTCCGGCAGGAATGGTTTCAATTTGCTGTTGAGTAATGTTTGTCTGAATTTCACTGCCTCTGACGTCGATGGTAGCAGCGTCGCTTGCTTGAACATCGACCGTCGCGGCGACGCCGCCGGCTTTAGCTGTCAGCGGAAGGGTAATGGTTCTACCGACCTGCACTTCGACATTGTCAATCGTGACTGCGCCAAAGCCCGAGGCAGCTTCTGAAGTAACGGTATAAATACCGGGGGGCACTTCATTTACTCTAAAACGTCCTTCTGCATCTGTGACAACAGTTCTTTTAAAGCCGGTGGTATTTGATTTACTGGCAACTGTAACAGTCGCGCCATTAATCACGCCGCCCTGTTCATCGTTAACAGTTCCTTCAATATTACCATTTGTTTCCTGACCGAATGCCGCGGCATTCAGCGAGAAAACGAGCGATAATATCGCAATCATAAATCTCATATTTTTTTTCATGTTAGCTCCTTTATTCTTTCTGTATTTTATAAATCTCCTAATTCCAATAATTTGGAATTCTTCAGGGCAACAAAAAGGAAGCTGACTCTCATCAGCTTCCATCCGCCTGATAGATGCAAGCGTCGTGCCCCTAAAGGCTCAAAACGCAGTAGCTAAAGATTTTCACTTTTGCCAAAAGAATTATCGGGAGCGGGATTGAAACAAATATAGATTTTTGAAGAAAACAGTCAGAAATTCGGAAAGGAAATCGAAGCAAAAAGTTCCATCAAATTTGATTTTTTTATGCGTGGAACGGCAAGTTATTCAAACCGGTTTAAGATTTCTTTCCGGTAGTTACGGCTCAGAACAAATTCCGAACCATCTTTGAGAATGACCGCATATTGTCCGCCGAACATTGGCTGGAGTTCTTTGATGCGTTCGGCGTTAACAATCGTTGAGCGGTGAATACGCAGGAAAGCTTCAGGGTCGAGCCGTTGCGAAAGGTTGTTGATGGTGTCACGCAACAGGTAGGTTTTTCCTTTCGTGTGTACTTTCAGATAATTGCCGTAAGCCGTCACCGAATCAACTTCTTTGACGGAAATGACGACCAGCCGGTCTTTGTGATTGATGACCAGGCGGTCTAGAAAGTCGCGGTTCGTTTTCAGGTGCGCCAACAGATTTTTTATTTGTTGGTTTAAATCCTCGTCGCTTTCGCGGCTCAATCTTTCGCGGACACGCGCTGTCGCCTGATGAAAACGCTCTTCGCTGAATGGTTTCAGCAAATAGTCAACGGCGTAAACATCAAACGCCTTGATTGTGTATTGGTCGTAGGCGGTGACGAAAACGACCGCCGGCATATTTTCCGCAGAGAGTTTTTCAAGCGCGTCGAACCCGGTTCCGTCCGGCATTTCAACGTCGAGAAAAACAAGATCGGGGCGCAGTTCCAGACAGGCGGAAACGGCTTCGGCGACGTTCCTCGCTTCTCCGATTACCTGAAACTCTTCAGCGCTCGCCAATAGCTGTTTTACTCTTTTTCTTGCCAGCGGCTCGTCATCAATTATTATTGTTCTAATCTTCACAGTCGAATTCCCGGGAAAACCCGGAATTGACTATTTTACGACAAATGTTTGAAAAAGGCTCTATTACGGTTTATTTCTTTCGGGAAAAGAGCGCCACCCCTAAATTGTTATACGTCAAAGCGTAATTCGTAAAAGTATGGCTAGAAAGAAAATGCGCAGTTTGTTCATTTGAAAGCCCCTTTTATTAAGAGTCCGCGAGCGTCAATTTATGGAGCACGGCTTTTACAGGAATTCGATAGCGTTTAATTTTGTTGTTCAAAGTCGAGGTGTTGACGCCGAGCAATCGGGCGGTTTTTCTTTGACTTCCTCCGGCGTGCAGCAGGGCGCGTTTGATGAGTCTGGTTTCAAACCTGCGAACCTCTTCAAAAAAATCCACTCTATCCTGAATTTTCAGACAGTAATATGATTCGAGCGTCAACAGGTCGTGCCAGAGAAGTAGCGTCTTTTGCCGAAGCTCATTCACCTCTCTGTTCCACTCGGCTTCACCGCGATCGTGTTTGGCGACTGACTGTAAATCATTTTTGCTTTTCATAAAGTTAAAATTCCTCAAGATAAATTTTTGCTGATATAAGCGGCAAAACCCCGCTCCGCCTGGAAATTCTGCCAGATAGTAATACTTAAAAGAGCGAAGAAGTGATTAAAAGTCGGTAATTGTGGATTTGGCTTAAAACTGGCGGGACGAGTTTTTCCAGCGTGCGGAAATCCGGAAAAGATTGATTTGTGACGAGAGTGATTCGGAATCAGGGCGATAATTTTGCAGGTCGCGTTTTACGACGCGTTTGTCCTCTATTTTTGACCTTTCGTAACTCTTTGCGCATCATCCCGGGCGTTTAGAGATAAAAATTGGATGTTGTCCAAAAAATTGAATGTTGTCAGCGATTGACAACGCTTCATAGTTTTACAAAGTGAAGGTTTGTATCATGAAAACAAAAATGGCTAAATCAAAAGAATTGGAATTGGAAGTGAAAACGAAGAACGATGCTTTGAGCGAGAAAATCGGGTCGCTCAAACAAAACGCCTTCGCCTTGATTCGAGAAGTCAGAGAACTCGGAAATCTGTCTTACCTGGATTTGACGCGCGGCATTGATCTTTTTGAGGAAGTACGCCGCTTTGAGATGAAACTGATCCGACAGGCGCTCGAAGAAACCGACGGTCGGCAAGTCCAGGCAGCAAGAATGCTCGGGTTGAAAATGACTACCCTAAACGAGAAAATTAAACGCTACGGTATTGACCCGCATGAGCCTTTGAAGGAAGAGTGAATTTAAGCGCTCGAAAAACAGCGTCACGGCAAAACATTTGTTTTTGCCTGCTATCGAACGAAGAAAAAAGATAAAATCTTAAAGAAGGATTTTTATTTCTAGCGTTTAATGTTCTGAGAATAAATTTACGCGTGCGGAAACATTATTAAAACAATCTTTGTCACCGCTATTTGTTTTATAATGATAACCAATGGAATTTTAATGCGACAGTTCAATTTGCAGCGCATACTAATTTTTTCGGCAGCCTGGATTTCGCTGGCATTTCTCATTTCGGGTCTGGTCTATTTTTCCAACGTTTACAGAGACCGCCCCCGACCATTCGAATGGAAAAACGTCTTTTTATCGCAAGCGCCAATTTACAGCTGGGCAATTCTCTCGCCGCTGATCGTTTTCTTCGCCAATCGATTCCGCTTCGAGCAGAGAAATTGGTGGCGCCTGTTACCCGCACACCTGGTTGCGGCGGTTGTTTTTCTACTGCTTCATGCAGCTATTTATACCATCCTCTATAAAATTGTTGATCCGGCAAGAGCTGCCGAACGCGATAACTTCTTGGCTTTTACATTAAGAGTAACTACAAACCAGGCGCCTGAGGACTTGTTGCTGTATTTTTTTGTGTTAAGCAGCATTTACGTGGTCGATTTTTACCGGCGTTTTCAAGCCGAACAGTTAAAATCTTCGGAATTGAAAGCCGCCCTTGCCACCTCGCAGCTTAATGCTTTGAAAATGCAGATTCATCCGCATTTCCTGTTCAACACTTTGAATTCGATTTCCGCCTTGATGCACGAAGATGTAAAAGCGGCAGATAAAATGGTTGCCCGGCTCGGCGATTTTCTGCGCATGACGTTGGAGAGTTCCGGCGACCGCGAAGTTTCGCTCAAACAAGAGATGGACTTTGTCAGGAGCTATCTGGAAATTGAAAGCGTGCGGTTTCAGGACCGGCTCGCCGTCAAGATGAACATTGATCCGGAAACGCTCGCAGCGCGAGTTCCGAACTTGATTCTCCAGCCGATTGTCGAGAATGCGATCAAGCACGGCATTTCTCGGCAAACTAAAGTCGGAAACGTGATTATTTCGTCCAAGCGTCACGGGGATAGATTGCAAATTCGCATCGAGGACAGCGGACCCGGCTTACAACCTTCAAATGGAAACGGCAATGGCAGCAAGACCGGCGGTATCGGGCTTGCCAATACCCGCGCAAGACTGGCGCATCTTTATGCGGAGAATTATCGTTTTGAAATAAAGAATGCGGTCCCGCATGGCGTGATCGTAACGCTGGAAATTCCCTTCGAGACAATAAAAGAATTGCAGCCGGAAACGAATCAGATTGAAATCAAATGACGAAATCGGAAATCAAAGTTCTTGTCGTTGACGACGAATTGCTGGCGCGGAAAAGAATTCGCTCGCTTCTCAGTGAGCACGCTGACATAAAAATTGTCGGCGAGTGCGTAAACGGGCGGGAGGCTGTCAACGCGGTGCGCAACCTTGCTCCCGATCTGGTATTTTTGGATATTCAAATGCCGGAAATCAATGGACTTCAAGTCATCGGCAATCTGGATAATAAAAAACGTCCTCTGTTTGTTTTCGTTACGGCTTACAGCCAGCACGGACTGGCGGCGTTCGATGCAGACGTGGTTGATTACCTGCTTAAGCCTTTCGACCCTGAGCGTTTTGACATCACTGTTGGTAGAGCAAAATCGCGTTTTGAAGCTGCACGGAAGGTCGAGGAAAAAAACAATTTGCTAAATTTCGTCACCCGGCTCGAATGCGAGGCACAATACGTAAAACAGTTTTCGATTCGCAAGGACGGGCGAATATTTCTCATCAAAGTCGAAGACATCTGTTGGATCGAGGCGGAAAGAAACTACGTTCACCTGCACGTCGGCGAGATATCATATTCGCGCCGCGAATCTATGGGAAGTCTCGAATTGAAACTCAATCCTGATATGTTTCGCCGAATTCACCGCTCGACAATTGTCAACCTCAACTTTATCGAAGAACTGCGGACATCGACCAGTAGGGATTATCAGGTGTTTTTGCGAAACGGCGAGAATCTAATTCTGAGCCAAAAATATCAAAAGAATTTACGGGAGTTTTTCGGTTGACGCTCGCAAATTTTTTGAAACGACTCCCCTCTCACTGAAAACCGTCCCCAACAATCGCGTTTTCGTCTTCACGTCCGTTAGATTTGTCACATAAATCGACGGATTTTTCGCACCTCGACTGCGTTGATTAAAGTAATACCCTAGCACAATCAGTGCTTTGTTTATAATAAAAATTATCAGGAAAATTAAAAATGAAACGCAAATTATTAATTGAGGTAGAAACAAAGTCCAAAGCCGGAGAGGGTCAAGAGCGCGTTGGCAAAGACGCTTACGTTTTGGACGGCAAAGAAACCGATTTTACTATGGGACGCGGCGCAAAAAATGCGAAAAGAATCTCGAAGTGGACGGCTGACGGGAATGTTTTTGTTGTGACCGAAGAAGCCGTCTTGAACGCGCCTGACGGTGGCAAAGCAGCGTTTCGAGGCACACGCCGCTGGATACTTTCCGCCGACGGAAAAACCTGACTATCGAAATGGTTGCGGAGAATCCGAACGGCGCGTCTAAGTCCAGGCGCGTTTTCGCCAAAAATAAAATGACAAAATAGAAAAAGGAGTGCAAAAATACAATAATTGCACCAAACTGCTTTCCTTAAACCCAAGTTGTTAGAAGTAACGATAACTATTGACAGCATTCTCTTAAAAGACATTATAAAACTATGTTCAATAAAACTATGTTCAGAAGAAAATTTTTGTTTCTAGCTGTGGGTTGTTTGTTGTTGAGTGTCTCCGTTGCCGTGCTGCTTTTCGCGGCTTCTTCAAAATTGGTGAAAGCCGAGTCATTAGCTATTCCTGAAAACGCGTCCGATGCTTTTGTTTTTGAGTCTAAGCGTCAAGATGGTGTTTGTTTAACTGAAGAAAAACGTGCTGAGCTACAAGAACAAGTGCAATCCCGCATCAACAAACTTCGCGGCGAAGGCAAACTCGCTGCAATTGATTTGAGTTTTCCGCCGAAATTTATTTTTCCGGTGCGTGGTAATGGAGCGGCAGAACAAGATTATGGCGTTCATTTCATGGGCAACTTTGTTGACCATAATCCATCCTTTCCAAACCAGTTGCTAGATTACAATTGCGGAACACGAACCTATGACCTTCCGAGCGGTTACAACCATAAGGGCATTGATATTATTAATTTTCCGTTTGCGTGGAATAAGATGGACAACAACGAGACCGTTGCGGTTGCTGCCGCCGACGGTCAGATCATCTTCAAACAGGACGGCAATTTCGACCGCAGCTGCTCGTTTAATACCACCACGACTTGGAACATCGTTGTTCTGCGCCACTCGGACGGCACGGTTTCTTATTACGGACATTTGAAACTTAATTCGTTGACCACGAAAGTCGTTGGGGAAACGGTCACGCAAGGTGAGTTTTTAGGTGTTATCGGCAGTTCAGGAATCTCGACCGTACCTCATCTGCATTTTGAAATTTATAACGCCGCCAATCAATTACAAGACCCTTATCAGGGACCCTGCAACTTGATGAACAGCTTCAGCTATTGGCTCGTTCAGCTGGCTTACCGAGACTCGTCCATCAACAAACTGATGACGCATTCTGCCCAACCGGTTAGTCAGTCCTGCCCAAATCCCTCAATTACTAACGAGAAAAATGTTTTCACACCCGGCAGTCAAATTTTCGTCTCCGCCTCTTACCGCGATCTGGTTGCAGGACAGGTAAGCCAACTTTCCCTGATTCAGCCTGACGGCACGGTTAATCAAAGCTGGACGTATGTCAGTCCGAATACTTTTAATGCGGCTTCCTTGGGTTTTCCCCGTCTTTTGCCGGTAAATGCTATGACTGGCGTATGGAAGTTTCGCGTGATTTATGAGTCGAAAACTTTTGAACACACTTTTTTCGTTCGCTCCCCGCCGTTTAATTTTGACGGCGACAGCAAATCAGATGTTTCGATTTTCCGACCTGACAGCGGAGTATGGCATTTGTTGCAATCGCAATCAGGTTATGCAGCTTCGCAATTTGGGCTATCAATAGATAAATTAGTTCCCGCTGATTTCGATGGTGACGGAAAAACCGATATTGCTGTTTTCCGAGAAAATGCATCCGATCCTGGAAAAGCGAAGTTTTTCATCTTACAAAGTTCAAATAACCAGTTACGAGAAGAGCAATTCGGTGCGTCAGGAGATATTCCCGTTGCAGGAGATTGGGATGGAGACGGTAAAGCCGATATTGGTGTTTACCGGTCAGGAACGACTGCTAATTCGCAGGGATATTTCTATTATCGACTCTCATCACAGTCAAATGCTGGTTTCATTTCGTATGCGTGGGGAAGTCCTGGAGATAAACCTGTCGTTTCTGACTATGACGGCGATGGGAAAACAGACGCAGCTGTGTTTCGTCCGTCAAACGGAGCATGGTATATCCAGAGAAGCAGAGACGGATTCCATGCCATTCAATTCGGTATTGCAGAAGATAAACCTGTAGTTGGAGATTACGATGGAGACGGCAAAGCGGATCAGGCTGTATTCAGACCATCGAACGGAGTTTGGTATCTGTGGAATAGCACAACCGGATTTACAGCCGCGCCGTTCGGAATCTCAACCGATAAACCAGTTCCGGCTGATTACGACGGCGACGGGAAAACTGATCTGGCGGTTTACAGAAACGGCACTTGGTATATCCTGAACAGCACAAGCGGTTTTGCTGCACTTGGATTTGGTAATGCAACGGATAAGCCGATTGCTAATTCTTTTGTTCCTTAAATTAATTAAACACCGAAATAGGAAAAGCCGTAAGTTTTAACGCTTATGGCTTTTCTGTTTGTCTCGAAAATGCCGTTAAATGAGACAATCAAAACAGTGTCAAAAACGACCGTTTTTGACACGGAAATTGTTATAAAGATGCATTTTGACTGTTAACGTATAATGCAAAAAGACATGAAGTTTTGATTCGGAAAGTGGAGAATAACTATGCGATTCATTACTATAATTTGCACCATCTTGCTGCTTTTTTCTTCAGTTTTTGCTCAGCACAAAGTTAATGGTCAAGATGAATATACCGAGTCCATAAGACTTGTTAAACAATCGGTAAAAAATCCGCAATTAGCAGTTGGCTTATCTTTTACGCAGAAGCATATCAGCCGCTTTGGAGATGGCGTTGCGATTGCGTTGCTTAAAATCTACGATGCTGATGCTCTGGAAAGACTAGAAAACATTAGGAATTATTCACAGATTATTCGTACAGCTTTTGTTGCGCCTAAAATTGTTGAATTACCCCAAAAATAGAAAACCTGAAGTGACGATTTTTCTTCTTACATATTTGCAGAGAAAAGTTAGAGACGAAAATCTAAAGGCTGAAATATCAGATGTTATTAAATTCGTTAAACAACAGACTTCGAAAGAATGAATCTAAATGTAAAGTGTAAAAATCTAGATTTGACCGCTCGGACGCTGATGTCTATAAAAACTAAAATAAGCGGCGCTATAGAATATAGAATGCCGCTTATTTATTTTGGTTTGATTTTCTGTTTTTTATGTTAATCCCTGCAAAAAATCTCAATCTCCATCAACCTCGACAACAAAATTCCTGTAAAACTCTTTTTGCAGGTTTTGTGCTAATTTGGCGTCCAGCTTTTTGAGAATTTCCAAACATTTCCTGGCTTCTTCACGTCGATTATCTGTTAGATAACTCATCGCCAGATTATATTGAGCCTCGCCAAATTCAGGATTGATGCGGACAGCTTCCAGATAACTTTGCTGAGCCTGTTTTTTCTTTCCTAAATAATAATAAGCAGTGCCGAGATTGTTATGGGCTTTGGCAAAATCGGGTTGTTGTTTGATCGCCTGCTGAAATTTCTCGACGGCTTCTTTATATTTTTTAATCTTGACGAGAGTGACTCCGTAGTTATTTAGCGCATCAGGAAAAACAGGTTTGATTCTGAGCGCATTTTCGAAAGCCGTCTTTGCTGATTGAGGATCGTCAAGATGATAAAGGGCATTTCCCAAATCGTTGAACAGTCGTGCGTTTCGTTTTTCAAACTGAAGCGCCTTTTGATAAGCGGCAACGCTTTCCGAATAATCACCAAGTTCATAAAGCGAGCTTCCGAGAATGGCGTATATACCGCCGCTTACTTCATTATTATTGATAGATTTCCGGCAAAGTTCCGCCGCCTCCGAGTAATGTTTTCCGACCAACAAACTGTTGAATAAGTTTGTTTTAACTTCGAGGGACTTTGGTATTAATTCAGCCGCCTGCCGAAAATATTCAATGGCTTTTTCGTAATTTTTACCGATGAATAAATCCGTCCCTTGATTGTTCAGATCAATAGCCCTGTCAATATCGGCTGATACGCTGACTGCTCCTCCATGTATCAAACGACGGGGCTGAATCTCTCCGTTAGGATTTAATTCGGAACTGATAGGCTCTTCCTGCACATAAAAATTGGTATTAACGTCAGTTTGAGCCTTTATTCTTTCCTGCGCCTGAATGGATAAAATGAAAGTAAAAATAAGTAGAACGAGTGCTGCATGCTTCATAATGAACTCCTTTTATCGCGATTGATTTTCGCGTTTTGATTTGAAAAGTATAAAGATGAATAGCGTTATTTAACTTGTTACGGATCCCCGCGACTGAAATTTAATCCGCAACTACTTGAAAGACGCTGTAAATTCATTTGAGTTACAGGCTTTTCAAAATAAAAACACCTTTCGGCATTTGTTTATGACAACTTTCTTCCGGGGCAGATTCGTTTTGAAAAATATGGATTTACTAATCCCGAACAGAAACCGACAATGTAAATATTTTTACGATTTGCCCATTTTAACGATTCAATTCCCGAAAGAATTAATTTGAACTGGTAACGCTTTGTTAGTTCCTTAATGAGTAAAAAGGTTTCACGTTTGCAAAGGAAAATTCTTGATGAAGTTTTTGGTTATTCGAGCATCGAAAGATAGAGATTGCCCTTGGAAAAAGCCGCGCGAGCGATGCGAGCCGTTTTTCAGGCACAGGTTCGATAACCGATGGCTTCAAAGACATAATGGTGATACTCCTTTAATGAATTAACACCATTATATCCAAAAAAATAAAGCTGAAAGTGAATTCGGCAACAGTATCTCTATTCTTTTTGGACAGGCTCCAGAAGGGCTTTGTGTCTTTCATTATTGGCGTGCTGTGATTGTATCGATCCGTGATATCTTTCACACCAATCAACTGGGAATCGCTCAATTATCCATTTTTAGCTTGCTATGATCATCCATTAAGCACATAGTTAGGATGGCATCCGTCCCAAATTTTAACCAACCGGCTTTACTTATAATGGATTGATTGACCGGGCGATGTCGGCATACGCAACTTATTATTCCGAGTTCGCGCTCTTTGATGCGTCGTCCGGTGGAACGCAAATCGCCGCGCAGACGAGCACCAGTGTGAAGGTAAGGAACGGAGTCTTTAACACACAGCTCGATTTCGGCGCGCCAACATTCCAGCCGCGAACAGATTTGGGAATCCGTA
>JAESGR010000407.1_pt1 | contig 36480 bp, 25 predicted proteins | sample 9269771 | NCBI WGS metagenome assembly JAESGR01 (sample SAMN15739572, study PRJNA653492) | algae metagenome | isolation source: Chroococcus sp. CMT-3BRIN-NPC107 and co-occurring heterotrophs from well... | place: USA: Clark Mountains Wilderness, California | collected 2010-04-18 | reverse complement strand
CATCGACCGGGGCTTCGGGCTGATCCGGACATGGATGGTCACAGACGCCGCGGCCTACGAGGGCGCGCGGCTGCGCGAGAGCCTGCTGGACAAGCGCAACACGGCCGCTGTCGTGTGGGCGGACAGCGCGTACCGCTCGGCCGCCAACGAGGACTTTTTGGCCAGGAACGGCTTCGTCAGCCGCATCCATCGCATTTGAGCCGCAGAGCGGATCAAAGCCGCTAGGCAAGCCGATGCCGGAGCGGACCCGTCGGGCCAATGCCAAGAAGTCGAAGGTGCGCTCGTGCATCGAGCACGTCTTCGCCGAGCAAAAGGCCCAAATGGGGCTGTTCGTGCGCACCATCGAGCGGCAGCAGACGCTCGATCCGTTCTCTGCAGGAGACGCCGGCAGGAGCCGGCGGAGGCGGCATCGCCCAGGCGACGACGAAGATCGGCATGGCCAACCTCGTCTACAACCTCAAGCGGGTCCTCTACCTGGAGAAACGCGCACTGGCATGATCGGCCACGGCGGTTCCGTCCACCGCAGGTGCCCTGCGTTCTCGGTCAAAAATGGCCTTCTGTGCTTCCGCACCTCCACCCGCAGGGCGCGTCCAGGCCGGCAATGATAGAACCGTCCAGATCGCTGGTGGGATCGAGACATGGTCATGGGCGGACATGCTGGAGGATGACGCCGGCGACTGGCCGATCCGCCAGCAGTTGGCGCAGACCCTGCCACGGGTCGGCAGCGGGGGCGAAGCTGGCGACGGGCGGGAAAGCAGCTGGAGCGCCCGCGACGTGGCGTGCCAGCCCTTCCAGCGTGCCGGGCCTCGTGGTCAGCGCATGCCGCGCAGCATCTGCTCGATGAAGCCGCCTTCGCCCAGCAGCACGTAGAGGATGATCAGCAAGGCCAGACCTAGCAGGACGGCCAGGCTGATCTTGATCCAGGACCAGGGCCGCTCGCCCTGGACCTGACCCGTCCGGGCGTTGACGAGAAAGCGGTAGGGCTGACCGCGATAGCGATAGGCGGCGAGCCAGACCGGGAGGAGGACGTGCTTGAAGGTGACGTCGTCGTGCTGCGTGTCCACGAAGTCGATCCGCTGGACATCGCCGCCGATGTCCCGGGCCACGTCCTGGCGGATGGCAGCCGCCATCCTGACCTTGGCCCGGTCGAAGCCGGCGGTAAGGTCGATGCCATAGGCCTGCGCCCGAAAGCCGGCGAGATACTCCGGGCGATAGAAACGGAGGTCCTGCAGGTCCCATGGCTCCAGCCGGTCGACCATCGCCGACGGCAGGGTTTCGGCGGCCGGCACCAGCACGTCGTCGAAGTCCCGCGCCACCTGCCCGGCTGCCAGCGACCAGCGGATCCGTACGACCGGCTGCTGGACGCGGCGCACGTTGCCCTTGTCGTCGGAGACCGTCACCCACTCCATCGTGGTGTACTGGTCGCCGCGCTGGCCGCGGTAGACCGAGCGGGTGGCGCTGTCGAAGGTCCAGTACGGCAGGTACATCCCTACCAGCCGCTCGCGCTTTTCCGACCTGTGCTTGAGGTCGGATGGCGCGAACCAGAGCCCGCCCAGCCAGCGGTCGAAGGCCGCCTCCGCGTCCTTGCGGTCGATCCCGAACGGCAGGACGCCCGAGGGCTTGATGTGCTGATTGACCCCGGTATCCGTGACGGTGGCCGAGCCGCAGAACGGGCAATGGCCGCTGAATTCGTCACCCGAGAAGCTGAACTCGGCGGCGCAGGCATCGCACTTGACCGTGCGGGTCGTCTCGACTTCACGCTGATCGGCAAGCTTGCCCAGCCAGGCATGGTAGTTCAGTTCGCGCAGCGTGCCCGGCGGCTGGACCTCGTCGATCCGGTTCTCATGGCCGCAGAACGCGCAGACCATCACGCTCGTGCCGGGCTTGAACGTCAGGAAGGCGCCGCACTGGCTGCAGGGGAAGCGAAGCTCGCCGGCGTCAGCCGAGGGACCGGGCGCCAGCCCTTGCGATGGCGAGGCCCGCTCGGCATGACGCAGCGCCTCGGCCGCGATCCGGCTGATCCGGTCCTCGTCCGGACGCTCGCCCCATGGTCCGGCCATGTCAGGCCTTCGGCAGCGGCGGCGGCAGGCTCGCGAACAGACCCTGCAGCGCACGCTGCTCGCCAGCCCTGGCCCAGTCCTGCATGCCCTGGGTCCAGACCATCGTGTCCCGTCCGAGCTTCCCGTTCGCGACCAGATCCTGGAGCTCGTCCGATCCGAATGGACCCTGCGCCGCACCGTCGACCGCGACATGGAAACGCGGCACAGAGGGTAGTGGCGGCGGCCCGGCCGCCGCCGGCTGCGTGGAACCGGCCGGCTTGCCGCCGAACGGTGCCATGGCACCCGCTACCTGCTGGGCCATCGCCATGCCGGCCCCCAGACCGACACCGGCGCCAAGCGCACTGTCGGTCCCGCTCCGGCCCAAAGCCTCCGCTGCCTGAAAGCGCGTGTAGCGGTCGAGGTCGCCGATCACGCCCATCGAGGTGCGCTTGTCCAGCGCCTCCTCCACCGCGGGCGGCAGTGAGACGTTCTCGACCAGCAGCTGCAGCAGGTCGATCCCGTAGGACTGGCGGACCAGCGGTGCGGTGCGCTCGGTGACGAACGTGCCGAGCTTCTCGTAGTTCGCCGCCAGGTCGAGAACCGGCACGCCGCTGGTGGCAAGCGCTTCGCTCATCTTCGACACGATCATGTTGCGCAGCTGGTTGCTGATCTCGTCGGTCGTGAAATGGCCGTCAGTGCCAACCAACTCGCGCAGGAAGAGGGGCGCATCCGCGACCCTGATCGTATAGGAGCCGAACGCGCGCAGCCGCACCGGGCCGAACTCGGGATCGCGCAGGGTGATGGGGTTCTTGGTCCCCCACTTCAGGTCGGTGAAGCGCCTGGTCGAGACGAAGTAGACTTCCGCCTTGAAGGGCGAGTTGAAGCCGTGGTCCCAGTGCTGGATGGTGGTCATCACCGGGAGGTTGCGGGTCTCCAGCTGGTAGAGCCCGGGCGGGAACACGTCGGCGATCTGGCCCTCGCTAACGAAGATCGCGACCTGCCCTTCCCGGACGGTCAGCTTGGCACCCTGCTTGATCGCGTCCTGCCAGCGCTCGAAACGCCAGACCAGCGTGTCGGAGCTGTCGTCCTTCCACTCGATGACGTCGATGAACTCACCGGTGAGCCGGTCCCACAGCGACATTGCTCAGCCCCTTCCCATGCCTGGGCGGGGAGGGCTGCCGGTCGTGCGCACGGCCGAGGCTGCGCGCAACACCTGCTTGAGCTCCTCCTCGCAGGCATAGAGGCGCTTTTCCGCATCCGCCCGCTTGATCTTGCCCTCGTCGGCGATGCGCAGGCTGTCCTGGATGGTGTCGATCAGGGCGCGGTTCGCCCGCTCCACGACCGCGATGTCGAACACGCCACGCTCGATCTGCTGGCGGACCATCGCGTTGGCATCCTTCAGATTCTTCGCATTCGCCTCGAGCAGCTGGTTGGTGAGATCGGTCGCCTCCTTGAGCGTCTTCGCCGCCTCGCTGGAGCGATAGATCGTGATCGCCTGGGCGAGCTGGGTCTTCCAGAGCGGGATGGTGTTGGCGAGCGTGCTCGTGATCTTGTTGATCAGGCCCTTGTCGTTCTCCTGCACGAGCCGGATCGAGGGCAGGGCCTGCATGGTCACCTGGCGGGTCAGCTTCAGGTCGTGGACCCGCCGCTCCAGGTCGTCGCGGGCCGAGCGCAAGTCGCGCAGCCGCTGGGCGGCCAGCACGTCCGCCGCGGTCTCCGCCGCGCGGGCAAGGGAGGGGATCTCCTGCTCGTCGAGCTTGCGCAGGAGTTCGTCGCCAGCCGTAATGTAGAGGCCCAGCTGATGGAAATAGGACAAGGTCGCGTCGTAGAGCCGGTCGAGCTTCTCGACGTCGATCATCAGGAGGTTCTTGTGCTTGTTCAGGCTGTCGCCGATCGTCTCGATCTGGCCGCGCACTTCCTGGTACTTCTGCACGAACTTGTGGATCGGCTCGGTGGCGCCGAACAGCTTGGCCATCCAGCCGCGCTTGGCCCCTTCCTTCAGGTCCTCGGTATCGAAGCCCTTCAGCGTGAGCAGCATCCGCGACAGGGCGTCGCCGGCCGGGCCGGTGTCCTTGTTGCGCACGCCCTCCAGCATCTGCTCGCTGATGTTGGTGAGCTCCCCCTGCGCCCTGGCACCGAACAGGACGATCGAGTTGCTGTCGGCAAGGTCGATCTCCTGCAGCAGTTGCTCGATGCGCTCCTTCTGCTCCGGGGCCACCTGCGAGAAGGCGGCGATCTCGGCACTGGTGGCGGTCAGGCCCGCCGAGGTGCTGCCTGCGGGAGGCATCGCGCCCAGATTCTGCTGGGGGTTGAGGGCCGGTGCACCCGCCGAGGGCGACACGGTCGCTGTGCCCTGCGTCGGCAACGACCCGTACTGGTCGGTCATCGCGATCCTCCCTTCAAGAATGGCGTATGGCGATCGCGCCGACCGAACAACCGGCCGGACGCACGGAGGTGTCACCACCCCGGATGGTCAATGGATGCCTTCGCTCTTCAGCCGGCGGGTCAGCACCTCGAGTTGCACGTCCAGATCGAGGGCATCCGCCGCCAGCAGCTTCTGCTGCTGCTCGGTCATGACGTTCTCCATGGCGTCGAGCGCCTCGGTGAACTTGCCCTCGATGGCCGGATCGGCGCCATTCAGCCCGGATGCGGCCAGCTTGCGCGCAACCGTGAGCGTCTCGTCGAGATACAGGTTCAGCATCTTCCGAGCACGGTTGAACGTGTCCGGCTGGCGCTCGATCGTCTCGACCAAGCCCCGGGCGCGCCGCACGACCCTGGCTAGCCGGTCGGCGAGCGGCCGCGACGTGATCCGGCGCCGCGTCTGGTCGAGCTCCTCGATCCGTGCTGCGGCCGCATCCAGGGCGGCGCGGAACATGTCGGTGTCGATATCAGGGCTGACAGCCTTCTCGCCACGCGGATCCAGGCCGTACATCAGGAGCGTGGCGATCGCCGCCCCGATACCGAAGGAAAGGCCGCCCATGAAGCTGTGGCCCGCACCGGCGAACGCCAGCAGGAAGGCGGCCGCTCCCAGGCAGCCGGCACCCAGCGCCTTGCGCGGCAGAGTCGGCGCCTTGGCGACGCGGCGCGCCTTGAACGCACGCTCGGCCTTACGGCCGGCACGGATGCTGCTCGCGCCGAAGACGATGAGGGCTGCCGACACGACGTCGGCGATCAGCATGTCCGTTCGGCCGCGGCCAAGCGCGATCAGTCCCATCAGCATCGGCAGGATGGCGAACAGATAGAGGATCAGGCCTTCAAATCGCCCCTCAAGCTTGGACCGTATCTCCGGGACCCACCGCTCGGGAGCCGTCCGGCCACCCAGGATGTCCGGACCCGATCGACCGTCAGAACGCATGGAAGAAAGCAGCCTGGCAGCTCGCCACGCCCAGCGTCGCGGCCAGCAGCACGAACCCCAGCGTCTTGCGCAACACCACGTTCATCGACCGTCGTTCCTCGCTCGCGCTCATGTGCGCGATGCCTCATGTAGGAAGGTCGGGGCCGGTTTGCCAGCACGCAGGATTGGAGCTTCGTATCTGCCGGTGGCTGTCCGGCCTTGCTGCCGGGCGATGGGGACGACGAGGACGGCGCAGGCCTCCCCGCCCGCCCGTGAAGGGGTGCATCGTAGCCGGTCATCGTTCGGGATGCCTGGCTTCCGCCAACATCAGGCGATGGCCGATCCGGGCCATCAGCCAACGGCCATCACATCCCGGCGAGTGTCTCGCGCAGCTTGGCAACCTCGAGCATGGCCTCGGCGAGCAGGTTCTTGAGCCTGAGGTTTTCGTCCTCCAGCATCTTCAGCCGGCGCGAGTCGGGAGATTCAGCCTCGGGACGCCACGCCGTGGCGGAGACCGGTGTCACGGACGGTGTCTCTGCCTGCCGGACGACCGCGGGCGCCACCACGGGCGGCCGGGCAGCGACCTCGGCCATGGTCGGCTCCACCGGCAGGCCCAACTCTTCCAGGGCCACGCGCCAGCGCGTGTCCGGATAGAGCCATTCGAGACGCAGATAGTCGTCGCGCGCTTCGTCGAAATGGCCGAGCGCCCGATGAGCCTGGGCGCGTCCCTGCAGCGACCAGGTATCGTCGGGGTTGATCGCCAGGGCCCGGTCGAAGTCGACAATAGCCTCTGCCATCTCGCCCTTGTGGCTCAAGGCCCAGGCCCGATAGCGATAGAACAACGCCGAGTCTCGGACCGTCTTCGCAATCGGGATCACCCGGTTGCAGGCTCCGATGACTTCGACCAGCCGATGGTCGGGTGCCGTGATCGCGGTTCCACAGATGGTCGCATCATCGGCATGCGCGGCATTACTGCCGGAGAACAAGATCGCGAGGGTCACGGCGGTGGCCCGAAGCATGAAACCGCCTGCGCTGCTGTTCATCCTCATTCAATGCACCCTCTGACCTAAAAATATTCTGCTACGTTAACGAAAAAGTTCGACGATGTCTGCCGAAGGATGAGGGCGACCGGATCGATTCCAGGAGCAGTGGCTGGTGCCGGCAATGGTGGCGCTGGGCGGGCAGAAAGCTCCGCACCGGGACCTCCCGCGGTCCCGGATTGTTCAGTGCCTACTTGATGGGCGGCCTGCCGACATGCCTGCAGCGGCATTTTTTCAAGCTGACCGGCAAATCCGGTGTTGCCGGTCGACATCGGGCGCCGGGATGGACCGGGCGCTTGCGCGCCTGACGTGCGCGGATCGCAGCGATCGGAGATGTCGGAGGTGCATGGTGGGCGCTACAGGGATCGAACCTGTGACCCCTACCGTGTGAAGGTAGTGCTCTACCGCTGAGCTAAGCGCCCGACGACGCGGGTGGTGGCACCGACGTGGTGGGGATGTCAAGCCGTGCATGTGCCCAATGGGGAAGGGCAGCCGGTCCGGTCAGGCTGTGAGCCGGTCGATGGCTGCCACCAGTTCGCCGAAGTGGTCGATCACCAGGTCCGCGCCAAGCTCGCGTGGCGGAACGTTCGTGTAGCCGAAGCTGACCACGATCACCTTCATGCCGGCGGCGCGGGCGGTGAGCACGTCGTTGGTGCTGTCGCCCACGAAGATCGCTTCCTCGGGTGCCACGGCCAGCGGTCGCAGGGTGGCCAGCGCATGTTCCGGATCCGGCTTGCGGATCGGCAGGCTGTCACCGCCCACTACCGAGCCGAAGAAGCGGGAGAGGTCCAGGGCCTTGAGGAGGCCGATCGTCGGCGCATAGGGCTTGTTCGTGCACACACCCAGCGGGAGGCCCCGTTCGACCAGCGCCTCCAGTGTCGGCACGACGCCTTCATAGGCGAAGCTCTGCCGGCAGGGATGGGCCGTGTAATGCGCCAGGAACTGGTGGAACAGGCGATCCAGGAGCTCCGGATCGTTCGGATGGCCGGCGGCATCGAGGGCGCGGCGGATCAGGACGCGCGCACCGTCGCCGATCATGGTGCGCAACGCCGGCAGGCTCGGAGCCGTCACCCCCAGCCCGGCCATGACCTCGACCAGGGTGCCATGAAGGTCGGGGGCCGTCTCGACCAGGGTACCGTCCAGGTCGAACAGAACAGCGCGCAGCGAAGGGTTCGTGGCCAAGTCTGGGGTCTCCTGGAGCTTGCCGCTGCGCCCGGCGCGCAAGGCAGCGACGTGCGATGCCGGGGCGCAGGAAGAGGTGCCAGGATTGTCCGGTCAAGCGGAGTCGCTACACTGCGGCGGATCGCGCTGGTGCGCGACAGAGCTTGTCGAGGTGTGCGGCCGCTCATCCGATGGCGGCAGATCCGGTTCCGACGGGGTCACGGCCGGCCGCGCTTGCGAGAAACGGAGATCGATGACCAAACCGCTGCACGTACTGGTCCTGGCCGCCGGCAAGGGCACGCGGATGAAGAACGGCCGGGCGAAGGTGCTGCATCCGCTGGCCGGACGTACCCTCCTGGACCATGTGCTGGCCGTGGCCGGCGAACTCCAGCCGTCGCGGGTGGTGCTGGTGCTGGCCAGGGGCATGGACGAGGTGGCCGGATCGGCGCGGGCCGGTGGCCTTCCGCTGTCCGTCGCGATCCAGGAGCCGCAGCTGGGCACCGGGCATGCCGTCCAGGTCGCCGTCGCTGACCTGCCCGCCGAGGGCGAGGTGCTGGTCCTTTACGGCGACACGCCGCTGATCCGGGCGGAAACGCTCCGCGCCTTGCTGGACGCGCGCCGGCAGAACGACGCGGCCGTGGCGGTGCTCGGCATGAACCCGCCCGACCGGACCGGCTATGGCCGCTTTTTGGAGCGGGATGGCCAGCTGGTCGCGATCGTCGAGGAGCGCCATGCCGATGCGGAGCTGAAGCGCACGGGCCTGTGCAATGCCGGCGTCATGGTCATGGACGGCGCGCGCCTGCCGGAACTGCTGGCGGCCGTGCCGCACCGGCCGGAGAAGAACGAGTACTACCTGACCGACATCGTCGAGCTGGCCCGTGCGCGCGGCTGGGCTTGCGTTGCGACCGAGGGGCCCTGGCAGGACGGCGTGGGGATCAACAGCCAGGTGCAGCTGGCCGAGGCCTACCGGCTGCTGCAGGAGCGCCTGCGGCTGGCGGCACTGGAGGCCGGCGTGGTGATGACCTCGCCAGAGACGGTGCATCTGTCGGCCGACACCATGATCGAGCCGGGGGCGATCATCGAGCCTTATGTCGTGGTCGGGCCGAAGGTGCGGATCGGCGCCAATGCGCACGTGCAGGCCTTCAGCCACCTTGCTGACTGCACGGTTGGCGAGACGGCGGACATCGGGCCGTTCGCCCGGATTCGGCCCGGCAGCCGGATCGGCATTGGTGCCAAGGTCGGCAATTTCGTCGAGACCAAGAACGCCCAGCTGGAGCCGGGTGCGAAGGTCAACCATCTCAGCTATATCGGGGACGCCTCAGTGGGTGCCCAGGCGAATGTCGGTGCCGGCACGATCACCTGCAACTATGACGGCTTCGCGAAGCATCGCACCGAGATCGGCGCGGGCGCGTTCATCGGGTCCAATACGGCCCTGGTGGCGCCCGTGCGGATTGGCGCGGGCGCGCTGATCGGCGCTGGCAGCGTCATCACCGCGGATGTACCTGCGGATGCGCTGGCGGTGACGCGCGCACCACAGTCCGTCCGTCCAGGCCACGCGCAGACCCTGCGGGCGCGCTTCTCGGAGCGGAAGTCGCAGGGGAAGCAGGAATGACGAACCTGCCTTCGAGAGCCCGGTGGCACGAGAAACTGGAGGACCGCATGCGAATGCGTTGGGCGGCGGCGATCGTTGCCGGGTTGCTGGCCTGCACGGGTACGCAGGCCCAGGCCCAGATGCCCGATGACCTTCGGGTCGGGTATCAGGCCTATCGGGCGGGCCAGTTCCAGGAAGCGGCCACGGCGTTCGGGCGCGCCATCGACGACGGGCGGCTGGACCGGGATGCCCTGGCGGTCACGCTCAACAATCGTGGCGTGGCCTACTCGCAACTCGGCAACTTTGATGCGGCCATCGCGGACTATCTGCGTGCCCAGGACCTCAAGCCTGGCGACCCGACCACCGTGCGCAATCTCCGCTTCGCCTATGTGACCCGTGGCCTTGCCAGTGCCAACCGAGGCAACCGGGCGGCTGCCAAGCAGGACTACGACCGCGCGCTCGAGGTCGATCCGAACTATCTGGAAGCCCTGCAGTATCGCGGCGCGCTGCTGGTCGAGATGGGGGCCAACGCCGAGGCCGCGGCCGACTTCCGTCGCGTCCTGACCCTCCAGCCGGACAATCCGGCCGCCATCGCGGCCCTGGCCACGCTCGAAGGAGAGCCCGCCAACGCCGCGCCGGCGCCACAGGTCGCTGCGCCGGCCGACCTCGCCGTTCCGCAGGCCGCCGAAGGTGCCGCCCCGGATTCCGTCCAGGCGGCCGTGGCTCGGACCCAGGCCGCCCAGGAACGGGCCCAGGCTGCTCTCGACGATGCCTTGAGCGCTGCCCGGCAGGTCGAGCCGACCGCAGCACCTGAAGAACCGGCGACACAACCACAAGTAGAGCCGCCTGCAGGTTCTTCCGACGCGCCTGCGCCGGTCGCGCCGGCACCCGCTGAGACGGCGGACGCCGCGCCGCCGACGGCACCCGCGGAGCCTGTCCCGTCGCCACGCATTACGACCCCGCCTGCGCCAGCACCCGAAGAGAGCCAGACTGCCGAACCGGCTACGCCACCGGTCCAGACGGCTTCGAGGGACGAGCAGCCACAGGATGCGCCCGATGCGGAGGCGCCACGCTTCCGGGTGACGACCTCCGTGAACATGCGTGGCGGCCCGGGCAACTCGTTCGGCATCATCGGATCGCTGGAACCCGGCGCGATCGTGACCCCGGATGCGGAGGACAAAGGCTGGTACCGGATACCGCGTACCGGTGAGCGCTCAGGCTGGGTGTATCGTCGATTCCTCGCTCCGGCAGAATAATACTTCACGATTTACGGAGCCGTTGATTTCTACCCCTGGTCGTGTCTAGTCGTGCAGCAGGTACGGTGTGACACGCAGGTTCCCGCCGGCTGGAACGGCAGGCCAAGCTCGTCGAGCGGCCTGCCGCTGGCCAGTCGGCTGGATTGTGCACGGGGGTGGACAACGGGATGGCTTGGTCGACCGCTTGCAGGCGTCTTCTTCCCTTGATCCTGCCCCTCGTCATGGGCCTCTTGATGGCCGGACAGGCTGAGGCAGGAAGGGACGCGGGACAGCGCTATGCGGCTGTTGTCGTCGATCATGCCAGCGGCGACGTTCTTGTCGGCGAGGAGCAGAACAGTCTCCGCCATCCCGCCTCGCTAACCAAGATGATGACCGTCTATCTCGCGTTCGAGGCGGTCCGGGCGGGCAAGGTGACCCTGGATACCAAGCTCCCGGTGTCGGCTCGCGCCGCGGCGCGGCCACCGTCGAAGTTGGGATTGCGCTCGGGGACCTCGATCACGCTGGACAATGCGGTGATGGCGCTCTTGACCAAGTCGGCGAACGACGCGGCGAGCGTGGTGGCCGAGGGCCTGGCCGGCAGCGAGGACGCGTTCGCTCGGCAGATGACGGAGAAGGCGCGCCTGCTCGGCATGAAGAAGTCGAGGTTCAAGAATGCCTCGGGCCTTCCCGATGCGGAACAGGTCACGACCGCACGGGACATGGCGACCCTGGCCCAGCGGCTGATCGACGACTTCCCGGAGTACTACCCCTATTTTTCCCGCGCCGAGTTCAAGTATGCCGGTCGCACCATCCGCAATCACAACTGGCTGCTTGGCCGCTATCCCGGCACGGATGGCCTGAAGACCGGCTACATCAATGCTTCCGGCTATAACCTGGTCGCCTCTTCCGTACGCGGCGGGCGACGGCTGATTGCGGTGGTACTGGGAGGTAAGACCGCCCGGGCTCGTGACCGGCAGGTGATGCGGCTGCTGGACGATGGGTTCGCGTCGGTGCAGATCGCACGTGCCATGCCGGAGTTGGGAATCGCGTCGGCGAACCGGGCGGCCACGGTTGCCAAGCCCGTGCTGGTGGCTTCGGCGGCCAAGGCCAAGGGGCGGGTCACCCGCACCGAGACCGTCCAGGGCGATGCGAAGGCGACAGCCGCGGACGATGGGGCCGACAGCAAGGTCGCAGCCAAGACCAAGGGCGCCCGCTATGCGGTGCAGGTGGGCGGCTACTCGACCGAGAAGGCCGCGCGCCGCCATGTGCGCAAGGTGGCAAGCGAGGTCGGCAAGAAGTTGCGCGGCAAGCCGACGGTGATCGCGTCGTCAAGCAAGGGCAAGAAAATCTTCCTTGCGCGCCTGCTGGGCTACGACCAGTCAAAGGCGAAGTCTGCCTGCAAGGCCATCAAACGCCAAGGCCATGACTGCCTGGTGGTACGGTCCTGACGAAGCGCGTCCGGTCGCGGTGCTCCATCCTGCGCGTCAGCGAGCGGCCAGAGAGCAGGCGCGATGATGGCTCAGCCGTTGCAGGTGCTGAAGATCTCCATGCCATGCGGCACCGCTGCCGGCCACTTGTCCCGTGCCACCTTTGACACGAACTCCACGATCTGCGGGAGCAGCGCGCTGTCATAGGGTTTGCGCACGAGCCCGCAGGCCAGGTGGCGATTGGCACGTGCATGGGCGACCTGCGCGCTCAGGAACAGCGCCGGGATCTCGTGACGCCCCTGCAGGTAGCGCGCGACCTCCACACCATCGCCGCCATCGCGCAGGTTCAGATCGATCAGGGCCAGATCAGGCCGGCTGTGCCGGCACAGGGCGATAGCGTCATCGACCGAATCGGCCGGCCCCATGACCTGGTGGCCCGCGGACTTGAGCGTCCACTCCATCGCGAATGCGACGAGAGGCTCGTCCTCGACAACCAGAATGAGCATACGCGTTCCAAGCCTTCACCCGCTCTTGCCCTAGGCTAAGTGCCGAGCTTGCAACTTGTTCCGGGGTGGTCGCAACTTCCCTGCGTGATCGGCCCAGACCGGCAGGAAAACCGGCCGGCCGTGATCTTGCCGCCGGTCAGCTCTGGCGTGCGCGAAGCCAGGAGGCCGCCGCCGACAGTTCGACCTCGTCGAGCAGGTCGGCATAGGTCTCGGGATCGGCCAGGGCCAGCGCGTCCAGCCAGTAACCGGCAGCGCCCGCCGCCCGTGCGTCGGCAAACGGTTGGTGCGGAGCATACTGGACGGTGCCAGTCGAGACGACGTCCTGGCTGCGGTCGCTCGGGTCGCGAACCAGCGTCACCTTCACGATGTGGTCCAGCCCGGGCGTGAGGCTCTTGCCCGAATCCGCGAGCCCCAGGCGATAGATGCCGGGCTTCACGCCGCGGCGGATGACTTCACGCAGGACCGGGGCATCGCCGTTGGTTGGCGTAAGGCTGACTTCGACCCGCCCGGCAAAGGCGCGGCTCAGGAACCAGGGAATGACCGGGGATGGTTCAGCCGAGAAGGCCGTCCCGGGCGGCAGAAGAACTGCCACGGGCGCGCTGGAAATGCCGCGTGTCCCGCCCGTCTCGGTCCGGGCCGGCCTACCGGCCGTGCGCGGCTGGAACAGCCTCAGCTCCTCGGCAGCCGCCGCACCGGCGAGAACGGACAAGCTGCCTGCCATCGAATATAGCAGATGGCGACGTGACATGGTCATGATGTTCCCCTTCCAATCGTCGGGCCGAGCAGCCGCAGAACGTCCACCGGCCTGGTCTTGCCTTTGAGCGGTTCCGGCAAGCTGATCGGCTCCGCCGTGAACTGCCCTTGAACTAGCCGATATGTATCCGCAGAAATGAGGATCCGGCAGTGATCGTCGTCACCCGGCAGGCCCGGCAGCTTCACCTGCTCCAGTCGGGCGGCGATATTGGTCGTGTCCCCGAGCAGCGCGTACTGCAGGCGGTCGCGCCCGCCGATGGCGCCGGCCATCACGTCGCCGGTATGGATGCCGATCCGGATCCTGACGATCGGCAGGCCCTGCGCCTGAAGCTCCTTTCCCAGGACCGGCAAGGCCTGCGCGATGGCAAGCGCAGCGCGACAGGCCGCCAGCGCATCCTGCTCGATCTCGGCGGGCGCGGTACGAGGAATGGGAGCGCCGAATACCGCCATCATGCCGTCGCCCATGAAGTCGGCGACAATGCCGCCATGCGCCGCGACCAGATCGGTCATCCGGCCGTGGAAGCGCTCCAGCCAGGCGAACAGGTCGCGTGGCTGGAGCGTTTCCGTGATCCCCGTGAAGCCGCGGATGTCCGAGAACAGCACGGTCGCCGGCAGGGTACGGGGGACCGGCCGACCGCCATCCACCAGTTCGTCACGCTCCGCCCAGAGCTGGTCCGCGACGGCCGGTGGCAGGTAGGTCCGGAACAATCCCGAGATCGCCTCGCGCTTGCGGGTCTCGCGCCATGCGACGGACAGAAAGCCCAGGCCGGCCGCCAGGACCCAGCAGACCATGTGGGGGACCCAGGACACCCAAAGGCCGGCACCCATGGCAACCCAGGCCGCCGCCGGGATGGCGAGGGCGCCCGACGTCACGACCAGCATGGACGTGACCGGCCGGCGGGTCAGGGCGCCTGCGAGCATGCCGCCCGTGGCCGCCAGGGCCAGCAGGGCGAGCGTCGAGGAGGAGGCCAAGGTGCGGAGCACGGGGATCTGCCCGCGGGCCTCGAGCAGCATCTGCGCAGCCAGCTGGGCATGCACCTCGACTCCGTAGATGCTCCGCTTGGGGAGCATCCGGTCGGTCGTCTCCTCGTTCCCTTCGAAGAGGACGCCGGTGAAATAGTCCTTGGACGAGCGCGCCATCGGGCCGATCAGGACGGTCTTGCCCGTGAACTCCTCCGGGTCGACCCGTCCCTCGACGACATCCCCCATGGCGAACACCGGGAGCTGCCGTGCGGGCCAGCTCAGCAGGCGCTGGTAGCCGGCAGCGTCCAGATCCACGTAGGGACCGTCGTTCGAGCCCAGGGGCGGCATGTGGTGGCCGCCCAGGACGAGGGTGCCGTCCTCGGTCTGGAGCGGCTGCAGACCGTCACGTTCCAGGGTGGCCAGTGCTACCCGTGCGCCAATCGACCAGAGCATGAGCTCGTCGTCCAGGACATAGGTGAGCAGGCCACGGCGAAGCACGCGGTCCGCCTCGTCGCTGACCATCTCGGCCGAGGCCAGACGCGGGTAACCCTCCAGCATCGGCGCCAGCGGACTTTGCCGGACGGCTTCCGTGGAGGCGAACATGTCGACGTCCAGGATCATGTAGAGGCGCGGGTCGGTGCCGAGCAGGCCGGACAGCCGCTCGAAGCCCGCGGGATCGCTGCAGGTCCCCAGAGGCCCCACCGGCATGTCGCCGCGGAACAGGTCGATGCCCACGGCGGCCGGTTCGCCGGCAAGAATCGCCTCCAACGCGGTGGCGACCACGCCGTCGGTCGGGACGCCGCCATACGCCCGGCGGTCGGCCTCGGTGATGCCGACCACTACGATGCCAGGATCCGGGACCGCCTGCGCCGAAGCGTAGGCATTGACCATCAGGTCGTGGCCCAGCAGTTCCAGCCGCTCGAACCAGCCATGCGCGCGCGCCATGACCACGAGCGCGAACAGCAAGGCGGCCCCGGCCAGGACCGTCAGTGCCGAGAGCAGGTCGCTCGTGGCCGGCCGCCAGCTGCTGCCGTACGATTTCGGCCCACCCACCGCACCGGGCGAAGCCTCTCCGCCGGCCCTCATCGACAGTTCCTGATCGCGGGGAGCCATCCGCCGACGTCACCGCAGAGCCGCAACGCCCGCGCATCGCCATGACCAACGGCGGGGCCGGGTGCCGGCATGGCTGCCGGCCTTGGCGGAAGAGCTGGAGTGGGTTCGGTCACGTTCATGCGTGGCTCCGCAGGCCGGCGGTTCATGACGATGGGAAGTCGGCGCATGGCCAGGATGCAAGGTCGGCCCGCCCACTACTGCCGACTGTGATATCACCTCTAGACGACATACATCTTCTACTGGATAGTGGGCCATGTGCATAATGGTCAGGGAATCCGGGCGCGGCATTGATTTGACGCCTGCGTGGCGAATCAGGTATTCAATGCGGCGATTGAACCACATGAATCAGAAGATTGACAACAAGATCGTGAGCGTGTGACGCTCTACTATCCTCTATAGAGTATCGTCGGCCATGACTACTGGCGAACTGGCGACCCGCACGGTGATCCGCACGTCACCGGGCCTGATTCGAACATTGAACGAGGATCGGGCAGTCGTGCGCATGGCGCCGCCACTGTTCGCCGTGGCCGACGGCATGGGCGGTCTTTCGCGGGGCGACTTCGCGTCCGGGCTGATCGCCGAGCGCTTGGCCGACATGGAACTGCCCGACGAGCCGGCAGAGCGGATCCGGGCGATCGATGCGACGCTCAACGAGGTGAACGCGACGATCCGGGCGGCCAGCCGGACGGAGCTGTGCGGCAGCACGGTGGTGCTGGCGACGATCGCCGACGAGACGGTCCATGTGGCATGGGCGGGCGACAGTCGTGCCATGCGGCTGCGCAACGGCGTGCTCAAGCCGCTGAACCACGACCATAGCGTCGTCCAGGAACTGGTGGACCTTGGCATCGTGACCGAGGCCGCCGCGCGGCACCATCCCCTGGCGAGCCAGATCACCCGTGCCGTGGGTGTGGCGCCTACCCTGGATGTCGAGTGGTGCCAGGACGACGTGCATGCCGGCGACCGGCTGCTGCTCTCCAGCGACGGCCTGCACGGGGTCGTTGAAAGCAAGCTCCTGGCGGAACTCGCTTCCATCCCGAGCGCGGAGGAAGCGGCCGATGCCCTGATGGCCGCCGCCGCCGACGGCGGTGCGCCCGACAATGTGACATTTATCATCGTCGACTTTGGCGAAGCGGCAGAAACGGGCCAGGGCGCGACCGGGGCGGCTCGATGAGCCCCGGTCGCGCAAGACCAGGCGATCCGCGTCGGCTTCGTCAGTCCGGTTCGCATGGTTCCTTTGGTACGGTGTGTGATGCAGCCTGGTGACCGGATCGGCCGATATGTTCTCGAGGAGCTCCTCGGCGAGGGTGCGATGGCCCAGGTCTTCGCCGCTCGCCATCCGGTCCTGGAACGACGGGTAGCCATCAAGATCCTCCAGGCGGAAGCCCGCAGCGATCCAGCGATCGAGGCGCGTTTCCTCGACGATGCGCGCGCCGCCAACGTTCTCTCGCACCCGAACATCGTGAGCGTGGTGGACGTGGACGTCGATGCGTCGACGGGCGTTCCGTTCATCGTCATGGAGCGGGTCGACGGACGTACCCTTGAGGAAATGCTGGAAATGCAGGGCCGGCTGCCAAGCGCCGATGTCGTGCGGCTGGGCCTGGACATCGCACGCGCCCTCGATGCGGCCCATGGCGCTGGCATCATCCACCGGGACGTGAAGCCTTCGAACGTGCTGATCGACCGCAAGACCGGCCGTGGCTATCTCACCGACTTCGGTGCAGCCAAGCGCTTCCAGGCCGGCCAGCCCGGGCGGACAGTTCACGGCCAATTGATCGGCACGCCCTGGTACATGGCGCCCGAGCAGCTCGAAGGCATCGACGTCGACGCTCGCACCGACCTCTATGGCCTGGGCGTCACGCTCTACCAGATGCTGACCGGCACCAAGCCGTTCGACGCGTCGAGCCGGGAGGGCCTGTACCGGGCCATCCTCCTGGACCAGCCGAAGCCGATCGCCGAGGCGGTCCCGGACGTGCTGCCGACCCTGGACGCGGTCGTCGCTCGGCTCCTTTCCAAGAAGCCCGCCGACCGGCCGGCCTCCGCCGCCGAGGTCGTCGAGGCCCTTGCCGACATCTCCAACACGCCGGCACCGGTGAAAGCCGACCTGCCGGTACATCCGACACCGGCGCCCGCCGCCACGGCGCCCGGCCCCATGCCTCCCGGCGCTTCGCCCGGTGTTCCCGCGTCCCCGGCGACAGCGCCGGCCGGGCCAGGCGCGGTGACACGAGCCCAGGACATGGCGCCTGCCACGAAGGGACCGACGATGAAGACGAAAGCCGCCATCGCGATCGCCGCGATCGTACTGCTGTTAGTCGCTGGGCTCGGATGGTTGTTGACGGACCGACCGGCCGACGACGTGGCGGAAGCTCCTCCAGTTCAGGCACCCGAGCCGGCCCAGCCGCAGGATCTGGCACAGCCCGAGGTGCAGCCACAGCCTGAAGTGCAGCCGACTCCGCAGACGCAGGCATCCGGGACAGTGCCGGAGGCTTCCGTGCCTCCGGCGCAGGTCGAGGAGCCGCCCGCCACCACGATGACGGCGACTGCACCGACAGCCGAGCCGCCTGCCGAGACCGCGGCGCCAGCTGCCGAGCCGCCGGCGGTGCCGGCAGCACCGATCGTCCCGCCCGCCACGGTGATGCCTCCCGACGAGCCCACGACCGAGCAGGCGCAGGCACCGGTCGAGGAGCCGGAAGCGGCGCCGGATCCCCAGGCCGTGGTGGCTGCCATGGACGAGGTCGCCTGTGCGAACGCTGCAGCGGACATTGGCAGCGAGGGCAGGGTGACGCTGCAGGGAACGGCGCCGGACCAGGCCAGCGTGCAGACCCTGATCTCGGCCGTGCAGGCCGTGGAAGGGGTTGAACAGGTCGAATCCGACCTGGAAGTGCGCCCGGCTCCTGGCTGCCTTGCCGTGGCGGCCGTCGCGGAACTGCCGGCCATCGGCGGCGAGCCTCCCTTGATCTCGCTGAACCGTCCGGACGCCGTTTACGCCGACCAGGAGATGCTGGTGATCACGGCCTCGCTGCCGCCGGACGCTGGCGGCTTCCTGTTCGTCGACCTGTTTGGTGATGATGGCCAAGTGCTGCACGTGCTGCCGGAGAAGCTGGCCAGCGCGAACCAGCTTCCTCCTGGCGGCAGCATCCAGATCGGCGTGGAGGAGAAAGACCGCAAGCCGGGGGTACGCGACCTCAGGATCAGCGCACCGTTCGTGCCGATCCACATCATGGCGACCGTGGCTGACAATCCGCTCTACGAAGGACTGCGTCCGTTGTCCGAGCCGATCGCGGAGTACCAGAAGGTCTTGCAGGATGCGCTGGCATCGGCGGCCCCTGGGAGCGTTCGACAGGCCGTGATGATGATCGATCTGATCGAGAAGCGTCCGGCCGGCGCGTCGGCAGCGCAGTGACGCCTGGGGAGCAGGTCATGGCAAGAGCGGTACTGCCGCGCGGCGGGCAACAGGTAGCACTTCCCCAAACGACATCGGCCGGGCAAGATCAGCTGCAGTATCATTGCACGCATCGATGTTCGCGCTGGCGCCACTTGGCTACCCGATATGTCGTGGCCGTATAGGGCTGTCAGTTTCCTGGATCACGTTACTGGGCGGCAGGCCGGTGTTCACCGGGGGGAGGAGGCGAGAATGAGAGGAGCAATCCGCCTGGGCATGGTCTTCGGGATGCTCGCATCGTCATCCTTGGCCGCGCAGGCTGTGGAAACGGTGGTGCCTCAGTACGACCACGCCACGCATCTGGGCGTCGCTTCCTGCGCTTCGTCGACCTGTCATGGGGCGGCGGTGCCGGTCGAGGGCGGGGTGGTGCAGCAGAACGAGCTGGCGATCTGGCAGAGCCGTGACAAGCATGCGGTCGCTTACGAGGTGCTCGGCAACGACCTCTCGAAGAGGATCGCAGCGAACCTGGGGATCGGCGATCCAAAGGAGGCCGCGATCTGCCTGGACTGCCATGCCGACAATGTTCCGCCAGAACGTCGCGGCGAACAGTTCCAGCTTTCCGACGGGGTGGGTTGCGAGAGCTGCCATGGAGGTGCGTCCGGCTGGATCGGCATCCACAAGATCAACGACAATGCCACCAGTCATGCTCGCAACGTCGCAGCCGGGCTCTACCCGACCGAGGATCCCAAGGCGCGTGCGAAGCTCTGCCTGTCTTGCCATCTGGGCGACCCGACCAAGCTCGTGACCCACCGGATCATGGGGGCCGGCCATCCGAGGCTCTCGTTCGAACTCGACACCTTCACGGCCATCGAGCCGGCCCACTTCACCGTGGATGACGATTACGAGCAGCGAAAGCGCCTGGCGAACGGGATCCAGACCTGGTCGGTAGGGCAGGCCATGGCATTGTCTGCCACGCTCGACGCGCTGCTCGACCCCAAGCGCAACCGCGACGCGCTGTTCCCCGAGCTCACCTTCTTCGACTGCCACGCCTGCCACAAGCCGATGAGCGCCGGCAGCTGGCGGGAGCGCGACAGCCTGGGCCTGGGGCCGGGTGTCGTGCGCCTGAACGATGCCAGCCTGATCATGGTGCGGGTCGTCGCCAATGCCGTGGCGCCGGCATTGGGCAAGCAGATCACCGCGCAGGGCAAGGCACTGCACCGCGCCACGCAGGCCGACCATGCCGCCTTCGAAAAAGCGGCGCGTGCGCTGAAAGCGACGGCTGACCGCGCCGTCGACACGTTCGCCGACTTCCGGTTCGGCCCCGAGAGTGCCCGGGCCATCCTCAACGAACTGGTGGCCGAGAGCAGGCGGGGCGAGACGATCGACTACGTGGCAGCCGAGCAGACCACCATGGCGATCGGCGCCATCCTGGCCGCGATGCGCCAGGAGGAGTGGATCTCGGAGCAGGAGTTCGCGGCCAACCAGGAAGTGATGGATCAGCTCTACGAGGCCGTGGAGCAGGACGAGCGCTACCGGCCCGCCCGGCACCAGGCTGGCATCGTCCGGCTCAAGGGTCTTTCAACGCAGTGAACTCCGTTCGCCGGCTTCGTTCGTGAAACTAGAATAGAACGACATCGTGATGTCGAAGGACAGGTAGCAGTGACAGGTCCGATCAAGGTCGCCATCATCGGCTCGGGCCCAGCGGGCCTGAGCGCTGGTGCACGCGCGGCGGCCAAGGGCGTGAGCCATGTCGTGCTGGAGCGCGAGCCCCGCTTTGCCGAGACGATCCAGCGCTACCAGCGCGGCAAGTTCGTCATGGCGACGCCGGACATCCTGCCGTTGCGCTCCGATCTGGAATTCGCGGCGAACACCCGCGAGACGATCCTGGGGATCTGGGACCGGCAGCTCGGCGAGCAGCATATCGAGATCCGCTACGGCTCGCCGGTGCGTGCCATCAAGGGACGCCGGGGTGCCTTCACGATCGAACTGGAGCAGGGCGGGACGATCGAGGCCGAGAATGTCGTTCTGGCGATCGGCGTGCAGGGCAACATCCGCAAGCTCGCCGTGCCGGGCGCTGACCAGCCCTGGGTCCAGTACCAGCTGGACGACCCCGACGCCTACGAGGAGGAGAACATCGTCGTGGTCGGCGCCGGCGACGCCGCCATCGAGAATGCCATCGCGCTGACCGCCAAGAACAAGGTGACGATCGTCAATCGCGGCAACGAGTTCGCCAAGGCGAAGCTCGGCAACCAGACCGCCATCGAGAAAGCGGAAGCAGCCAAGGCCATTACGGTCGCCAGGAATGCACAGCCCGTCCGGATCGAAGGCAACAAGATCGTCCTGAAGGTGCCGGAAGGAGAGCGGGAGGTCCCGGTCGACCGGATCATCGCCAGACTGGGCGCCATCCCGCCCAAGGACTTCCTGGCCTCGTGCGGGGTCATGTTTCCCAAGGAGGACAGCACGGGCTTTCCGGAGCTGTCGACGACCTACGAGACGAACGTCCCGGGCCTCTATGCCATCGGTGCGCTGGCCGGCTATCCGCTGATCAAGCATTGCATGAACCAGGGCTTCGAGGTCATCGAGACGATCGCCGGCACGCCGGTGAAGCCCGCGGACGAGCCGCTGCTTGAGGAGCGGCTGCAGGGGCTGCCCGGCCGGCCATCGGTCGAGGAAGCGTTGGCGGCGATCAAGTCCGGCGTGCCCCTGTTGTCGGCACTGACGACCCTGCAGCTGCGTGAGTTCCTGCTCGACAGCGAAACGAGGGTCGCGCTCGCCGGCGAGACCATCCTCACCCACGACGCCAAGGGCGACAGCCTTTTCCTGATCCTGAGCGGTGCGGTGCGGATCGAGGTCGTCGACCGGCGCGGCCGGGACCGTACGGTCGTCCGCGGTGCCGGCGAGTTCTTTGGCGAACTTGGGCTGGTGGCCGGCCGGCGGCGCGCCGAAACCGTCCGGGCCATGGCGGACACCGTGCTGATCGAGCTATCCCGGCGCTCTGCCGTGAAGCTGCTCGCGTCGGTTGCCTCAGCCCGCGCCTATTTCGACAAGATCACGATTGTCCGCCAACTGCAGGACGACGTACTGCCGGAGCTTACCGAGGAAGATCTGGCGGGCGTCATCGAAAAGGCGACCATCGAGCGGTTGCCTGCCGGCAAGGTCCTGATCCAGGAAGGTGCCCAGGATCGGTTCGTCTTCATGATCCGCTCGGGCTCGGCGGTCGTCTCCCAAAAAGGGCCGGGCGGCGCCAGCTCGATCGTGAACTATGTGCCAAGCGGCGAGCTGGTGGGCGAGATCGCCCTGCTGCGGGACGTACCGCGGACGGCCACCATCACCACCGCCATCGAGACGGAGGTCGTGCGGCTTGACGGCGAGGAGTTCTCGCGCCTGCTCGATCTGCGACCCGACCTGCGCGAGAAGATCGAGGAAGCTGCGCAGAAGCGCCAGCTCGAGGGCGTGCGCAGCGGCCAGGACGGGGTCAAGGGCAGGCTCACCGACTTCTTCGTCGAAGAGGGGCTGGGCGAAGCCACCAACGCGCTGCTGATCGACGATTCCTTGTGCATCCGTTGCGACAATTGCGAAACCGCCTGCGCCGAGAGCCATGGCGGCATCGCCCGGATGGACCGGGATGCCGGCTCCACCTTCGCCATGATCCATATCCCGACCGCCTGCCGGCACTGCGAGCATCCGCACTGCATGACGGAGTGCCCGCCGGATGCGATCCACCGCTCGGAAGCGAACGGCGAGGTCTGGATCGACGATACCTGCATCGGCTGCGGGGCCTGCCAGCAGAACTGCCCCTATGGCGTCATCCGGCTGAGCTATGCGGCTCCCAAGAAGTCGTCCTTGCTGATGTGGCTGCTGTTCGGCCGCGGTAGCGGGCCAGGGGAGGTGAAGGCCCACGTGGAGCACGGGCACAGCGCGCGCAAGGTCGCCACCAAGTGCGACCTGTGCAAGGACATCAAGGGTGGCCCCGCCTGCGTGCGTGCATGCCCGACCGGTGCCGCGATTAGGGTGCGGCCGCACAACTACCTGCAACATTTCGGCGAAAGATCGGGCTGACGGTGAGCACGCTCGTCCAGCCCCAGCGGCACGAATCATTCCTGGTCCATCGGCGCTTCCTCTATCTCTGGATGGCGCTGATCCTGTCGGTCTCAAGCGTTGTCGCCTATGTCTGGCTCGAGCCCGTGCGGGGCAACGAGGGCGGCACCTGGCTGGGATATACGCTGGGCACGATCGCGACCCTGCTGATCGCGTGGCTGATGCTGCTGGGCCTGCGCAAGCGGATCTACAGCAAGGGGGCCTACAGCCTGAAGGCATGGGTGTCGGCCCATGTCTATCTCGGCCTCGCGACCGCCGTAATCGCCACCCTCCATGCCGCCTTCCAGGTCGGCTGGAACATCCACACGCTGGCCTACGTGCTGATGATGGTCGTGATCATCAGCGGCATCTTCGGCATCGTGGCCTATGCCCGCATCCCACGGCGGATGACCTACAACCGGCAAAGCCGCTCGCTCGCGGAGATGGCCAAGCTCTGTGCGGAAATCGACCAGGAGTGTGGCGCGATCGCCCTGCCGCTGGGCGATCGTTTCGTCGAGGCGGTCCGAATGGCCCAGCAAGAGACCCGGCTCGGCGGATCGACCTGGCGCATCCTTCGGGCGCGCGACCCAAGGGATGGAACCGAGCAGGCCCTGGCCAGGCTCCGCAAGCTCGCGACCGAAACACACGGGCCGGATGCGCGCGCCGTGTCCAGCCTCATGGTGGCGCTCGGAAGGAAGCAGTCGCTCCTGCAGACGATGCGGCGGGACCTGAGGCTGAAGGCATTGATGGACCTCTGGCTGCTGGTCCACGTGCCCTTGTCGTTCGCGCTTCTGGCGGCGCTGACCGCCCACATCGTCGTCGTCTTCTTCTACTGGGGCTGAGGGCCGCGGATGCGCTTCGAACTGTGCTTCCTCACCCGGCTCAGCGACGACGAGGTCCGCACGCGGCGGACCCTGAAGGAGGCGACCGGGCGCAGGTTGCGCGTCGGCCGCGCGCCCGAGAACGAGATCCCGCTGAAGGACCTGCGCGTCGCGGCCCATGAGGCGGACATCAACGTCCGCGACGACGACGCGGTGATCGAGGCAGTGGAGGGCCACACGCTGCTGGTGGACGGGTTCGAGACGACCCGCGCGGCGCTCACGGCCGATAACGATGTCCGGGTGGGCCCATACCGGGTCGGCCTGACCATGCCCGAGTCGCCCCAGGCGGACGTCGCGATCACGGTGGAACTGGTCGAGTTCGAGGACAGCCATGCCAGGCCGACCATCCTTGATCCCGGCAGGATCCGGATCGGGCAGGGCTTGCTCTCGCGGCGCACGCTGTCCTGGTCGCTGTTCGCCCTGGTCGCGCTGATCGCTTTCGCCCTGCCGTTCCTGTCCTATTTGTGGAAGCCCAGCCCGCTTACCCCGCTATCGGCCGAGGCACCAATGCAGGCGCCGGCCCAGCCGGTTCTCGCCAGCCTGGATACGTTCTGGTCCTCGGGCGACCTGTCGAGCTCGCACAAGTTCCTGGAGAAGAACTGCGAGGCCTGCCACGTGAAGGCTTTCGTCCGGGTGGAAGACCAGATGTGCACGATCTGCCACAAGGACATCCGCCATCACTTCGACGTCTCGATCCCGGGCCACGAGGCACTGGCACCCGGCCGCTGCGCCACATGCCATCGCGAACATCAGGGGCGGGACGGCGTCGTTCCGGTCCAGCAGCAACTCTGTGCCGACTGCCACAAGGACCTGAAGGAAAAGCTACCGGGCACGACGCTGATCAATGCCAGCGACTTCGAGGGCGACGGGCATCCCCAGTTCCGGCCGAGCGTGACGGTCGATCCGGCGACCTGTGCGGCAGAACGAATCAGCATCGGCGCCCCGAACTTCCCGAGGGAGAAGTCCAACCTGATCGGCTTCAGCCACGAGCAGCATCTGGACCAGGCGAACATCAAGGACATGGTCGGCCGCCTGGCCGGCAAGGCTTTCCCCGCGGGTGCCACCTCCTTGCAGTGCGCGGACTGCCACAAGCCGGATGCGGGCGGCGTGGGCATGACGCCGGTCTCGATGCTCGCCAACTGCCAGTCCTGTCACGTCCTGACGTTCGACCAGCGGGATCCGCAGCGGGTGCTGCCGCATGGTCAGCCCCACGAGGTGATCGCGGCGCTTTCCGACTACTACACGGCGCGTTCGTTGCGGCAGCCAGCGCCTTCCGAGCGGTTGGCGAACAACGACCCCAGGCGCCGGGCCGGCAGCCAGCAGAGCGAGAAGACGCCGATCGACCTGGGACGGCCGGTACAGAACGAGATCCAGACCGCCCTGCAGCGCGTGTTCGCCGACCCAAAGGGCACGTGCGCCCTCTGCCACGTGACCGTTCCGCCTGACCCCGCTGCCAAGACCGACTGGCAGGTCCTGCCGGTGCGGCTGCGCGCGGCATGGATGCCCAAGGGCAAGTTCGACCACGGCGCACACCGGACGACGGCCTGCGAAACCTGTCATGCCGCTCCGACGTCAAGATCGCCCGAGGACGTGCTGATGCCGGGAGTGGAAACCTGCCAGGCCTGCCATGGCGGGCAGGAAGCGTCAGCCAAGGTGCCGTCGACCTGCATCATGTGCCATGACTATCACCTGGAGGGTATGCCCAGAATGGCTGTGGCCGCGATACAAGGAGTCGATCATGCTTCGCTTCCATTAGCTTGCGGAGTGGATTGACCAGCGAAAAGCATCGCTCCTAACATCGTCTTTACAACAACTGAAAAGTGGCCCGTGGCCTTCGGCCATCCGTGCTGACGTGCAGATTTGAGGCGGGGGGATCGACGTTGCGGAACTTTGCATGCCGCTTCTTCGCCAAGGGCCTCGGTATGGCGCTGGTCCTGGCCTGCGCCGTCGGGGTTGCCGCGCCCACCAAGGCCAATCCGCGGCCGGTGAACGTTCGGCTGTCCGTGGCCGATGTCGCCCGGATCCTTCGTCAGGTCGTGGCAGAGGCGCAGGCACAGGGCGTCGGCGGTGCCACGATCGCCGTCACCGATCGCGTCGGCAACGTCCTGGCGCTCTACCAGCATGGAACACCGTCCAGCCAGCCGGTCACCCTGCGGCCGCAGCCTGGGCAGCCAGTTCCGACGCCGCGGCCGAACACGCTTCCGGTGGTCGTACCGCAATTGCAGCTGAGTGGTATCTTGCCGACGGCAGGTGTGCTGTTGGCGGCAGCCGTGTCCAAGGCCGTTACGGGTGCGTACCTGTCTTCCGGCGGCAACGCCTTCTCGACGCGTACCGCCAGCCAGATCGTCCAGGAGAATTTTGTTCCAGGCTCCCGAGGCCTGGAGGGTGGCCCATTGTTTGGGGTGCAGTTCAGCCAGCTGCCTTGCTCGGATCTCGCAGTGCGCTTTGCGACCAATGCCACGTCCAAGCCGGGGCTGGTCGATCCGACCGTTGGCCCCAAACGTACGCCGCTCGGGCTTGCGGCTGATCCCGGCGGGTTTCCGCTGTACCGCAACGGCGCGATGATCGGCGGGATCGGGGTCATCGCCGACAATAATTACGGGTATGACCGCAACATTCGCGACCGCGAGACCGGGCTCGCCAACATCGACGAGATCCTGGCGCTGGCCGGGACACGCGGCTTCGATGCGCCAATCGGCCTGCGGGCAGACCGGGTCACCGTCGATGGCCGCACGTTGCGCTACTCCGATGCGACACCAGACGATCTCCGTTCACCCGCCAATGGCGGTGCCGGCATCAGTCTCAGGAGCACAGGCTTTGCGGCCCTCCCTGGCTACAGCAACGCGACCATCGTGGCGGGCCAGGCTTTCGGCTTCCCGGGTTCCGGCATCCAGCCCGATACGAGTGGCCGCTTCGGCTCCCTTCCCGCCTATATCCTGTCCGGTGGTGCGGGCGGCAACCGCTTTCCGCCCCGGAGCGGAACCGGCGGGGCGAACGGGCTGACCGCGCAGGACGTGACCGTGATCCTGCGCGAGGCCTTGGGCGTGGCCCTGACGGCGCGCGGACAGATCCGGCGCCCGCTGAACAGCACGGCGGAGGTGACGATTTCGGTCGTCGATGCGAGTGGGAATATCCTCGGCATCGCGCGTACACCGGATGCTCCCGTGTTCGGCACCGACGTATCGCTCCAGAAGGCGCGCAGCGCCATGTTCCTGTCGAACGCCGCATCTGTCCCTGTACTCGCCAGCAAGCCGGAAGCGCAGCCGTATCTGGCAGCCCTGCGCAACTTCCTGGGCAGTGGTTTCGTACCCGGCACGAGTGCGCTTACGGCGCGTTCGATCGGGAACTTAGCTAGGCCCTTTTATCCTGATGGCGTCAACGGACGGTCAAACGGACCGTTGAGTGTACCAGAGGTAAACTTCAGCCCATTCGATACAGGGCTGCAATCGGATCTCGGCCTGGGCAATCTAGGTCAGCATGTGCTTTTCCTGGCCGGCAAGAGCACCGACACGCCCGCCGTCTGCGCAGGTTCCGGCTATGTGGCCAATGGCCTGCAGATCTTCCCGGGCGGTGAGCCGATCTACCGGAACGGGCAGCTGGTCGGTGGGATCGGTGTCTCCGGCGACGGCATCGACCAGGACGACATGATCGGGTTCCTGGGGGCCGAACGTGCGTTCCGCCTGCTGGGCCGCGGTCTCTCGCATGCCAATCCGGCCTTCCGTGCCGACCGTCTGCGTCCGCAGGGCGTCGGTTTGCGCTATGTCAGCTGCCCCTACGCCCCGTTCGTGGGCAGCGACACCCAGAACGTCTGCCGGGGTATCTGAGCATGACGAGAACAAGGCTCTTGCCACTCGTCCTGGTCGCGACGGTGGGTCTGGGCGTAGCAGCGCCAGTGTCCGCCCAAAGCGATGGCCGCTCCAGGCCGGGGCCGGTGGATCCGAGGCCGGAACCGGCACCGCCCTATGTCGATCCGGGGCAGGTGGCGCCGCCGCCATCTTCGGCCTTTCCCGACGATTTTGCGCCGGTCCCCGACCGTTGGCGCCTGCTCGAGACGCTGGGCAAGCCGGAGAACCTGTTCGACCCGTACAACCAGAACACGCTGAAGGGCGACAAGCCGATCTTCGGCGACGACTGGTTCTTGGTGCTGACCGGGATCTCCGACACGGTCATCGAGCCACGGTCCATTCCCACGCCCGTGGGCATCCAGAGCAGCAACGAGAGTGGCGAGAACGACGTCTTCGGCGGGGTCGACCAGTTCCTGTTTTCGCAGACGCTCATCGGGAGCGCCGCGCTGATCAAGGGCAACACGGCGTTCAAGCCGCAGGACCTCGAGTTCCGCCTGACCCTGGCCTACAACTACAATTATGCCGAGGCGGACGAGCTGCGCGTCCTATATGCGGATCCGGCCAATGGCGACACCCGGTCCGACGAGCATCTGGGCGTCCAGGAGGCATTCCTGGACTACCATCTGCGCAATGTGTCCGAGCGCTACGACTTCGACAGCATGCGCGTCGGCATCCAGCCGTTCATCTCGGATTTCCGCGGCTTCCTGTTCCAGGACAACCAGCTGGGCGTGCGGTTCTTCGGCAACCGGAACAATAACCTGTTCCAGTACAATTTCGGGTGGTTCCGGCGGATCGAGAAGGAGATCAACTCCGGCCTGAACGACCTGTCCGAGGACATCCGGGACGACGACATCTTCCTGGCGAACCTGTACGCGCAGGACTTCCCGGTGCTCGGGTTCACGTCCCAGGGCATCATCGCCTACAACCGCAACCGCGACGATCCGCTGGTCGATACGAACGGGTTCCCGGCAAGGCCCGCGGAACTCGGCTTCGCGGAGGAACGCGAGTACGACGTCACCTATCTGGGCTTGAACGGCGACGGCCATTTCGGCCGGTTCAACCTGACGACGTCCGCCTATCTGGCCCTGGGCGAGAACCGCAACGCGCCGCTCTCCGACCTGGAAAGCGATGTGGCGGCGTTCATGCTGGCCGCCGAACCATCGATCGACTTCGACTGGATCCGCCTGCGCGGCTCGCTCTTCTACGCGTCCGGCGACGACGATCCCTATGACGACAAGGAAACCGGCTTCGACGCGATCTTCGAGAACCCGCAGTTCGCCGGTGCGGACACCAGCTACTGGATCCGCCAGAGCATCCCGCTCATCGGCGGCGGCTTCGTCGGCCTGTCCGGCCGCAATGGGCTCCTGCCGTCCCTGCGGCCTTCCAAGGAACAGGGCCAGTCGAACTTCACCAACCCGGGCCTGACCCTGGCGGGCGTGGGTGCCGACTTCGACATCACGCCCGAGCTTCGTGTGTCGAGTAACGTCAACTATCTCCGGTTCAACGATACGAGCTCCCTGGAAGCGCTTCGCCAGCAGGGGGAGATCGACGAGGAAATCGGCTGGGACGTGTCCGCCGCGGCGATCTGGCGGCCATTCCTGAACCAGAATGTCGTGCTCAGGCTGTCGGGCGCGATGCTGTTCGCCGGCGACGGCTTCAAGCAACTCTATGGCGCGCAGGACGATGAGGACGTCTTCTACTCCGTGCTCGCCAACGTCGTCCTGACTTACTGAGGAACGCGGGATGCTGCGGTGGACATTGACCATCCTCGGTGTTCTGGCCCTCTATCCGATGGCTGCGGTCCAGGCCGCCTCGGAGTCGGAAGCGCCAAGGGACATCGTCTACACGCCAGCTCCGCCAGCTCCTGCCGCGCAGACGCCCGAGGAAGCTCACGCCAAGTCCGTCGGCTGCGTGTCCTGCCATACGGCTTCCGACCAGAAGACGATGCATGCCAGCAAGGCGGTCGTGCTTGGTTGCACCGACTGTCATGGCGGCGACGCAACGGTTGCGGTCACGCCGGTGCTGCAGAAGACGGATGCGGATTATCGCAAGGCCATGGACTCGGCCCATGTCCAGCCGCGCTTCCCGGCGACCTGGAATTATCCGGCCTCGGCCAACCCGGAACGTACCTACACGCTGCTCAACCGCGAGTCGCCCGAGTTCATCCGCTTCGTGAACCCGTCGGACTATCGGATCGCGCGTGAAGCCTGCGGCGCCTGCCACCTCCCGGTCATTCAGGCAGCCGAACGCAGCCTGATGGCCACCGGTGCTATGCTCTGGGGCGGAGCCGCCTACAATAACGGCATCCTGCCCTACAAACGCTACATCACCGGCGAGGCCTACACGCGGGACGGGCTGCCGGCGAAGGTCGAGAGCGTGGTGCCGGTCGACGCGAAGATGAAGGCGCGCGGTGCCCTGGAAGTACTCTACCCGCTGCCGGCCTGGGAGGTCGTCCCGGTCGCAGACAGCTTCCGGGTGTTCGAGCATGGTGGCCGGAACATCATTACCCAGTTCGCCGAGGTCGGCCTGCCCAACGTCACCGGCCAGATCCAGCGGCTGGACGAGCCTGGCCGGCCCGACATCCGGCAGTCGAACCGCGGCCCCGGCACCGGCCTGCGGATCTCGGTACCAGTGCTCAACATTCACAAGACCCGCCTGAACGACCCGTTCACCTGGTTCCTTGGCACCAACGACCAGCCGGGCGACTACCGCACGTCGGGCTGCGGCTCCTGCCATGTCGTCTACGCCAACGATCGCGACCCCAGGCATTCCTCGGTCTATGCCAAGTTCGGCCATGCCGGCCGGACGGCGACGGCCGATCCGACGATCTCCAAGGACGAGCGCGGCCATCCGATCGCCCATCAGTTCACCCGGGCGATCCCCACCAGCCAGTGCATGATCTGCCACATGCACCAGCCCAACATGTTCGTGAATACGTTCCTCGGCTACACGATGTGGGATTACGAGAGCGACGCTCCGCTCATGTGGCCGAAGGAGCAGAAGGAAGCCTCGATCGCCGAGCAGCGGGCGATGCTCGATCGCAACCCGGAAGGTGCGGTAGTGCGCGGGCTTTGGGGCGACACGAAGTTCCTCGAAAACGTGTGGACCGACATCAACCCGAAGACCAAGGATACGAAGTTCGCCGACTACCATGGTCACGGCTGGAACTTCCGCGCCGTCTTCAAGCGCGACCGGAAGGGCAACCTGCTCGACAAGGACGGCAAGCTCATCCCGAACGACGCACCCGACAAGTTCGACCGGACCGTGCACATGTCGTCGATCCACGTGGATGTCGGCATGCAGTGCGTCGACTGCCATTTCGCGCAGGACAACCATGGCAACGGGATCCTGCATGGGCAGGTGGCCGATGCCGTGGAGATCGGCTGCAAGGACTGCCATGGGACGGCGAAGGCCTACCCCACCCTGCGCACGAGCAACGTCGCATCGGTGCCGGGTGGGAGAGACCTTTCGCTGATCCGCAATCCGGACGGCCGCAGGCGGTTCGAGTGGCGGGATGGCGCGCTCTACCAGCGCTCCGTCCTGGACCCGAAGCTCGAATGGAAGATGTCCCTGGTCAAGGACACGGTCGATCCCAAGAAGCCGGACTACAACCCCAAGGCGGCACGCGCCAAGCTGATGAGCAAGGGGACATCCATGCTCTGGGGCACGGGCGTGAAGCCGAACGACCTCGCCCACCAGGACGAGGAGGTGGCCTGCTTCACCTGCCACACGTCCTGGACCACGGCCTGTGCCGGCTGCCACCTGCCGGTGGAGGCAAACTGGAAGACGGCGCGACACCACTTCCAGGGCGGCGAGACGCGCAACTATGCGAGCTACAACCCCCAGGTAGCTCGGGACGACATGTTCCAGTTGGGCAAGCACCAATCCAGCAAGGGGAACATCACGGCACCAGTGCGCTCGTCCTCGGCCCTCGTGCTGTCGTCGACCAACGTCAACCGCGAACGGATCTACGCGCAGCAGCCGCCGATCGCCGCGTCCGGCTATTCGAGCCAGGCCTTCGCGCCTCACTATCCGCATACGGAGCGGAAAACCGAGACCAAGACCTGCACGGACTGCCATCTCTCGGTCGGCAACGACAACAACGCCATCATGGCCCAGCTCCTGCTGCTCGGAACCAACTTCGTGAACTTCGTCGGGCTCAATGCCTATGTCGGCGAGGTCGGCGGTCTCGAGGCCGTCCGCGTGACCGAGTGGGACGAGCCACAGGCGGTCATCGGCTCCTATCTGCACAAGCACGCCTATCCTGCGAACTTCGCGCAGCATTTGGCCAAGGGCCGAAAGCTCGACTACGAGATCCATGGCCAGACCGAGGGCGGGGCGTTGACGGGCTGCCTGCAGCTGCGTGGCGAGTATCTCCTGGCCGCCCAGGGTGCCGCAGGCACGACGGCCTACGATGTCGCGAGCATCGCCAACAAGGGCATCTCCGACCGGATCCTGAGGGCACCGGTCTCGCCACTCGGCCAGAGCCTGCACATCGATTCGGCGAACGCGACCTGCGTAGCGTTCCCGACCAACCAGCCGGTCCAGCCGCTGCGCAACGAGGGCGACCTCATGCGCGTCGAGAACCAGGAGCAGCCCTTCCATCTTCTGTATCGCTATGCGTTCATCACGGATGCGGAAGAGGGCCTGATCGCAACCGAGGTGGACACGCTCCACGACAACGAGCCGCGCAACAATTTCCTGCAGCGGGCGCTGACCTGGAACGACGGAGGCGTGCTCGACGGTGCCAGGCACATCACGATCGCCGGAACAGTCTTCTACATCGCGGCAGATGCCGGCGTTGTCGTGCTCGACATGGACAAGCCGCTTGAGCCCAAGCTGGTCGCCGTCATTCCGCTGGAGGACGTGCGCTCGACGGCGGTGCAGTTCCGCTATCTGTTCGCCGTGACGAAGCGTGGGATGCAGACGATCGACGTGACCCTGCCGACGTCGCCCAGGCTGGTCGAGGGCGCGCTCGTCCCGCTTGAAGATGCTCATCGTGTCTATGTCGCCCGCACCTACGCCTACGTGGCGGCCGGACCGGAAGGGCTCGTGATCGTCGATATCGAGAAGCCGGAGAAGCCGACCGTCTACCAGCGCTTCGATGCGGATGGCACGATGACGGATGCCCGTGACATCGTCGTCGGCAGCACCAACGCCTCCCTGTTCGGCTATGTCGCCGACGGGACCAACGGACTGAAGGTGCTGCAGCTGACGTCACCCGAAAGCCAGCCCAACTTTTACGGGTTCAGCCCTGCACCGAAGCCCGAGTTGATCGCGACCTACGCGACACGTGGACCGGCCCTGGCGCTGTCGAGGGGCCTGGAGCGGGATCGGGCCGTGGACGAGACGGGCCACCAGATGGCAGTCTTCGGCAGGCTTGGTTCCCGTCCGTTCAACCTGACCGAGATGCGCGAACTCTTCCTCGACGAGGCGATGAAGCCCTGGTTCGTGACTGATGACGTGCGGATGCAGGATCGGCGCTGAATCATGGGCTGCTCGTAGCGGGAAGGCTGGATGATGGAAGACTTGCTGCGACAGATGTCAGTCTACGGGGATCTCCTGTTGCCGATCGGGCTGGGAGGCTTGGCGCTGCTGTTCTTCATTCTCTGGATCACCAAGAAAGGTGGCGACGGCTCCTCGAAAGAACTTCAGGCGCGTCTGCGCAAGGCCGAGAACGATGCCCGGCTGGTTCGGGGCGATCTCGTCCACGCGAACAAGGAACTTGAGCGCTACAAGTCGCTAGCCAAGGGCGAGGTGCCCGCCGAGACGGAAGCCCTGAAGCGCAGGCTGGCAGACACGGAGAGCGGCCTCCAGGCAAGGCTCCAGGCGCAGGCCGACGAGCACGCCCAGAAGGTCACGGCGTTGCAGACGGAGATCGGTCGCCTGAAGTCCGAACTCTTCGGGCGCACCCAGATCGCCCCGTCTACCCAGGCCCTCCGCGACAACCTCAGGGAATTGACCGAACAGCTGACGGTTGCGCGCGCGAGCCTCGCGGAGATGGAGGAGAAGCATGCGCGCGAGCAGCGGACCGCCTTGGCGACAGCGCGCGCAGCGATGGCAGCAGCGCTGACGATGGCCGCGGCCCGCCTCGATCCCGCGGCGCGAGCACTCTCGCTGGATGCACTGACCGATCCGAGCGCACCGGATGACGGGGTCCGTTTCCCCTATCTCAGCGAGATTGAAGGGATCTCTCCTGGGCAACGCTATTTCTTGCCCTTCGCGACCTGCATGATCGGCCGGGCGCGGGACTGCTTCGTACGGCTCGACGATCCGATGGTGTCCCGCCAGCACGTTCAGCTGCAGTTCGATGGGCGCGACCTCCGCGCCATGAGATCGCCTGGCGCGCGCAATGAACTGATCGTGAACAGCGAGCCCGTCGAGGCTGCCAGCCTGCGTTTCGGTGACGTCCTCACGCTGGGAAGCACCAAGCTGCGGCTGGATGCCGAAGGCATCGACGGCCTGCGGGCGATGGTCGCGATGGCACCCAGCTTCGCTGCCGCGCTGGAAGCACTCTCCCAGGCGCTGGCGCAGGATCCAGCCCTGGCGGACGAGGCACGAACCGTTCGTGCCTCGCTGCAGCGTGTCTCGGCAGCGTCGCCCTGACGGGTGCTGGCGACGTGACACGCGTCACATCGACGAAGATTGAACCCGTCAGGGCGCGGCGGTAATTTTCAAGCCGTAGGAAAGGCCATGCCGCCTGGTGCGGAGATGGCGGTCGAGTGAGGATACCATGGTCGAGAAGCGTATCGTCCTGTCAATTTCGGCAGCGTTACTGTTCGCAACTGTCTCCTCGTCCTCGGTCCATGCAGCCGACGATGCATTGAGTGCGGACGTGCTGAGAGGAGCACTGCTCGGAACGGCTACTCCGGCCGTGGCGGTGCCGAAGACGCGGGGCATCCAGGCCGGCGGCGAGGATGCCGGCAATTGCAGTGCCGGCATCTGCCGCGACATCAAGATCGAGTTCGCCAACAACAAGTACACGCTTTCGAAGAAGGCCAAGAACAACCTCAACACGCTGGCCACGGTGCTCAAGGAAGCCGAGGGCACTGGCCTGAAGTTCGAGATCTCCGGCCATACCAACGCCCGTGGAAAGCCGGAATACAATGACTGGCTTTCCCAGAAGCGTGCGGAAGCTGTCACAGCCTATCTGGTCAAGGACAAGGGCATCCCGAGCTCGATGCTGGAGCCGGTCGGCGAGGGCTCCCGCGATCCCCTGCCGGGGGTCGATCCGAAGGACGGCAGGAACCGCCGGGTGCAGGTCGAGCGGGTCAATTGAGGGTGGATGGGTCCCGGCGAGGACAGGCTCTGCGGCCCGGGTCGGCTTGACCAGCGACGAGGTCCCATGCATGGAAGCCTCGCTCGCAGCCAGGGATTCGACCCGGATGTGCGGCGCTTGGCGTCGTCGGGTCCACTGGTTGCCTGACGCTGCCACCCTTCAAGGATGATGGCCAGCTGCGTGACGAATCTCTTGATGACGAAGGCTCCGCGCACAGCGCCGTTGCTTCGGGCGCTTTTGGCGGCCCGACCGTGATACGGAGCGGCGCGCGGCTCGCATGGTAGATCCCGTGTTCGTGATCCTGGCCATCCTGCTGGTGGGCATGGCGGTCGCCTTCCTGATCTGGCCGATCTGGTCGTCGGCGGATATCGCCGACCGCAACGCCTACGACCTCTCGGTCTACAAGGACCAGCTCGCCGAGGTCGATCGCGACCTGGCACGTGGTCTGATCCTCCCGGACCAGGCCGAGGCCGCCAGGATCGAGATTCGTCGACGCATGCTGCGGGCTGGCGGCAAGGAGAAGGTGGCTCCGTCCCACCGCCCGCGACGGAGCAGGCGCCTCCTTTTCGTCGCGGCACTGGCCGTGCCCTCTGTCGCGCTCCTGGTGTATCTCTCGCTCGGGGAGCCGGGCTTGCCGTCGCTGCCGTTTGCGGCACGACCTGCTCCAGTGCAGGCCGAAGGGGGCCAGCCGGATATCGCCCGCATGGTGGCCTCGCTGGAGGAACGACTGGCCCGCGAGCCAGGTGATCTCGACGGGTGGCTGCTGCTTGGTCGATCCCGCGCCGTACTGGGTCAGGTCGACGGATCGATCGAGGCCTATCGCCGGGCCCGGGAGCTGGCACCAGAGGATGATCGTGCGCGCGTAGGCATGGCCGATGCGCTTACCACGGCAGCCGGGGGGGTGGTGACGCCGGATGCCAGGGCCCTGTTCGAGCAGTCGCTGGCTGCGGCTGGCAGCGAGGAGGCCGCCGACCCGGGCGTGCTTTTCTATCTGGGGCTGGCCGACGCCCAGGCTGGCGATCTTGCCGGCGCAATCCAGCGCTGGAGCCGTCTGCTGGCGCGTGCGCCGGCGGATGCGCCCTGGCGGGCACAGCTGATGGAATCGATCGAGCGCGCTTCCGCCCAATCCGGTATCGAACCTCCAGCCCAGCCCGACGCGGCAGGCCCGACGGCATCCGGGCCGAGCGCGGCCGATGTCCAGGCGATGGCAGCGCTCTCGCCCGAGGAGCGAAACGAACGCATCCGCTCCATGGTCGATGGTCTCGATGCGCGCCTGCAGGACGACCCGAACGACCTGGAGGGCTGGCTGCGGCTCGGGCGGGCGCGGATGGTGCTGGGCGAGAAGGATCGGGCGGCCGCTGCCTTCGAGCAGGCTTCACGCCTACGCCCGGACGATCCGCAGATCCTGGCCGATCTGGGCGACGCCTTGATGACCGATCTGGATGAGGCCAGCGGGCTTCCGCTGGTGGGACCGAAGGCAAGGACCGTGTTCGAGCGCATGGCGGCGCTGGCACCCGATGACCCGCGGCCGCCATGGTTCCTGGGCCTGGCCGCGGCCCAGGCAGGCGATCGGGCCAAGGCGGCCTCCTATTGGCAGTCGCTGCTCGATCGACTACCGGCCGATCATCCGGACCGGGCCGCCATCGAGGAGCTGAAGCAGGCCGTCGACGTGCCGCGTTGAGGACAAGCGCGATCCTCTGATCGCCGAGGAGAAGACCGGCTACACCCAGTTCCCGATCAGCAGGAAGGGCGCCCAGTAGAAGGGGTGGCGGGTGGCGGGGTCCTGGATCAGCGGCAGCTGGGCCTGGCGGAGTGCTTCGGCCTTGTTGGTGCCTGGGTTGAGCAGGCCCTCGTAGA
>JAESGR010000406.1_pt1 | contig 36509 bp, 28 predicted proteins | sample 9269771 | NCBI WGS metagenome assembly JAESGR01 (sample SAMN15739572, study PRJNA653492) | algae metagenome | isolation source: Chroococcus sp. CMT-3BRIN-NPC107 and co-occurring heterotrophs from well... | place: USA: Clark Mountains Wilderness, California | collected 2010-04-18 | reverse complement strand
CGGGCGACCCGCCGGCGCTGTTCGCGGATGCGACGCTGATCCGCGACACGCTCGGCTTCCGGCCGCGCCACTCCGACCTCGAGACCATCGTGAATACCGCTGCACCACACTTCGGGCTGCCGCTCAAAAGCAAAGCCAATGCAAACGTCGGTGCCGTGCCGATGGGAAGCACGGCATGAGTTCACCGCAACATGCCTTCCGCCAGATTTCGGAATGAGGCCAGTCTGATCGAGCATGCTGAAAATCTCGAATTGGAAGCTTGCTCGCTCCTTCGCCATTCAACACGCTGCTCTTGGTCGGCGCTTGAGGAACGGACAGTCTTGGTCGGAGTCATATCGATGGGCTGTGTACAGCTAAGGCTGACGACGCGAGGACATTTCGATGATTGATGATGTCGGCACGATCTTACCCATCGGCCTGTGCCGGTCGAGGCGGCCGGCGGTGCAGCGCGGTCTTGGAGCCGTTGCCGCGATCCTGGGCCTCTTGTCGTTCTCGGCCATCGCGATCTCATCGGCGGCGGACGCCGCACCCAGCAAGGAGACGCGCAAGCGCTGGAGCATGACGCGGATGGGCCGCCCCAACATGGTTCCCGAAAGAGAGGGCACGCACGGACGCCCCATGGCGGCGGCAGAAGTCAGGAAGCTCTTCAGCGGAAAGACGTGGTTGTGGCAGGGCGGCGGCGGCTATCTCGACCCGAGCGGCAGTTTCATCGGCGTGGTCGGGAACGATGCTGCGACGGGAGCCTATGCGGAAGGCAAGTGGGAGGTGAACGACAAGGGGCAGCTCTGCCACAGCGAGGAGTGGAACAGCCGGTCCGGAAAGTCGAACGCGACCACCTGCTACAGCCATCATTCTTGGGGGAAAGCGATCTACCAGCGCAAAGAGCCGGACGGCGCTTGGTACGTCTTCCAGAGTGCTCGGGCACGCAAGGCCGACCCCGCCAACAATCTCGTCCAGGGCAACCGCATCATCGATCAAGTGCGGCAAGTCCAGCCCACAATCGCGTCTCGATGATGGGCCTCCGATCTGCAAGGCGCGTCGTCCCGCGTTCGGCATAGCCGCCGCGGGAGGCTCTCACGGTCTGACGGGCCAATCGGCATCGCTCCTGGGGTCCTTCGGACGGTCCCTCAGTGCATCGACCGCTTGCCATTGAGCCGGCGGCTCGCGGCGCGGGCGGCGGAGGTCAATGCCTTTGAGGTTTGTCCTGTGCGCGCGATCATCCTGCGCCAGCGGCAGGTCGACGTGCAGACTTTCGAAGGGGGCAAGATGCACAAGAGAATTGCTCACCCCAACCTTTCCCAAGAGCACAAAAACTACGGGCCTGATGGGCTCGTCGGCAGGAACGGCGAGGCTCACGCAGCGTTGTCAGAGCAGCCGGTGCAGGCCTTGTCTCTCCAAAGTCGATACCGGGCTTGTGCGTGTAACCCAGTGATCGGGCTCCTCCCATGCCAGCATCGCAATACGTCAAAGACCTCAGGCAGAAAATCGGGAACGACCTGCTGATGATGCCGGCCGTATCGGTTGCTCTGTTCAGTGACGATGGCCGACTTCTGCTTGGGCGTCGAATGGATGCTCCGCGATGGACAATGATCGGCGGCGCGATGGACCCTGGCGAGACGCCGGCTGAAGCCGCTATCCGCGAAGCGTTCGAGGAGACCTCCCTCGTCGTTGAGCTCACCCAGCTTGTCGGTGTCTACGGTGGCGCGGATTTCCGCTTGCGCTATCCGAACGGCGACGAGATCGAGTCCGTAGCGATCTTGTTCGAGGGCCGCGTGATCGGTGGGCAGCTTGCGCCCGACGGCGTCGAGATTTCCGAGCTGACCTACTTCACGCGAGAGCAGGCGGAGCGCTTGCCCATGTCGCCGTCGGCACGCGTGCTCATGCTGAGAGCGTTCGATAGAGCCGAGGCGTTCCAGTCTGCTTGCCTCGAGCTATGCCCGGCCCTTTTGCAAGCCGCTGCCTGACGCAAAATTCATCCGAACTCTGGTCTAGCCGGAGGACGAGCCTCCGGCCTCCATTCGGCGGCCTTCCCGCGCGCCGCCAAGGCGAACTCCTGGAGCGTCTTCGACCTCAGTCATGCGTGGGGGCGGCTCTCATTGTCCCCCGTCGACACGCCCCGATCGCGCCTCCGGCGTTGGCCAGGGATAAAACCCGCCCATTCATCTGAGACGCCGTACGAGGACGTCAGGAGCACGCGTGTCGTGCTCTTGTGCCCCGTCCGGCGCCCTGGATCAGCAATCCAGCTCTGCGGCTGAGCCCATTGGACGCTCGTCCAGAGGCTGGACTGCGGGCAGAACGAGGATCGAACGGGCGCTGCGCCGGCATCGAAGCCCTGCGAACGCACGGAGGCCGATCGCGCGACCGCCATTGAGCGATTCCGTGGGAGGGGTGGGGATGCGTCACGAGAAGCGGCGGCTCGGGCCTTCTTCCGCATGGCAGCTTGTAAGAAGTTGCGCAATTCAGCCGTAACTTGTAATGAGCATGGCTGTGGCGATGGAGCTTCGGCGATGAAGATCGTGGACGTGAGCGTGCGTGTGTTCACCTACAAGACGCGGCGCACCCGCGACAGCGACGGGCACACGCATCCCGGACCCGAGACCGACGCGCGCCACGCTCTCCTCACGCTCCGCACCGACGAGGGGGTGGAAGGGCATTGTCTCTACGCGCCGGAGACCATCCGTCCCCACATCGTCGAGAACTACATCAAGACCGTCCTGATCGGGCAGGACCCGTTCGACCGCGAGCGCCTGTGGCAGGGCCTCGCGCATTGGCAGCGCGGCAGCGGCGAGATCCTCACCGACAAGGCGCTGGCGGTCGCGGAACTCGCGCTCTGGGACCTCGCCGGGCGCAAGCTCAACCTGCCCGTCGGCAAGCTCATCGGCAGCTATCGCGACAAGATCCTGGCTTATGGAAGCACCATGTGCGGCGACGAGCTCGAGGGCGGACTCGCGACCCCGGAGGACTACGGGCGCTTCGCCGAGCAACTCGTGCAGCGCGGCTACAAAGGCATCAAGCTCCACACCTGGATGCCGCCGGTCTCCTGGGCGCCGGACCCCAAGATGGACGTGAAGGCCTGCGCAGCGGTGCGCGAGGCCGTGGGGCCGGACATCGCCCTGATGCTCGACGCGTACCACTGGTACAGCCGCACGGACGCGCTCTATCTCGGGCGTGAGCTGCAGAAGCTGGGATTTGCCTGGCTCGAGGAGCCCATGGATGAGGCGAGCCTGTCGTCCTACGCCTGGCTGTCCCAGAACCTCGAAATCCCGGTGCTCGGCCCCGAGACCATGCAGGGCAAGTTCCACACCCGCGCCGAATGGGTGAAGCACGGGGCTTGCGACATTCTCCGCGTCGGTGTGTTCGACGTCGGCGGCATCGGGCCGGGGCTCAAGACCATGCACCTTGCCGAATCCTTCGGGATGCATTGCGAGGTGCACGGCGGAGGCGCCGCCAACCTCGCCCTGTGCCTCGCGGTGCACAATTGCGACTGGTACGAGCGCGGCCTGCTGCACCCGTTCCTCGATTACGACAAGCCGCCCGCCTATCTCCACTCCATCCCGGATGCGATGGATGAGGACGGCTACGTCCATGCCTCGACGCGGCCCGGCCTGGGCGAGGACATCAACTTCGAGTATATCGACAGCAACCTCGTTCGCTGAGGTCCGACGGCGCGCACGTAATTCTCTGCGCCTTCCTCGTCGCCCTCAGCTGGATGCCGGGCCCGGCGACCTGCTCGATTTGTCAAGTTGTCAATTCGGCCGGCGCGACTCGGCACTGCAGGATCTCGTCGGGCGCCGCAGCGTATCGGGTTCCTCCTACGGTCGGGCCGCTACGGTTACGGGTCGGGATCTGGCGTACACGTATGAATAATGTATGCCACAGACGCTGGGTCCTACTGGCGGATGCCCGTCATTCATCTGCCAGGACAGAATTTTTTCTGCCTCCAGCCGAGGCAGACCCGGCTGGGCCGGCCTCCTCGATTGAAAAACTTTCTGCAATGTGAGCCGGCTTGCGCGCAGTGGGCCTGAGCTCTTGACCTAAATTGACGAATTCGCGAGCCCGGTGCTACGCTTCCCGAAAGCAGGGCCTCAACAACAAGAACTGGCCTGCCATCCATTCGGGAGGAACACGTCATGACCCCACGCCTGAGGTCCGTCGCCCGCTGGGCGCTGATCGGCGGATCGCTGCTCGCCTTGAGCGCGCCTGCCTTCGCGATCGATTACAAGGAGGCCCCCAGTCTCGCGGCCGCCGCGAAGGACGGCAAGTTGCCGCCGGTGGCGCAGCGGGTCGGCGAGGAGCCCGAGGTCGTCAAGCCGCTCGAGAGCGTCGGCAAGTACGGCGGCCAGCTCCGCTTCGGCCTGCGCGGCTCCTCGGACTACAATCACATACTGCGCATGGTGGGCGCGCAAGGGCTGGTACGCTGGGATCCGCAATACACGAAGGTCGTGCCGAACGTGGCGAAGAGCTTCGAGGTCGATCCCTCCGGCAAGGTCTTCACCTTCCACCTCCGCAAGGGCATGAAATGGTCGGACGGGAAGCCCTTCACGGCCGACGACGTCCTCTTCAATGTCGAGGATCTCATCCTCAACGCAGCCTATGCACCGACGCCGTCGCGCTACACCACCAGCGGCAAGCCCATGCAGGTCGAGAAGGTCGACGACGCCACGGTGCGCTTCACCTTCCAGGAGCCCTACGGCGATTTCCTGGCGGAGCTGGCGAGCCCGCTGGGTCAGCACCCGGTCCTCTATGCGAAGCACTATTGCTCGCAATTCCACCCGAAGTACAACGCGAAGATCGACGAGGCCATCAAGGCTGGTGGCGCCACCGACTGGAAGAACCTGTTCCAGCAGAAATGCGGCGACATCGAAATCTCGGCCCGTTGGGGCAATCCCGAGCGTCCGACGCTTGATCCATGGGTCGCCAAGGAGCCCTATGTCGGCGGCGCGACGCGCGTCGTGATGGAGCGCAACCCCTACTTCTGGCAAGTCGATTCGAACGGCAACCAGTTGCCCTACATCGACCAGCTCGTTGCGCCCATCGCCCAGGACGTGGAAAGCCTGATCCTCGCGGTGATCGGCGGCCGCATCGATTTCGGACTGCGCCACCTCAATGCGCCGGCGAACCGCCCCGTACTTGCGGAAAACCGGCAGAAGGGCGGCTACGAGATGTTCCAAGCCACCGCGCCTGGCGGCACCAACATGGCGATCAACCTGAATCTCGCGCACAAGGACAAGGAGCTGCGCGAACTGTTCAACAAGCGCGATTTCCGCATCGCGCTCTCGCAGGGCATCGACCGGAAGAACATCATCGACACGGCGCTTCTCGGCGAGGGCGAGCCCTGGCAGCAGGGGCCGTTCGAGAACCATCCGCTCTTCCACAAGCGCATCTCCACCCAGTTCCTCGATTATGACGTGAAGGCGGCCAACGCGCTCCTGGACAAGGTCGGCCTCACGAAGCGCGGGCCCGACGGCACGCGGCTGTTGCCCAGCGGCCGCCCCGTGAAGTTCAAGATCGACGTGATCCCGACGTTGCAGCCCGAGCAGGTCGACATGCTCCAGCTCATTGAGCGGGACTGGGCGAAGCTCGGGATCGACATGGACGTCAATGCCATCGAGCGTACGCTCTTCTACGAGCGCACCTCGAACGCGAGCGATCACGATGCGGCCGTGTGGGGCGCGGATTCGAGCTGGGTGCCGGGCGAGATCCCGCAGCAGATGGTGCCCGTTCACCACGACAGCCGCTGGGGTATCCCGTGGAGCCAGTGGTACAATTCGCGCGGCAAGACGGGCGAGGAGCCGCCCCCTTCGGTGAAGGAGCGCATGCGCCTTTATGACGAGGCCCGTGCGACCGTCGACCCGGACAAGCGGCGTGCGATCATCCACAAGATCGCGGACATCGCGGCCGACGAGTTCGAGGTGTTCTCGGTTTCGAAGACGCTTCCCACCTACGGGATCAAGAAGACCAACCTGAAGAACGTCCCGCAGGCCATGCCGAGCTCCTGGTACTACCCGACGCCGGGTCCGACCCTGCCGCAGACCTGGTACTGGGCGAATTGAGCCTCCCCGAACCCCTCTCCCCGTGGAACGGGAGAGGGCTGGGGTGAGGGGCTGGTCGGAGGAGCTCGGTGGATCCGCCATTTACCCTCCCCCGTGCGGGGAGGGTGGACTGCGGAGCAGGCCGGGTGGGGGTTGGTGAGGGAGGCACCACCCAGCTTCATCCAGCACCGACCCCCACCCCCGGCCCCTCCCCGCAAGGGGGAGGGGATCACCGGACACGGCTCGCCCCACCGGCCGGCCCCCACCCTAGCCCTCTTCCCGCACGCGGGGAGAGGGAGCGTGCTCCTCACCCCGATCTCTCGTCGCGCGGGGAGGGGGAACGACTGGCCTGGGGTAGCCCTGCGACAGGAGCTCTCGCGTCATGCTCATCGCCTACATCATCCGCCGGATTCTCTGGGCGATCCCGTTCCTCTTCACGGTCTCGCTGATCGCCTTTGCACTGATCCAGGCGCCGCCCGGCGACTATGTCACCAGCTTTGCGGCGACGCTGGCAGCGTCCGGCGACCAGATCGACCAGGACCGGCTCGTCGCCTTGCGCGAGCGCTACGGCCTCGACCAGCCGTTCTTCGTGCAGTACTGGCGCTGGATCTCCGGCGTCCTCGTCGGCGATTTCGGAATCTCGTTCGAGTGGCAGCAGCCGGTCTCGAACCTGATCTGGGAGCGCATGGCGCTCTCGGTGACGCTCGCGCTCTCGACGCTGCTGTTCACTTGGGCGGTGGCGTTTCCGATCGGGATCTACTCGGCGGTGCGCAAGTACTCGGTCGGCGATTACATCGTCACCGGGATCGGCTTCATCGGCCTCGCCATGCCGAGCTTCCTCGTCGCGCTCGTACTCATGTATTTCGCCGTGACGGTGTTCGGCGCCGACGTCACCGGGCTGTTCTCGCCCGAATACGAGAAGGCGCCCTGGTCCTGGGCCAAGGTCGGCGACCTCCTCTCGCATCTCTGGATCCCGGTGCTGATCCTGGGGCTGAGCTCCACCGCGAGCCTCACGCGCATCATGCGCGCGAACCTGCTGGACGAGCTCCACAAGCCCTACGTCACGACCGCACGCGCCAAGGGCCTGTCCGAGTTCCGGCTCCTCATCAAATACCCCGTGCGGCTCGCGCTGAACCCCTTCGTCTCCACCATCGGCTGGGCGTTTCCCCAGCTCATCAGCGGCGCCGTCATCACGGCCTTCGTGCTGTCGCTGCCGACCTCCGGCCCGCTGCTGCTGCAGGCGCTGCTCGCGCAGGACATGTACCTCGCGGGCGCCTTCATCCTGCTCCTGTGCTGCCTCTCCGTCGTCGGCATGCTGATCTCCGACATCCTGCTCGCGTTCGTCGATCCGCGGATCAAGTTCCGGTGAACCCGATGGCCGGCTCACCCCACACGACCCGCATATCCGATCACCCCTGCCGGGGAAGGCAGGGGACGCTTGCCAAGCGGTTTGCTCGAAACCAGGCGGAACGGCCTTGTACCCCGCTCTTCAGCTCTCTTCCGCAAAGGGGCAGGGGGCCGGTTGCGCCCTCTGCCTCGAGGTGACCTCATGGCCACGATCGCCGATCCCCGCACGCTGACGCAGAGCACCGATCACGCCTCGCAATGGCAGTTGATCTGGAGCGCGTTCCGCCGCCACAAGCTCGCCATGACGGGCGCGGTCATCGTGCTCGGGCTCTACCTCGTCGCCGCCTTCTGCGAGTTCCTCGCGCCCTTCGATCCGGACGCGCCTGTGGCGCGCGACGTCTACCATCCGCCTCAAGGCATCCACTTCCTCGATACCACGCCGGGGGGAGGCTGGACGATCCGGCCGCACGTCACGGCCATGAAGCAGACGCGCGACCGGTTCACCCTGAAGACCTCCTTCACGCCCGACCCCGACCGCAAGATCTACCTGACCCTGTTCGGCACCGGCACGCCCTATAGGCTCTGGGGCGTCGTCCCGATGGAGCGTCGGCTCATCGCGGCGGTGAATCCCGGCGAGCGGTTCTATTTCTTCGGCGCCGACCGGCTCGGGCGCGACATGTTCAGCCGCGTGATCTACGGAACGCGGGTCTCCATGTCGATCGGCCTCATCGGCGTGGGCGTGAGCCTCATGCTGGGCCTGATCCTGGGGGGATTGTCGGGCTATTACGGCGGCTTCATCGACATGGTGGTGCAGCGCGTCGTCGAGCTGAAGCTCTCGCTTCCCACGATCCCGATCTGGCTCGGCCTGAGCGCCGCGCTGCCGCAGGACTGGGCACCGCTCACCCGCTATTTCGCAATAACGCTCATCCTGTCGCTCGTCGGCTGGACCGAGCTCGCCCGCGTGGTGCGCGGCCGCTTCCTCGCCCTGCGCACGGAGGATTTCGTCACGGCGGCGCGCCTCGACGGCGGCAGCCGGGCCCGCGTCATCTTCCGGCACATGATGCCCTCCATGGCGAGCCACATCATCGCGTCCGTGACGCTGGCCATCCCCGTGATGATCATCGCCGAGACCTCGCTCTCCTTCCTCGGCCTCGGGCTCCTTCCGCCGACGATCTCCTGGGGCGTGCTCCTCAAGGAGGCCCAGAACGTGCGCTCGATCGCCTCTGCGCCGTGGCTGTTCCTGCCGGGCGTCGCGGTGTGCCTCGCAGTGCTGGCGCTCAACTTTCTCGGCGATGGCTTGCGCGACGCCGCCGACCCCTATGCCCAGGAGGGGCGCTGATGTCCGTCTCGCCGTTCCCGTTGGCTCCGACCGGCTCTCCGCCCGTCCTCGAGATCCGCAACCTCGTGACCGAGTTCGCGACGCGGCGCGGCCCCTTCCGTGCCGTCGATGACGTCAGCCTTGATCTCTTCGCAGGCAAGACCACGTGCGTGGTGGGCGAGTCCGGGTCCGGCAAGAGCGTGATGGCGCGCTCGATCCTCCAGATCGTCGATCCGCCCGGCCGCGTGCTCTCGGGCCGGATCCTGCTGCACCGCCACCGCACCGTCCGCGGACGCAAGTCCTCGGGCGACGAGGAGCACACGATCGACCTCGCGACCCTGCACCCGCGCTCCGCCGCGATCCGCGCGGTCCGCGGCCGCGATGTCGCGATGATCTTTCAGGAGCCGATGAGCTCGCTCTCACCCGTGCATCGCATCGGCGACCAGATCGGCGAGGTGATCCGCCTGCACGAGGGGGTGTCAAGGAAGGAGGCCCGCGACCGCTCGGTCGAGCTCCTGCGCCGGGTCGAGATCCCGCGCCCCGAGGTTGCGATCGACCGCTATCCTTTCGAGTATTCCGGCGGCATGCGCCAGCGCGCCATGATCGCGGTGGCGCTCGCCTGCAACCCGTCCGTCCTCATCGCCGACGAGCCCACGACCGCCCTCGACGTGACGATCCAGGCCGAGATCCTGGCGCTCGTCCGCCAGCTCCAGGCCGAGAGCGACATGGCGGTGATGTTCATCACTCACGACATGGGGGTAGTGGCCGAGATCGCCGACGACATTGCGGTGATGCGCTTCGGCAAGATCGTCGAGCGCGGCGATCCCTTGGCGATCTTTGAGGATCCGCAGCACGACTACACCAAGGGCCTGCTCGGCGCGGTGAAGGAGCTCGACCATCCCTCGCCCCGCCGGCTCGCGATGCGGGCCGAGCGGCCGCCCGCGGCGCCGATCCTGCACGTCGCGTCCCTGCGCAAGGAATTCCCCTTCACCAAGGGCTTCCTCGGCCTCCAGAAGGATGGTGTGCTCGCGGTCGAGAACGCCGATCTCGAGCTGCGCGCCGGCGAGAACCTCGGCATCGTCGGCGAATCGGGCTCCGGCAAGACCACGCTCGGGCGCTGCATCCAGCGCGTCCATTCCGTCACGAACGGGCGCATCCTCTACACCGGTCGCGACGGCCGCACGATCGATCTCGCGCCGATGACGGATTCGCAGCTGAAGGAGCCCTGGCGGGACATCCGCACGATCTTCCAGGACCCGTTCTCCTCCCTCAACCCGCGGATGACGGTAGGCCAGATCATCGGCGAGCCGCTCCTCGTCAGCGGGGCGCTCTCGGGGGCGAAGCTGCGCGAGCGCGTCGCCGAACTCCTCAATCTCGTCGGCCTGCCGGCCTCCGCCATGGAGCGCTACCCGCACGCCTTCTCGGGCGGCCAGCGCCAGCGCATCTCGATCGCGCGCGCCATCGCGCCGGACCCGCGCGTCATCATCGCGGACGAGGCGACCTCGGCCCTCGACGTCTCATTGCGCATCCAGATCCTCGACCTCCTTCTCGACCTGCAGGAGCGGCTCGACCTCAGCTTCATCTTCATCAGCCACGACATCGCGGTGATCCGATATTTCTGCGACCGGATCGCGGTGATGCACCGGGGCAGGATCGTCGAGATCGGCGACACCGAGTCCGTGTGCAACGCGCCGCAGCACCCCTACACCCGCTCCCTCCTCTCCGCCGTGCCGGTCGCCGACCCGCGCCGTCGGGGCATGACGGAGCGCATCCGGTACAAGGAGGCGGGCTAGCCGCGTGAACCCCTTCTCCCCGCCACCCCGCTCCCTCTCCCCGTTCACGGGGAGAGGGAGCGGGGTGAGGGGCGGGTCGGTAGAGCGCGATCTTTCCCTTGTCATGGCCGGGCTCGGCCCGGCCATCCCGACGTGAAGACCACGATGTGGGTTGCTCCGGGAAGCGCGCTCTTCCGATCGAGGTGGCCGGGACAAGCCCGGCCATTACATTTGTGATGTGGAGCCCGCTCGCTTCACCGACCGGCCCCTCACCTCAGCCCTCTCCCCGTAAACGGGGAGAGGGGGTTCCCCCACGAGGACGCAGCCCGTGAAGATCACCGACATCAAGACCTACCTGATCCAGGTCGGCGCGCGGCCGACGGTGCCGGGCACGCAAGCGCCCGGCGTGCACGCGGAAGCTGATTTCCGAGGCTCGCGCAACTGGCTCTTCGTCAAGGTCTTCACGGACGAAGGGATCACCGGCGTCGGCGAGTGCTCGGGCTGGCCTCGCGTCATCGAGACCGCGGTACAGGACTACCGCGCGCTCCTCATCGGCCAGGACCCGCGCGACGTCGACCGGCTCTGGCATCGGCTCTTCATCGGCTCCATGGGCCACGGGGTGCTCGGCACGGTCGGGGGCGGCGCCCTTACCGGCATCGAGATGGCGCTCTGGGATATCAAGGGAAAGGTTCTGGGCCAGCCGGTCTGGAATCTCCTCGGCGGTCGCTTCCGGGATTCGGTTCAGGTCTATGGCCACGCCAAGACGCCGGAGCGCGCGCGCGAACTCATGGCGCGCGGCTACACGGCCCTGAAGGTCGGCTTCACGGGCGCGGTGGAACTCGACCGGGTCGCGGCGGTGCGCGAGGCGGCAGGCCCCGACGTGGACGTGATGGTCGATGCGCACGGCCCCTCATGGATGACGACCCAGGATGCGATTGCGGTCGGACGCGCGCTCGAACCGCTCGACCTCCTGTTCTACGAGGACCCCGTCGCGCCCGAGAACCTCGACGCGCTCGAGCGCATCCGCGACGCGGTCGACATCCCGCTCGCCGCAGGAGAGCGCGTCAGCACGATCTGGGGCATCCGCCCTTACGTCGAGCGCGATCTCGTCGCCGTGATCCAGCCCGACACCGGCCGCGCCGGCGGCATCACCCAGATGCGCAAGATGGCCGCGATGGCCGAGGCCCACTACATCACCATGGCGCCCCATTCGGGCTCGCTCGGGCCGGTCGCCGAGTTCGCGGCCCTCCACGTGATGGCCACGATCCCGAACGCGCTCATGCTGGAGCGCATCGAGTTCGACTGGTCGGGCCGCTACGAGGTCGTCACGCCGGTGCTGAAGGTCGTGGACGGGCGCTTGCCCGTGCCCAACGCGCCGGGGCTCGGCGTCGATATCGTGGAGGAGGAGATCGAGCGCTATCCCGGCCGCCGCAACGTCGCCGACATGCCGCCCGACGACGGCTGGGCTTACGAGCCCGGCACCGTGGACGAGGCGGTCTACTTTCAGACCCGTCTGGGCCGGCGCAGGAAGTTGCGGCTCACGGCGACATAGCCTTTTCCCCTCACCGCAAGCGCGGTAGGGCTTCCGCGATCCTCGAACCGAGAGAATCCGTCTGATGCGCATCACCCGCCTGCGTTCCTTCATGAGCCGCGACGCCAACCGGCCCCGCGTCCTCGTCGCGATCGACACGGACGAGGGGATCACAGGGTGGGGCGAGTGCTACAACCACGGGCCCGACCGTGCCCTGCCGCCGCTCCTCGACTACTTCTTCCTCCAGATCGAGGGCGAGGATCCGCGCCGGATCGAGTACCTCAACCTGAAGCTCCAGCAGCAGGCCCGCTTCCCGCCGGGCGCGCTCGGACTGGCCGCGATCTCGGCCATCGACCATTGCCTGTGGGACATATCGGCGAAGGCGCTCGGGGTGCCGGTCTATCGGCTGCTCGGCGGCGAGATGCGCGACAAGGTGCGGGTCTATGCCGGCGTCTACACCGCACCGGATCCCGCCGAGGCGCTCGCGACCGTGACCGAGATGAACGAGCGCTACGGCCTCACCGCCTTCAAGCTCAGCCCGTTCCGCGGCGACATCCACGCGCTGCGGTGGGGCGAGATCGTGAAGCGCGGCGCGGATTACTTCGCCGCCTTGCGCGAGATCTCGCCCGCGCATTTCGAGTACGCCTTCGATGCGCACGCCAAAATTTTCGAGCCCTGGCAGGCAATGCAACTCGGCAACGCGCTCGCGCCCAACGACCCGCTCTTCTTCGAGGAGCCGATCCGCCCCGAGCACATCCCGGCCTGGCGCGAGCTCAAGAGCCGCCTCGATTGCCCGCTCGCCACCGGCGAGTCGCTCTACAGCCGCTACGAGTTCCTGACCCTCCTCAACGCGCGCGGCGCCGACATCGTGCAGCCCGACATCTGCGTGGTCGGGGGCATCACCGAGATGCGCAAGATCGCAGCACTCGCGGAGGCGCATTTCGTCACTGTCGCGCCCCACAACCCCATGGGCCCGCTCGCGACCGCGGTGAACCTGCATTTCTGCATGGCCTGCCCGAACTTCAAGATTCTCGAATACCGCATCCCGAAGAGCGCCTACATGGACGCGGGTCGCGAGATCGAGGGCTCCTACATCCGGGATCCCTACCTGCCGGAGGACGGCTACCTGATCCCGCGGCCCGACAGGCCGGGCTGGGGCGTCGAGGTCGACGAGGACTTCATCGCCACCGACCGTTACGTCCACTGGGAGCGCGCGGTGCCGACACGGCCGGACGGCTCGCTCGGCTATCCGTAAGGGCGCGTCGCACCCTGAGACCTTGACGGTCGTCCCACCCGCTCCCCTCTCCTGAGGAGCGGCGAAGCCCCGTCTCGAAGGAGGACTCCAGACCCCACAATGGCACTGGATTCCTCCCTCGAGACGGCCCTGCGGGCCTCCTCAGGATGAGGGGAGCGGGTGGGACATCGATACGAAACGCACGCCGGTTCATCCGTACCAACCGCACTGAGGGGAACCCATGTATCTCGGCACCCAGTTCAAGGCCCGCAGCGACGACGACTACCGGATCATGGCGCAACTCGGCGCACGCCACGTCTGCGCCGATCCGGCGGGCAGCGCCCATCACTGGTCCCTCGACGAGCTCCTGCGCCACCGCGAGCACATCGAGAGCTTCGGCCTCATCCTCGACATGGTGGAGCTGCCCCTGAACTCGCGGCCCATCGAGGAGAGCAAGAGCCCGAACATCCTCCTCGGCAAGAGCCCCGAGCGCGACCGCGAGATCGACTCGATCTGCGCCCTCATCGAGCGCCTCGCCCGGGCCGGCATCCCGGCCGCGAAGTACAACATGAACATCATCGGGATCCCGCGCACGCCGGACGAGCCCGGCCGCGGCGGGTCGATGAACGCGGCCTTCCGCTGGGAGCGCGCTGATCGGAACGCTGCGCCCGGCCTCGCCGGCGTCGTGTCCGAGGACGAGAACTGGGAGCGGATCGACTACTTCCTCGAGCGCGTGGTGCCGGTCGCGACCGCTCACAAGGTCCGCCTCGCCTGCCACCCGCACGACCCCTACACGCCGCCGGGGTATCGCGGCGTCACCCGCGTCCTCGGCACGGTGGAGGGTCTGAAACGCTTCGTGCAGATGCGGGAGAGCCCCTATCACGGCCTCAACTTCTGCCAGGGCACCGTCGGCGAGATGCTGGAGGACCCGGGGACCGAGATCTTCGACGTGATCCGCTGGTTCGGCGAGCGCGGCAAGATCTTCAATCTGCACTTCCGCAATATCCGCGGCGGGCGCCTGAGCTTCATGGAGACCTTCCCGGACGAGGGCGACATGGACATGGCGCGATCGCTCCGGCTCTACGGCGAGCTCGGCTACAGGTACATGGTGATGCCGGACCATGCGCCCACGGTCTCGGGCCTCGATCCCGTCGGCACGGCCTTCGCGTATTGCTACGGCTACATCGCCGGCGCGCTCCAGATGATGGGGGTCGACCCGGCTGGACCGGACGCGGCGCCGGCCGGCTGAGGCAGGGCTGCGACACCGCCCGCACGCGGGCCCATGGTCCCGGTCGCCGACGGACTCCGTCGGCCGGTTCCCACCGACCGTGTTGCGTCGGCTCGGCGCGACAGAGCCCGGTCCAGCAGGCAGCGGCCTGGTCCGGCACCGGCGAAAGGACGATCAGGAGCCGGTTGGCAGAGCGCAGCGGCCCCTCCGCACATCATCGGCCGCGCTCGCATGCCAAGTCGCGCCGACCTTGAGGCTCCCGCTTGACCTGTCTCCTGGAATGTTACACAGCACCGTGACGTAGAGGAAGGTCATGGCCCGGATCCGACATGCTGCTCGGCCAAGTCCGCTCCACCCGGGCCAGATCCTGCGGGATAGTGTTCTCCCGGGCCTCGGGCTGTCGGTGAGCCGAGCCGCGCGCGAGCTTCGCATCGCGCGCCAGACGCTGCATCGCGTTCTCGCCGGCACGGTCGGCGTCACCCCCGAGATGGCCACCCGCCTGGCTCGCCTGTCAGGGACGGACCCCGCGTTCTGGCTCACGCTGCAACAGCAGCACGACCTCTGGCGGGCCGAAAGCGCTCTTTCGGGCGAGTTGAAGCTCATCCCGGCTCACACTCTCCCGAGCACCATCAGAACTGAGATCGGACTGCGCGGTGACTGACAGACCCCGGACTCCACACAAGGCTCGCACCGGGGTCGAGGGCCTCGATGAAATTCTCGTTGGCGGTCTGTCCCCCGGGCACGTCTACCTTCTTGAGGGCAGCCCCGGCACCGGCAAGACGACCATTGCCCTGCGGTTCCTCCTCGAGGGTGCGAGGGCCGGGGAGCGGGGGCTCTACATTACGCTGTCCGAGACCGAGCAGGAGCTCCGAGACGGGGCGGCCTCGCATGGGTGGAGCCTCGGAGATGGCATCCAGGTCTTCGAACTTGTCCCGCCCGAGAACCTCCTCGACGAGGAGCACCAGCAGAGCCTGCTCTACTCGTCCGACCTCGAGCTCGGCGAAACCACGAAGGCGGTGTTCCAGGCCATCGACCAGGCGCAGCCGGCCCGTATCGTGCTCGACAGCCTGTCCGAGATCCGCCTCCTGGCGCAAAGCTCCCTGCGCTACCGCCGCCAGATCCTGGCGATGAAGCACTATTTCGCCAGGCAGGGCGCCACGGTCCTGATGCTGGACGACCTCACCACCGATACCAACGACAAGACCGTGCACAGCCTCGCCCACGGCGTCATCCGCCTGGAGGAGCTGGCTCCCAACTACGGGGCCGAGCGCCGCCGGGTGCGGGTGATCAAGTATCGGGGCCAGAGCTTCCGGGGCGGCTATCACGACCTCATCATCGCGACCGGCGGCGTGGAGGTGTTCCCGCGCCTCGTCGCAGGCGAGCACAAGACGCGCTTCACACGTGACGTGCTCACGAGCGGCATTGGCGAACTCGATGCCTTGCTCGGCGGCGGGATCGAGAAGGGATCGGGAACCCTGCTCATGGGGCCTGCGGGATCGGGCAAGTCCCTCCTGACGCTGCAGTTCGTCATCTCGGCCGTGAACCGCGGCGAGAAGGCGGCGCTGTTCATTTTCGACGAAGAGCTCGGCCTCCTCATCGACCGCGCCAAGCTGATGGGCATCGACCTGGACGCGCTCTGCGCCACGGGCAACCTGTTCATCGAACAGGTCGACGCCGCCGAGCTCTCGCCCGGCGAGTTCACGCACCGGGTGCGGGCGAGCGTCGATCGGCGGCAGGTCAAGAACGTGGTGATCGACAGCCTCAACGGCTACCAATCCGCCATGCCGGAGGAGCAATTCCTGATCCTGCACATCCACGAGCTGCTGCAGTATCTGAACCGGCAGGGTGTATCGACCTTTCTGACGGTGGCCCAGCACGGGCTCGTCGGCGACATGAAGTCCCCGGTCGACATCACGTACCTCGCCGACACCGTCATCCTGCTGCGCTACTTCGAGGCGCTCGGCCGGGTCAGGCGTGCCATCTCGATCATCAAGAAGCGGTTCGGTTCACACGAGAGCAGCATCCGCGAATTCCGCGTCGGCAACACCGGCATCGTCATTGGAGAGCCTCTCGAGGGCTTCCGCGGCGTCTTGAGCGGAATTCCGACCTTCGCCGACAGCGACCGCGAACGGCTGCTCGAAGACCGCTGATCATGGACGATCTCCTTCCCGATCATTCGGAGCGGGCCCTCATCCTTGCCCCTCGCGGGCGGGATGCGCCCGTGGCCGCGAGCATTCTGCGCGCAGCCGGGGTCGGGGTGGAGATGTGCCCTGATCTGACGGACCTCGTGCGCGAGATCGACCGCGGCGCGGGATTCGTGCTCGTGACCGACGAAGCGCTGCGGACCGCGGACTTGAGCAGCCTGTCGGCCTGGCTGTCCCGTCAGCCGCCTTGGTCGGACCTGCCCTTCATTCTGCTCACCCTTCGGGGCGGCGGCGTGGAGCGCAATCCTGCCCTTGCCCGCCTCAACGACATTCTCGGCAACGTCAGCTTCCTGGAGCGCCCCTTCCACCCCACGACGCTCGTCAGCATTGCGAAGACGGCCCTTCGGGGCCGGAAGCGGCAATACGATGCACGAGCCCTGCTGGAGGAACTCCGCCTGGGGGAAGAGGGCCTGAAGGTGCTGCTCCACAAGGAGCTGCGTGCCGCCGAGCACCAGAAGCTGCTGATCGACGAGCTGAACCACCGGGTGAAGAATACGCTCGCGACCGTCCAGTCCATCGCCATGCAGACCTTGCGCACGGCGGAAACGGCACAGGATGCCAAGGAGGCCCTGGAGCGGCGGCTCCTGGCCCTCTCGCGCGCCCACGACGTGCTCACCCGCGAGAGCTGGGAAGGCGCCGACCTCAAGGATGTCGTCGAACGCGCTCTCGAGCCCTACCAGGTCCATGGCGAGAGCCGGCTCCAGGTTGCCGGACCGCATGTGCGCGTGACGCCGCGGATGTCGCTGGCGCTCGCGATGGCGCTGCACGAGCTGGCGACCAACGCGGTGAAGTACGGTGCCCTCTCCAACAGGAGCGGCACCGTCGAGGTGTCCTGGGCGGTGCAGGATGGGGCGGCGCCACCGCAACTGGCATTGCGTTGGCAGGAGGCCGGCGGCCCCCTGTCGTGGCCCCTCGGCGACGCGGCTTCGGGTCTCGCCTGATCGAGCGCAGCCTCGCCCAGGACCTCGGAGGTCAGGTGGAGATTGCTTTTGCCCCGACGGGGGTGGTCTGCACCGTCGATGCGCCGGTGGCGTAAGGGCTGTTCGCTCGGGCGGGTCCGCCCCTCAGCGGTTCACGATGGATCGGCGAAAAGTAGGGAGCCAACCCGAACGTGGTTCAAGACGGGCGTGCTTGATCCGGTTCTTCGGTTCCAGGCCGGTCCCCTCCGTCGAACCGACGGATAGCGAGCCCGCCAGGTCAGGCTCAGCCTTCATCGAGCGGGGTTCTGCGCCGGGTCCCGGATCAATCCGGATCGAGCAGGCGCGGCCCCGGGCCGTGCCGGGCAAGTTCGTCCGACGGATTTCGCAGCGGGCACGCCTTCATGGAAAGGCAGCCACACCCGATGCAGCCATCGAGCCGATCCCGCAGGCGCGTCAGACGCGCGATCCGATCCTCCAGCTCCGCCTTCCATTCCGACGACAGCTTCCGCCAGTCCTCCCCTGTCGGCGTGCGCTCCTCCGGCAGCGCTGCAAGAGCCTTCCGGATCGACGACAGCGGGATCCCGGCGCGTTGCGCGACTTTGATGATGGCGACGCGGCGGAGGACGTCCCGCGTATACCGCCGCTGATTGCCGGCGGTCCTCGTGCTCCTGATCAGCCCCTTGGCCTCGTAAAAATGCAGCGTGGACACGGCTACGCCGCTCCGTTTCGCAACCTCCCCGACGGCGAGATCCTTCGGGATGGGCCCTCGTCCGATCTTGGTGGTGTTCATCGGGGTTGACCTCAATCTTGCTTGAGGTTGTATCGCTCCTGCTCCTTCGCCGGCAATCTCGGGGCATTCGACATGAGCGACAACGGCAGCACACAGGAGGGGCAGGTCCATCCCATGCTGCGTCTGGTCCGCCCCGCCTGGATCTTCGACGCCTATTACGTGGCGCTCTATTCGCCCAGCGCGGTGTGGATCAGCTTCTTTCCGCTCTGGCGTCGCGACAGGGGCCTCACGGAGGCGGAGGTCGGCCTGTGCCTCTCGGCAGGCTCGATCGCAGCGGTTCTCGTCAGTCCGATCGTCGGGAGCATCGCCGACCGCTCGGGACGCCGCAAGGAACTGCTGCTGATCCTGATCGCGGCATCCGCGATCGGCTCGCTCCTCAACTTCGCGGCCGAGGGCTTCGCGATGCTCGTCGCGGCCTATCTCGCGACGCGGCTCTTCACCGCCAGCCTCATCCCCCTGAGCGAATCCATCGTGCTCGCGAACCTGGAGCGCTTCCGGCTCGATTTCGGCCGGGTCCGCTCGTTCGGCTCCGCCGCCGTGGTGGTGCTCTCGATGGTGCTGGGCCTTCTCGTCGACAGGGTCGGCATCGGCGCCGTGATCGTGGTTCTGACAGGGGCCTATGTGGTTCAAGGCCTGCTCGGCTCCTTGCTCCCGGTCCGCCCGACGATCCAGGAGCACGCCCCCTCCGCGCCTATCGCGGAGGTGTTGCGCGTGCCCGGCTTTCCGCTGCTCGTCGGCAGCGCGGCGATTTCGCAGGCCTGCCACGGCGTGTTCTACGCCTACAGCACGTTCTACTGGCTGTCCTCGGGGCTGTCGGCAACCACGATCGGCGCGCTCTGGGCGCTCGGAGTGACCGCGGAGATCGTCGCCTTCTCCTTCGGAGGACGGATCGTGATGCGCCTGAGCCCGGCGGCGGTGATCGCGATCGGTTCGGCCGCGGGCGTCGCGCGCTGGGGCCTGCTCGGGTCGAGCGGCGCCCTTCCGACCGCCATTGCGGTGCAACTGCTTCAGGCCGCGACCCTCGGGCTGAGCCAGGTCGGCGCGGCGTACTACATCAGTTCCGCCGTCCCGCCGCGGGTCCTGTCGAGCGGGACCGGCCTCTACTCGGCCTGCATCGGGCTCATGAGCGCGGTTTTCATCGCGGTCGGGGGGCAGATCTATCCGCGGATAGGGGGCGGCATCTTCCTGCTGACCTCGGGCCTATGCCTGATCGGACTGGCCTCCGCGGCGGCGCTGGTGATCCGAACCCGTCGGACGGCTGGGGCAACACGCAATCCGGCATAGGGATTGGGAGACGGCCGGGCGCAAGGCTGCTCCCATCCGTCAGGGATGCGGCTCGCGCCGCGCATTCGCCCACCGACTTCCTCGAGGGAAGAAGTGCCGAAAGTCCGTGGCCGCCCGCCCGGCACGTTCCGGTTCTTGCACCTACCTGAACAGAGGTGATGGATCGGGGGTGTAGCGGCCGAGCTTCTCGCGGTCGATCTCGACGCCGAGACCGGGCTTCTCCGGGATCGGCAGATAGCCCTCGCCGTCGAGCACGAACGGCTCGGCCAGGATGCCGTCCACATAGGGGCTGCCGCCGATGAACTCGACGAGGTCCGTGTTCGGGAACGCGGAGGCGAGCTGCAGGTCGGTGGCGACGCCGAGCGCCGTGTTCCAGCCGTGGCCGACATACTTCACGCCGAAATCGTCCGCCATCCACGCGATGCGGCGCTGCTCGCTGAGGCCCCCGACCTTGGTGACGTCCGGCTGGACGATGTCGAAGGCGCCGCGCGCCAGCCAGGGCAGGAAGGTCTGGCGCCGGGTCAGCACCTCGCCGCCCGCGATCGGCACCGGGCTGACGCGCCGGAGATGGCAGAAATCGTCGATGGCATCCGGGCGCAGGGGCTCCTCGAACCAGCCGACGTCGTAGTCCTTCAGCATCTCGGCGGCGCGCATGGCCCATTTGAGCCCGTGCGGCCAATGGGCGTCGCTCGCGCCCGCATCGACGAAGAGCTTCGCGTCCGCGCCCGCGGCCTCCCGGGCGGCGCGGACGATCGCCTCGTCGAGGCGCGTGTCGAGCGCGCGGCCGAAGGGGCCCCAGCCGATCTTGAAGGCGCGGAAGCCCCGGTCGCGGTACTCCGCGACGAGGTCGCGCATGGGCTCGGGATGATCCATCAGGAGCGAGCAATAGGGCTGGACGCGCGTGCGGTACGTGCCGCCGAGCAGCCGGCCGACCGGGAGGCCCGTCGCCTGGCCGAGGATGTCCCACAGGGCGATGTCGATGCCGCTGATCGTGTGCGTGAGCGTGCCGCCGCGGCCCATCCAGAAGGTGTTCTGATGCAGCTTCTCGGAGACGCGCTCCGGTTCGAGGGCGTTCTCGCCCGCAAACAAGGGCTCCAGCACCTTGAGACCCGCCTCCACGAGGCGGCCGTCGGTGAACACGCTGCCGTAACCGGTCAGGCCCGCATCCGTGTGGACCGCGATGATGGCATGGATCGAATCTTCCGGCTTGATCTCCGCCGACCAGCCTCCCTTGGGGCTCTCCCCGAAGAGCGGTGCGGCATGAACGGAGGTGATTCGCACATGAGGCAAGGCCGCTCTGGCGGCGAGCGCTCCGGTCGGCTGCATGTTCATCGGGCTGATGTCTCCCCTTTGCTTGGACGCGCCCCGCGCGCTTCGGCCCGGCGCAGGCCGGGGAGGCCTTGCTCGAGCTCCGCCCGCCGCCTCGCGATGATGCCGGCGTAGTCGACCGCGTGAGTCTGGACGCTGATGTGGTCGTCGAGCGCCTGTCCCATCGCGGCTGCGTCGCCGGAGCGGAAGACGGCCATCAGCGTCCGGTGCTCGTCCACGATCTCGGCCATCGGTTTGCGGAGCGTGGACAGGCCGAAGAAGATCGTGAGCTGGCGGGACAGGCCTTCCCAGAGCTCGCACAGCACCGTGTTGCCGCTCAGACCCAGCAGAACGCGGTGAAAGCTGGCGTCGGCGCCGGCGAAGCCGTAGGCGTCGCCGCGGGCCTGCATGAGCTCGAGCTCGTCGATGCATCGCGCCAGCGCCGCGATCCCGGCCTCGTCGTTGCGCCCCAGGCGGATCGCGCGGCTCGCCGCGGAGGTTTCGAGCGCCACGCGGGTCTCGATCACGTCGTCGAGGCGCTCCGAGGTGAACGGCATGAGCCGGATGCCCTTGTAGGGCTCGTTGATGACAACGCCCTGGCTCTCCAGGATCCGCAGCGCCTCGCGCACGGGAACTCGGCTGACGCCGAGGCGCTGTGCGATGTCCGATTCCACGATGCGGTCGCCCGGCAGGATCAGGCCGCGCACCGCGCCCGCCATGACGGCCTCGATCACCATGTCGACGAGGGTGCGCGGCCGGATCGGCTGCCAGCCTTCCTCGCCCGCAGGATGCGCCGGCGCGGCGCCTCGTGATGCCTTGATCATACGGAACGTGCTTGAGCCGGAAGGTGGGGAGCCGCTTGACAGCCGTGAAAATCGTATACGATCATACAAAAAGCAAGAATAAACTCGGAGGGCGGTGTGGAGACGGTCAGCAAGAGCCGGGTCCGATGCGATGTCGATTTCGACAAGGCGGGGCGCCAGGCGAGCTATCTGCGCGCGCCCCTGTCCCGCAACACGTCCGGCTGGGGCACGGTCGAGATTCCCATCGTGGTCGTGAAGAACGGCACGGGACCCACGGTGCTGTTCACCGGCGGCGTCCACGGCGACGAATACGAGGGTCTCATCTCCGTCTCCCATTTGGCGCGCACGCTCGACCCCGCGCGGATCCAGGGCCGGGTCATCATGATGCCGGCCGTGAACGTTCCGGCCGTCCTCAACGACACGCGCCTTTCGCCGGTGGACAACCGCGATCTCAACCGCTGCTTCCCAGGCAATCCGCGCGGCACCTTCTCCGAGATGCTGGCGCATTTCGTCGACAGCGTGATCCTGCCGCACGTGGATATCTCGGTCGATGTCCACACCGCCGGGCATTCCGGGGATACGGCCCTCTCGACCAACATGCACTACCTGCCGGACCCGGAGATGCGCCGGAAAACCATGGCGGCCGCCGCCGCCTTCGGGGCGCCCTTCAACGTCGTGTTCTGGGGCGTCGACGAGGGTGCCACGCTGACCTCGTCCGTGGAACGCCGGGGCATCCTGTCGCTTGGAACCGAGCTTGGCGGCTGGGGGCGGGTCAACATCGAAGGGGTGCGCATCGGCCATCGCGGCCTTCTCAACACCCTGAAGCATTTCGGCCTGATGGAGGGCGAGCCCGAGACCGGGCAGCGCGACGGTTCGCCGGGGACGCGCCACATGATGGTGCGCGACCAGGCCGGTTACGCATTCGCGCCCGCGGAGGGCGTGTTCGAGCCGCGCCACGTGGTGGGCGACTCGGTCGAGGAAGGGGAACTCGCCGGCTATCTGCATTTCGTCGAGGATATCGACCACGCGCCGATCGAGGTGCACTATGGCTGCTCCGGCGTGATCTGGATGGGCGCAGGGCCCGGCCGCGTCAAGCGCGGCGACGTCGTCGCCGTCCTGATGAACGACTACGACGACGTTCTCGCGGCTGGCTGAAGCGGCTGCTGCGAAAAGGAATGGTGCTCCCGCAGCGGATTTAAGGGTTGCCGCGGGAAGCGACGATGTTCTTGCGTTCGGTTGGGCGGAGGCTTCGGAGAGGCTGCGCACAACCGCCGTCACTCGTCTCCACTCTGCTGCCCTGCGCCGGGTCAGGCGCGATCCGACCCGCCGCGGGCGGTTTCATTCCTAGGAGGTCGACATGATACGTCGCGAGTTCCTTGCCGCGTTCGTCATCGGCGCTGCTGTCTTGGCGGCGCCCGTAGGAGCCGTCGCCCAGAAGAAAGGGGGCGACATCGTCATCGCGATGGTGCAGGCCCCGCCGTCCCTCGATGCGCACGTGAGCACCGCACAGGCGTCGCGCAACGTGACGCTCCATGTCTATGAAACCCTCTACGCGCGCGACGAGAACGCCAAGCCCGTTCCCGAACTCGCGGAAGGCGTGAAAATCAGCGAGGACGGCAAGACCTATGTCTTCGCCATCCGCAAGGGCGTGAAGTTCCACAACGGCAAGGAGCTCAATGCCGACGACGTGGTCGCTTCCCTCGAGCGCTACCGCAAGCTCGGCGCGTCCGCGACGCTGCTTGGCGCCATCGACCAGGTCAAGGCTTCGGGTCCGCACGAGGTCACGGTCACCCTCAAGACCATCCAGTCCACCTTCCTCGACAACCTGTCCTCGCCGCGCGCCCCGATCGCGATCTACACGGCCGAGGAAGCCGCCAAGGCCGCAAACCAGGTCAACTTCATCGGCACGGGTCCCTTCCGCTTCGTGGAGTACAAGCCCGATAGTCACGTGAAGCTCGCCAAGTTCGAAGGCTACGTCCCGAATCCGAACGGCACGGGACGCGATGGCTTCGCGGGCAAGAAGGAGGTGCTCGTCGACACCGTCACCTTCCGCTTCATGCCGGAGGCAGGCGCGCGCAATGCGGCTCTCGAAGCCGGTGAGGTCCACCTCATCGAGCAGGTCGACGGTCCGACCGCGAAGCGCCTGGAGGCCAACAAGAACTTCACGGTCTACAAGGCGCTGCCCTTCGCGTTCCAGGTCATCAAGTTCAACCATGCCCAGGCGCCGACCGACGACCTGAACTTCCGACTCGCGGTCCAGGCGGCCCTCGACATGGAGGAGATCATGGCGATCGCCTATCCGGACGTGTACCAGATGGATCCGGCCTGGCTCTATCCCAAAGCCGCCTTCCACACGGACGCGGGCACCGCGAAGTTCAACAAGGCCGATCTCAAGGCCGCCAAGGAGCTTCTCGGCAAGTCGAGCTACAAGGGCGAGAAGGTCACCTTCATCGTCGACAGCCTCCGTCCCAACGTCGACACCGCGACGGTGGTGCAGCAGCGCCTGAAGGAGATCGGCATCAACGTCGACCTGTCCGTGGCGGATTGGCCGACGACCTCCAAGATCGGGTTCACGGATCAGGGCTGGCATTTCTGGGCCCATGGCTACGGCATCGAGCCCTTCGAGGGCCCGGCATCCGTGATCGCGCCGTGGGTGGGCGGCACGTCGCAGCGCAAGAAGGACGAGACCATCGACAAGATCGCGGCCTCGCTCAATGCCGAGATGGACGAGGCCAAGCGGAAGGCACTCTTCGTCCAGTTCCAGACCCACATGTACGACAACGCCGTCGCCATGAAGGCTGGGAACTACGGCATCTTCCAGATCGCGACCGCGAAGCTGAAGAACTTTACGCCCTACCGCATCCCGCGCATGTGGGGCGTGACCCTCGAGCAGTAACCCGTGACGGCGCGGGGGCAGGTGCGCCCGCCCCCGCCCCCGCGCCCGTTTCTACAGGATCCCGCAACCCGAGATGCTGAACTTCCTCGCGCGGCGGCTGACGAGCGCCTTTCTGGTTCTCGTCCTTGTGTCGGCCCTCTCGTTCGGGATCATCTGGCTCGTCCCGGGTGATCCGACCGCGGTGCTGCTCGACGCCAATACGAGCCCCGAGCAGGTGGCGCGGCTGCGCACGCAGCTCGGCCTCGACAAGCCCCTGCCGCTGCAGATCGTCGAATGGTACGGCCGCATCCTGCGCGGCGATCTCGGGCAGTCGATCCTGCTCAACCGCAGCGTCCTGGACGCCATCCTGGAGCGTCTGCCCGTCACCCTTTCCCTCGCCGGGATTTCGCTGCTGCTCGCCGTGGGGCTCGGCGTCACGGCGGGGATCATCGCGGCCATGAACCACAATCGCTGGCCCGATCAACTCATCATGGCCTCGGCCCTGTTAGGGCTCTCCGTGCCGGATTTCTGGCTCGGGCTCATGATGGTCTTCCTGTTCGCTGTGCAGTTCGGCTGGTTTCCCACCGGCGGCTTCGTGCCGTTCCAGGACAGCGTCGCGGGCTGGGCCCGCTCCATCGCGATGCCGGCGCTGGCGCTCGCGCTGGTGCAGATGGGGTTCATTGCGCGCATGGCACGGGCCTCCATGTTGGAGGTCCTGAGTCAGGACTTCATCCGCACCGCCGACGCCAAAGGCTTGTCGCGGGCCGACATCGTGATGCGCCACGGCCTGCCCAATGCCCTCGTGCCGATCCTGACGGTGTCCGGAATCGTGGCGGGCGCGCTCCTCGGCGGTACCGTGATCATCGAGCAGGTGTTCTCGCTGCCAGGCATCGGCCGCCTTGTGATCGGCGCCGTCCTATCCCGCGACTTTCCCGTGATCCAGGGCGGGCTCCTGTTCCTGGCCGTGATCTATCTGGCCGTGAACCTGATCGTGGACCTGCTCTATGCGGTCGTCGATCCGCGGGTGAGACTGCAATGATGGCCCGCCGCGTTGTCCAGCTTCGCGCCGCCGGCAGGCGTGGGAGGCGCCCGTGAGCGCGGGCCAGATCGCGACCCCGGCCCTGCGTGCGCGCGGCCCGACCGCAGAGGCGTTCGCGCGCCTTCTCCGCCACCGCTCCTTCGTGATCGGCGGCACGCTCGTCCTCGCCATCGTCCTCATCGCCGCCTTCGCCGACCTCGTCGCGCCCTTCGATCCCCTGCGCAGCAACGTGCGGGCGCGCCTGCGCCCGCCGGACGGCACCTACTGGTTCGGCACCGACCATTTCGGCCGCGACATCCTGACCCGTATCCTCTACGGGGCACGGATCTCGCTGACGATCGGAGCCTGGACCGTGGTGGTCACGGGGATTTTCGGCACCCTGATCGGCGCCACGGCCGGATATTTCCGCGCCCTCGACAACCCCATCATGCGCCTCATGGATGCCTTGATGGCGTTCCCCTCCATCCTGCTCGCCATCACGGTGAGCGCGGTGCTCGGCGCCTCGGTCACTAACGTGATCATCGCGCTCTCGATCGCGACCACGCCGCACACGGCCAGGATCGTGCGCGCCTCGGTGCTCGTGGTGCGCGAGCTCGAATACGTCGAGGCGGCACGTGCGCTCGGCGCCAGCGAAGCCCGCGTCCTGTTCCGCCACGTCCTCGTCAATGCGCTCGGGCCGCTGATCGTGCGGCTCACCTACGTCTTCGCGGTCGCGATCCTGCAGGAGGCGGCGCTGTCGTTCATCGGCGTCGGCCCGCCGCCGCCCGCCCCGTCCTTCGGCAGCATCATCGCGCAAGGGCGGGACTTCATGGCGGAGGCGCCCTGGATCACGCTCTATCCGGGCCTCGCCATCATCGTCTCCGTGCTCGGGCTCAACCTGCTCGGCGACGGGCTGCGCGACGTGCTCGATCCGAGGATGAAGGCATGAGCGCGGAGCGGCCGATCCTCGAGGTCCAGGGCCTCTCCACGACCCTGATCGGCGGCCGCGTGGCGCTTCTCGACGACATCTCCTTTGCGCTCCGGCCCGGCCAAGTCCTGGGCGTGGTCGGCGAGTCGGGCTCCGGCAAGAGCATGCTGGCGCTCGCGGTCATGGGCCTGCTGCCGCGGGCGGTGCGGCGCACGGCCGGCCGCATCCTGCTCGACGGCGAAGATCTGGCGGCCCTCGACGCCAGGGCGTGGCGGGCCCGCCGGGGGCGCGACCTCGCGATGATCTTCCAGGAGCCCCTCACGGCGCTCAACCCCGTGATGACCGTCGGCGCCCAGGTCAGGGAGGTGCTCACGCGCCGGCGTGGCCTGCGGGCCGCGGAGGCGCGGCGCGAGGCGGTGCGTCTGTTCGAGCGGGTCGAGATCCCGGCCGCGGCGGCGCGCCTCGACGCGTATCCGCACGAGATGTCGGGCGGCATGCGCCAGCGCGTGGTGATCGCCATGGCGCTCGCGGCCCGGCCGCGGCTTCTGATCGCGGACGAGCCCACGACTGCCCTCGACGTGACGATCCAGGCCCAGATCCTCGACCTCCTGCGCGACCTGCAGCGGGAGGAGGGTCTGTCGATGCTCCTCATCACCCACGACCTCGGGGTCATCGCGGAGGCCGCCGACCAGGTGCTCGTGCTCTATGCCGGGCGCGTCGCCGAGATCGCGCCGGTGCGGCGCCTCTTCGACGCCCCGCGCCATCCCTACACGCAGGCCCTGCTCGCCTCGATCCCGAAGACCGGCGGCCCGCGCGGGCGCCTGGCCTCCATCGACGGGACGGTGCCGGGAGCCGGCGACCTCGGCTCAGCGTGCCGGTTCGCGGATCGCTGCCCGGCCCGCCGGGAGATCTGCACCGCCTTGACCCCGCCGATGCACGAGGTTTCCGCGGACCACCGGGTCGCCTGTCTGGAGCCCGCCGGTTACCGGGTGCCCGTCCTGGAGGCGGCCTCATGAATGCCATGACGGCACCGGTTCCCCTCGTCGAGGCGCGGGGCCTCGCCAAGGTGTTCGAGCCGCGCGGGCGTCTGTTCTCCCGCGGGCGCAGCGGCGGCGTGCGTGCGGTGGACGGCATCGACCTCGCGATCCACGAGGGCGAGACGCTCGGGCTCGTCGGCGAATCGGGCTGCGGCAAGTCGACGACGGGGCGGCTGCTCCTGCGCCTCATCGAGCCCACGACCGGCCGGATCCTCCATTCCGGAGAGGATATCGTCCCCTTGGGCAAGACGGCGCTCCGCGCGCGGCGGCGCAATTTCCAGATCGTCTTCCAGGATCCGTTCGGCTCCCTGAACCCGCGCATGACGGTCGGCCAGACGATCGCGGAGCCCTTCGCGATCCACGGCATCGGCGACCGCTCCGACCGGATGGGCCGCGTCGAGGAACTCCTCGACCTCGTGCGCCTGCCGCGCTCGGCCGCCTCGCGCTATCCGCACGAGTTCTCAGGGGGGCAGCGCCAGCGCATCGGCATCGCTCGCGCACTGGCCTTGCGTCCGCGCTTCCTCGTCTGCGACGAGGCCGTCTCGGCCCTCGACGTGTCCGTGCAGGCCCAGATCGTCAACCTGCTCCAGGACCTCCAGACCGAGCTCGGCCTCACCTACCTCTTCATCTCGCACAACCTCGCGATCGTGCGCCACATCTCGAGCCGCATCGCGGTCATGTATCTCGGCCGCATCGTAGAGGTGGCGGGCTCCGACGCGCTCTTCGCCGCGCCGGCCCATCCCTACACGCGGGCCCTCCTTTCGGCGATTCCGCGCACCCACCCGGATGCTCCGCACCACCGGCACCGCCTCGAAGGAGATCTTCCGAGCGCCAGCGCGATCCCGCCGGGCTGCCGGTTTGCGGCGCGCTGCCCGCATGCGGTCGCACGCTGCCGCGCGGAGGATCCGGCGCTCGCCGCCGTCGCATCGGACCGTCTCGTCGCCTGCCATCGCGTCGCCGACGGCAGCCTTGCCCCATGAATTCGGAAGGAGCCCCGACCATGCCGCGCATCCTGATCGTCGAGTGCATGCAGGAAATCTCGTCGTTCAATCCGATCCCGTCCGGCTATGACGGCTTTCACGTCGAGCGGGGCGAGGAACTCTATGCGCAGCGGGGCCTCAACACTTCGATCGGAGGCGCGCTCGGAGTGTTCGAGGCCCGCGGCGATGTCACGACCGTCCCGGTCTACGGCGCGCGCGCCGGCAGCGCCGGGCTCCTGGCGGCGGAGGGGTGGGCGCGGCTCTCGGGCGAGCTCCTCGCCGCGGTCGCGGCGAGCTTGCGCGACATCGACGGGATCTACGTGTCGCTCCACGGCGCCATGGGAGCCGAAGGCGAGCTCGACCCGGAGGGCCATCTCCTCGCCGAGATCCGGCGCATGGCCGGCCCTGACATACCGATCGTGATCTCCCTCGACCTGCACGGGATCCTGACCGACCGCATGCTGCGCCAGGTCGACGGGCTCGCGCTCTACCACACCTATCCCCATGTGGACTTCGCCGATACCGGCGAGCGCGCGGCGCGGCTCCTCCTCAAGCTCCTCGACGGCGGCGTGCGCCCGACGATCGCGCGCGTCGTGATCCCGGCGCTGGTGCGCGGCGACGAGCTCGTCACCAAGAGCGGATGTTACGGCGACCTGATCCGCGAGTGCCAGCGCCTGGAGCGGGAAGGCAGCGCGCTCGCGGCCGGGATCATGATCGGCAACCCCTTCACCGACGTGCCGGAACTCTGCAGCCAAGTGCTCGTCATGACCGACGGCGATCCGGGCCTCGCCGAGCGCGAGGCCGTGCGCCTGGCACAGGAGTTCTGGCCGCAGCGCTTCCGGATGCAGGGCAAGCTCATCGCCCTCCACCGTGCGATCGCGCAGGCCCGCACCATTGCGGGGCCGGTGATCTTCACCGATGCCGCCGACGCTACGTCGTCAGGCGCCACGGGCGATTCCAACGCGATCATCAAGGCGCTTCGCGAGGCCGGCTACCCTAGGCGCGTGCTGGCCCAGATCGTCGATCCGCCCGCCGCGGCGGCGGCGCATACGGCCGGAGTCGGCGCCATGATCGAGGTCGATCTCGGCGGTGCCTTCGACAGACGACGCTTCACGCCGATGCGGGTGCGCGCGGAGGTGCAGCTCCTGTCGAATGGGCGCTCGCGCCTCGAGACCATGAAGATCGGGCTCGATGCCGGCCCGAGCGCGGTGCTCGCTTTCGACAATTTCACGGTCGTGGTGTTCAGCCGCACCATCAGCCTGTTCGACCGCGCCATGTACTATGCGAACGGCCTCGATCCGACCGACTTCGACCTCATCGTGGTGAAGTCGCCCCACACCGAGCACCACATGTACGATGCCTGGGTGGAGAAGAACTTCAACGTGGACGCGCCGGGCGCGACCTCCGCGGATCTGAAGAGCCTCGGCCACACCATCTGCGCCCGGCCGATCTATCCTCTCGACGAGGGGGTGACATTCGAGCCGCGGCCTGTGATCTACGATCGGGCCGGCGAGCGGAATCCGACAGCCAGGAAGGTGGCGTGATCGTGGTCGGGGCTGTCGATTTCTTCTATGCCGCCAGGAACGTGGCGTGACGACTTTCTACTATGCAGCCAGGAAGGTGGCGTGATGAAGATCGAGGCGGTTGATTTCTTCTACCTTGCGATGCCCGAGATCACCACCGAGGCCGACGGCAGCCAGGACGCGCTGCTCGTGCGGGTCGCGGGCGGCGGCGAGGTCGGGTGGGGCGAATGCGAGGCTTCGCCGCTGGTCTCCATCGCGGCCTTCGTGACGCCCATGTCGCACGGGGTGTGCCGGCCGGTCGCGGCCTCGGTGCTCGGCCGCACCGTCGAGGGGCCGCAGGACATCGCGCGGCTCGCCGCCGAGGTCGAGTACAATTCCATGGACCTGCTCCAGGCCGCGCACACCTGGTCCGGGGTCGAGATGGCGCTGTGGGACCTCCTCGGGAAGCGCCGCGGCGAGCCGGTCTGGCGCCTCCTCGGCTATCGCGCCTCGCACCGCAAGGTGCCGTACGCCTCCGTGCTCTTCGGCGACACCGCACAGGAGACGCTGGAGCGCGCGCGGCGCTCGCGGACCGACGGATTTCGGGCCGGCAAGTTCGGCTGGGGCCCGATCGGACGAGGCACCGTGGAGGCGGACGCGGACCATTTCGCCGCCGCCCGCGAGGGATTGGGGGCCGACGGCATCCTGCTCGTCGACGTCGGCCAGATCTTCGGCGAGAACGTGGAGCGCGCCGCCGCGCGGGTGCCGGCGCTCGAAGCCTCGGGGGCGGTCTGGCTCGAGGAGCCGTTCGCGGGCAGCGCCTACGAGGCCTATGGCGATCTCTCTCGCCGCCTGAAGGGGCAGGGCCTGAAGGTCGCGGGCGGGGAGGCGGCCCACAACACCCACATGGCGCGCCACCTGATCGATTTCGGCGGCGTCGGCTTCATCCAGATCGATTGCGGGCGCATCGGCGGCATCGGCCCGGCGAAATGGGTCGCGGATTACGCGGCGCCGCGTGGGGTGACGTACGTCAACCACACCTTCACCTCGCACCTGGCGCTCTCGGCCTCGCTGCAGCCCTATGCGGGACTGGCCGAGCACCGCATCTGCGAGTTCCCCGCGGCCCCGAAGCCGCTGGCACTCGCCTTCACGGCAAACCACCTGGAGCGCGACCGCAACGGCGAGATCGCGGCGCCGGACGCCCCCGGCCTCGGCATCGCGATCTCGCCGGAAGGCGTGCGGCAGTACCTCGTCGACGCCGAGATCCGCGTCGGGGGCCGGACCCTCTACCGGACGCCGTCCATCGGGTGACGACAACCAAGCGGCGCTGTCGGATGGTCGATTCGATGGCATCCGCCGGGTCCGAGACCGCGAAGTGTCTGGTGCGGGCGGGTTCGATGCCGACGGCCCGGGAGACGGAATCCCGGTGACAGCCACGAGGTCGCGGGCGCACTCGTCAGGCCGAAGCGCACGCGTCCCGACGGGGAGCTGGTGTTCGCGATGCGGTTCCGGGCCTGTTCGAGAGTCTAGCTCGCGTCGCCCGCGAAATAGGCAGCAACAGAGGCCACACCGAGTGTGGCGACGATCCAGAGAGTGACGGCGGCTGTGGTGGTCAACATCGGATTACGCGACCTGGGGAGCCCTGCGCCTGCGCGGCGCGACCGTACGCGACTTACGGGCAAAGGGTTACCACTGCATTATCCCGGGCGTGGCGGGGCTTCCCTGCCGACGGGCCAGGGACGGCGCTTGGGCCGCAGCGGTTCAGGAAAGCGAAGGACGGGCAGCGACCTGCCGCCACTCGGTTAGCGGCTGTCGTGCTTGATCGCGGGTGGGGAGGGGGCGGGAGGGCTCGAGGACGAACCGCAAAGTCTTGTTCTTCAGACCTTCAGCAGATTGCGCCGGCGCAACGATCTCGCGAACCGGTGCGTTTCGCTGGATCGGCCCTTCTCGGCATTGGGTCGGGGCCAAGTGCTGCGCAGGCGGGGAGATCCGTGTGTCCCGACGATGGATGGTGGTGATCGGCGTCGGGCTGCTCGCGGGACTGGCCCTTGCCGGCTCCGCAGCCCGGCGGCGCGCTCCTCGGGAGCGCGGAGCGCAGCTTGGACGGGTCGCCGGGCGGCGCACCCGCGTCGGGGGATTGTCGATGCACGCCCGGGTCTCGGTCGATCCCGTGCCGCGCGACCGCCTGCCCGTGATCCTGGTTCACGGCCTCGGGATGTCGAGCCGCTACATGATCCCGCTCGCGAAGCATCTCGCTCCTCATGTGCAGGTCTACGCGCCCGACCTGCCCGGCTTCGGCTTGAGCGACAAGCCTTGCCATGTGCTCACGGTCCGCGAACTCGCCGACGCCCTGGCGGCCTGGATGCGGGCCAACGGGCTGGAGCGCGCAGCCCTGGTGGGCAATTCGCTCGGCTGCGAGGTGCTGGTCGAGCTGGCGCTGGCTCATCCGGGCTGCGTCGATCGCCTCGTGCTGCAGGGGCCGACCCCGGACCCGGACGCCCGCGGCATCGTCCGCCAGCTCTTGGGCTTCCTCGCCGCCGCGCTGTTCGAGCGCTGGTCGCTCGTCTGGGTGGCTCTCACCGACTACGCGCGCAGCGGGGTCCGGCGCTACGTGCTGACCGCGCGCAGCATGATCGGCAACCGCATCGGGGAGAAGCTGCCCCGGGTCGCGCAGCCGACCCTCGTGGTTTGGGGCACGCGGGACTACATCGTCCCCTCTGCGTTCGTGAGGCGGATGGCGGGCCTCCTGCCTCGCGGCAGCCTCGCCGTCATTCCCGGCGCGGCCCACGGAATCAACTACTCGCATCCGCGTGCCTTTGCGGCGGTCCTGCTCCCCTTCCTCCTTGCCCCGCAGGACAAGCCGGCCGCATCGGGCCCGGGATCTGACAGGACGGCGGGGCGGGGATCAGCCCGGAGCCGCCGGGCGGCCGCGCAGTGACGCCATGGACCGGCTAGGCGCGACGATACCGGGGGCTACAGCTCGGACCGGATGGCGTCGAGGAGCCGAAAGCGCATCGCGCCGTCATTGCCTGTGAGCGCGATCACGAAGCGCACGCGCCCATGCTTCGCCGTGTCGGCATAGCCCGCCAGGGTGCGCACGCCGGAGAACGTGCCGGTCTTGTAGAGGGCGCCGTCGCCGCTGCGGAGCAGGGAGGCATGGGGCTCGAAGAGGTGCAGCAACTGGGCAAGGCCGCGGGCCGTGAAACGGTTGCCGCGGCTGATGCCCGAACCCTCTTCGAGTTGGATGGACCCCGCGAGGCCGTGCCTGACGAGCATCTCGTTCGCGACCTGAAGCGACTTCTCGAGGCTGACCGGCCCACCCAGGCGGTTCCCGCCGATCTCCAGGAAAACCTGGTTCGCGACGTAGTTGTTCGAGCCCAGCAGCATCCCGGCGAGGATCGTCGAAAGCGGGCGGGATTGGCGGTGAACGTAGACCGGCTCCAAGCCCTTCGGCACGGCTCCCGTCGAGATCCTGCCTTTGACTCTGCCGCCGGCCCGCTCGATGAAGGCGCCGATCAGCTCGCCGGCATAGTGCAGGCCCACCGTGGGGTCCTGGGTCAGGCTGATGCGACTGCGGCCCTGGGCGCCCCGCGCCAGGAACTGGCTCACGGCGAGCGGCGTGATCGGGGTCTGCTCCTCGGCGGAGCGGACCGACTTGCCCTTCCGCACGGCGTGGATCGTGTTGAAATTCACCGCGAGCGCGGAGTTCAGCGCGTCGTAGGCTTCGTCGCTGGCTTCTATGCCCGGGATACGGATGTCGGAGGGGTAGTAGCTCGCGTCCAGCGCGATGCCGTTGAGGGGCTGCTTGCCGATGGCGGCGACCAGCGCCGGCGCGAGCTGAGCCAGCTCTTCGGAGACCAGAAAGGGATCGCCGCCGCCGCGGATGTACAGCACCCGTTCGCCGCTCAGGTAGAAGCGGGTCTGGAAGCGGTAGTCGGCGCCCAGGACCTCCATCGCGATCCAGGCGGTCACGATCTTGGCGACGGAGGCGGGCACGAAGGGCCTGTCGGCGTTCTGAGCCACCAGCTCGTTGCCCTTTTCGTCCATGACGAGCACCAGCCCCGATGGAGCGAGCGCGGCGACCCTCTCTCTGGCGCCGGCCAAGGCTTGGGCGGGCAGCAGGAGCAGGGCGCAGGCGAGCAGGCGAAGCCACATGAGTTCGACACCCTCGACGATTGATAGGCTGAGGCCGGGCGACCAGCCTGCCCCAACCGTGCCCGGTTGCTGCGGCAGAACTACGCCGATTTCCGCCCCTCTCATCAATTTCTCGCGTCCCGTGGTCCGGAGCTCACAGCCCGCGGACCACGGGTTGCGATCCGGCTGCGTGAGCAAGCCTACGGTTTTGCGCGTTCACCCCAGAGCATGAAAAGGCCGCTGCCGGCGATGATTGCCGCTCCGAGCCAGGTCCAGACATCCGGAAGCTGCTCGAACACCACGACGCCGAGCAGGGTGGCGCCGATGAGCTGCCCATAGTTCAGCGGAGCGACGACAGGCGCAGGCGCAAGCTCGAAGGCGCGAACGAGGAAGTAGTGCCCGAACCCGCCGAAGAACCCCAGGGCGGCGAACACGAGGGCATCCCAGACCGTGACGGGTGTCTGCCAGATGAAGGGCAGCGGTATGCTCGTGAGCACGAATCCCGCCAGCGCAATGTAGGTGATCGAGGTCTCCGCCGGGTCGTGAGCGGCCAGCTTGCGCGTCAGGAGCTGGTAGAGGGCAGCCGCAAAGGCCGCTGCGAAGATCAGAAGGGCCCCCTCGTAGGAAGGGTCGAGCCCCGGCCGTACCACCACGAGCGCGCCGATGAAGCCGATGATGATGGCGATCCAGCGGTGCCGCCCCACGGCCTCTCCCAGCACCAGAGGCGACAGGGCCGTGACGATCAGCGGACCCGTGAAACTGATCGCCGTTGCCGTCGGCAGCATCACGGAGGCAAGCCCGGCAATAAAGACCAAGGTCGACGCGCACAGGAGGGTCGACCGCACCAGCTGAAGGACCGGCTGGGAGGACGCCAGCAACTGGATGCCCCGACGTGGCGCGAAGGCAACCACCATGAAGAGGAAATGGCCCGCATACCGCGCCCACGTGATCTCCAGCACCGGGTAGGTCTGGGAGAGATACTTCGTGGAGGCATTGAGAAGAGGCAGCAGGAGAGCCGCGAGCACCATGAACAGGACGGCGCGCCGGACATTGTCGGGCGCTCGGACCGCACGTGTGCTGCCGACCTTGGACCAAAGGCGGCGTGAGGCCAGGGCGGCAGACGGCGAACTCACGACCTGACACTCCTCGCGGACACCAACCCCGCAGCATAGTGCAGAATGCGCAACTCACATGATAGTTGCCCTACCTGGGCACAGGTATGCGCGGGGCGCATGAGCTTTGCCGTGCTTCGTTAACCAGTTCGTCTCTCCTGGTGGGCTGTCGCGACGCGCCCCTGTCGCACCCCCTCCCATACGGCATGAGTTTCGACATGCAGCGAGCATGGTTGCAGCGGTCTTGCCGACGCTGCTCTCGCGTGAAGCGACCGCCGTTGCGGTGAAGCCGCACGGCAACGGCGTCCCATAGAGAAAGGCCCCGGATCGCTCCGAGGCCTTCGCAGTGACCGGTATGCCGGGCTGACGGACTGGACTTAGAAGTCCATTCCGCCCATGCCGCCCATGCCGCCGCCCGGCATCGCCGGAGCCGAGTCCTTCTTGGGAGCATCGGCAATCATGGCTTCGGTGGTGATCAGAAGGCCGGCCACGGAGGCGGCATCCTGCAGAGCCGTCCGGACCACCTTCACGGGATCCACGATGCCGGCCTGGAGCATGTCGACATACTCCTCGGTCTGAGCATTGAAGCCGAAGGTGTCGGACGAGTTGTCGTTGATCTTGCCGACCACGATCGAGCCCTCGACACCCGAGTTCTCGGCGATCTGACGGATCGGGGCCTCGAGCGCCTTCAGGACGATGTTGATGCCGGCGCGCACGTCCGGGTTGTCGCTCTGGATCTTCCGGACCGCAGCCTTGGCGCGCAGGAGCGCGACGCCGCCGCCGGGAACGATGCCCTCTTCCACGGCCGCCTTGGTGGCGTGCATGGCGTCGTCCACGCGATCCTTGCGCTCCTTCACCTCGACCTCGGTCGAACCGCCGACGCGGATCACCGCGACGCCGCCCGCGAGCTTGGCGAGGCGCTCCTGGAGCTTCTCGCGGTCGTAGTCCGAGGTGGTCTCCTCGATCTGCGCCTTGATCTGGCCGACCCGGGCCTCGATGGCATCCCGCTTGCCGGCGCCGTCGACGATCGTGGTGTTCTCCTTCTCGATGCGCACCCGCTTGGCGCGGCCGAGCATGTCGAGGGTGACGTTCTCGAGCTTGATGCCGAGGTCTTCGGAGATCGTCTGGCCGGCGGTGAGAACGGCGATGTCC
>JAESGR010000405.1_pt1 | contig 36655 bp, 33 predicted proteins | sample 9269771 | NCBI WGS metagenome assembly JAESGR01 (sample SAMN15739572, study PRJNA653492) | algae metagenome | isolation source: Chroococcus sp. CMT-3BRIN-NPC107 and co-occurring heterotrophs from well... | place: USA: Clark Mountains Wilderness, California | collected 2010-04-18 | reverse complement strand
CCCACTCAGCGTCGCTGAGGTCGGATGGGTACGGTCGATCGGGCATAGCGATCTCCAGCACGAATGCGCCAGATCAACGCTCTATAACCTCCTCCAGCCACTTTGCGGACAGTCAGTCAGCTGTAACGTCCCGGGGTGTCGTGGTGCATTGTCTCGTGAACGGGAGGACACACGATGGCACCGGGCCGTTATGGTTCAGCCAGAACGACGCCGCGCGGTCGAGCCGAACGCCAAGCGTGGCAAGAGACCACCCGCAGCCTCGCCGCACGCCACGCGATGAACCCCAAGGGCGTCGCCAGGTGGCGCCACCGGACCCACGACCATCGTTCAGCGGATGGGACCGCCCCGGCCATATGTCCTTCCGCCCGATGACGTGCTGGGCTGCTTGCGGGAGACGATGCCTTTGCTCGCGCAGCGCCCTGCACCGATGCCTGGCGCGCTGCGGCATCTCCCGCCTGCCACAAGGCGAGGAGGAGGCTTCCCGGCGCAAGCGCTTTGCCCTGACCACAATCGGCTACGTCCACGTCTGCGAGCTGCGACTGGCCCAGGGCAAGCTCTTCATGTTCCTGGCGATCAGCCGTCAGCGGACGGCTGATCCGATCTTGGAGGGACCGGGCCAGCAGGCCCGGGAGGCGAACGGGCTTCGGCCACGTCGCCTTCCTGCGCGGGGTAGTCGAGGTCTTCCCTTACCGGATCCATACCGTCCTGACTGACAACGGCATGGCCTTTGCCGGCCTACCAAAGAATCGTGGCCGCTACCCCGAGATCGAGGCTCTCTTCGGCGGCCACATCTTCGACCGCGTCTGCGACAAGCACGGAATCACTCACAAGCTCACCAAGCCCTATCACCCCCTACCGGTTCTCTGAACCGGTCCTCGTCGAGGGACGGATCATCCGGCTGCTGCCGGATGATGGCTGTCCCACACCTCCCGGTACGTCGCATGGCGTGCCCACCGTCACCGAGGACAACGCGGCTGGCTGAAGTGGGCACTGACACATCGGATCGAGCCGCAGATGCTCTTGGCGCAGCGGGTCGGGCCTGGACCTGCCGGTGACGTCAGCGATCTTGTCCCGCTCGCCGCCAACGCAGCCGATGTCATGCCTTGCGACCAGTTGATCGCCGGCGCCGGCTACGACAGCGAGGCGAACCACCGCTTCTGCCGGGAAGAGCTGGAGATCGACAGCCTGATCTGTAGCCAAGAAGCGCCGCTCAGCCACCGTGGTCGCCAGCACGCCGTACCGGCAGGAAATGGTCAGGCGGCTGGGCAAGCCAGGCGACCTTTGCAGACCGTGCCGCCACCGCCAGCGCTGGAACGCCCGGACGGTGATGTCCGTGGCCAGGCGTCGCTGCGGTGAATCACTCACGGCACGTCTGGAACCTACTCAACAGGCTCAAGCACTCCTCAGAGGCGTCGCCTCCAACGTCCAATGCCTTGGGATCCTAGGCCCTCCGTCGTGAGGCATTCGACGGAGCAAGGTAACCTTGCCGACCAGTTTAAGGTCCTTTGTTGATGGCTGCAGCCTCAGGACGCCGGGAAGATGAAGCGTGCATGGAGCGAGTGCTCCAGGCTCTTGCTGCCGATGTCATCGTCGAAGGGCGTCGTGCACCGCTCACACGGTGGGCACGGTACCACCATCGATGACGTATTCGGTGCCGGTAATGGTCGCGGCCCGATCAGAGGCGAGGAAGGCGATCAGGTTGGCAACTTCCTCCGGCTTCGATGGCCGGCCAATCGGGATGCCGCCAAGCGCGTTCATGATGATCTGCTTGCCGCCCTCGTAGTCGGTGCCGGCCTCCTGTGCGAGCCGCTCGGCCAGCCGCACCGAGGCCTCGGTTTCAATCCACCCGGGCGAGACGCGCACCACGCGCACCCCCTTGGGCGAAACCTCCTTGGACAGGCTCTTGCTGTAGGTCGAGAGCGCGGCCTTCGCGGCGGCATAGGCGGTCGTCGCTTCCGGCAACGGCAGCTCGCGCTGAATGGAGGTGACATGGATGACGACGCCGCGGCCCTGCGCCACCATCATGGGCACGAGTTCGCGGTCGAGCCGGACGGCCGGCATCAGGTTGAGATCGAGTTCCTTGGTCCATTCCGCATCGCCAAGCGCCGCGAAACCTCCTGCCGGGGCAGACGAGCCGCCGAGCATGTGAACGACGATATCGACCCCGCCCAGGCGCTCGCGCACCGCGGCGGCAAGCGTGGCACAGCCCGCTGGAGATGCGAGGTCGGCGGCGACGAACATTGCCTCGGGGAGCGCGTCCGGCCGGGATCGTGCTGCCGCCAAGACCCGCGCACCGAGTTCACAAAACAGGGCCACGGTGGCGGCACCCGCGCCACGGGTGCCGGAGGTAATGAGGGCACGCTTTCCTTCCAAAGAGAGGAACGGCGTCATCCCCCAATCTCCAGGCCCGTGATCTGCCCACCTTTGAGCCGAAACATGAAGGTAAGCAGGGCCGGGCTGCCAGGGAACTGCCCGGTCACCCTGGCGCGGACCCTGGTAGCATCGTCCGTATCGCTTGCTTCAAGTGGCTCGATGAGGTGCTGATATTTGGCCTTCGCGTCGTGCCACCATGCATCAATGGCCTGCCGGCCGACATGAGACTGGCCCTCGTCGGTGACGGCGCCTTCAGGTGCAAAGGCGTGAACCAGAGCCTGTCTGTCATTGCTCTTGTCCGCGTCGAAATAGGCCTGAATCGGAAAGGGCAGGTTCATCACACTCCTCCTGCTGCCTGAGGTTGCTTCTGTTCTCCCACGTAGGCGTAGACATCCGTTGCGATAAGCAGGATTGATCGTGATGCAGGATCTCGAAAAGCGGGACAATGTACCGGCCTGGATTAAATGAACTCGATGCGATCATCGCCATTGCGCGCAGGGCCTCATTCCGCGCCGCGGCGCTCGATCTGGGCATGTCGACGACGGCGTTGAGCAACGCTGTGGGGAAACTTGAGGCGAATCTTGGCGTCCGCCTGTTCAACCGAACGACACGCAGCGTATCGCCTACTGATGCTGGACGAACATTCATTGCTCAGGTTGGTCCTGCCTTGCAGGATATTCATGGCGCCATGGAAGCAGCGCGGTCGCAGCAGGCAACGCCATCGGGAACGCTCCGCATCAACGCCTTTGCCACGGCGGCGCGCGAGCTTCTCTCGCCGCTCGTGCTCGAGTTCCTCCGCCGTCACCCGCAAGTGCATCTCGATCTCGTCACGGAAGGTCGGCTGGTCGACATTGTGGCCGAGGGATTCGACCTTGGTGTTCGTGTGGCCGACCTCGTGCCAAGTGACATGATCGCGGTGTCGCTTGGGCGGCCACAGCGGTATGCCGTCGTCGGCTCGCCATCCTACTTCGAGAAGCAGGACGCGCCGCATGTCCCGTCTGACCTGCTCAATCACCAGTGCATCCGCGTCCGCCTGCCGAACGGCGCGCTGTTCCGTTGGCAGTTCGAAAAACGCGGGCACATGGCTCAGATCGACGTGAGCGGACCTATCACCTTGGATGAAGCTAGCCTCGCACGGACTGCTGTGCTGGAAGGTATAGGGCTGGGCTTCTTCATGGAACAGGACGTGCGAGCCGACATCGAGGCAGGACGCCTCGTTCGCGTACTGGAGGACTGGACGCCGCCGTTTGCTGGCCTCTGCCTCTACTATCCCGGACGGCGCAACCCTTCGGCTGCCCTTAAGGCCTTCATCGGCTTGGCCCGCGAGCTGAGCGCAAGGTCAGGATCATGACCAGACTTGCGCAAGCCGGGTCCGTTGTCCCTGTCACTGACCAACCAGCCGCTGCCCTTCCGCCCAAAGGAAGATCACGAAGGATGATAGTTTGGATCTAACTCCCTCTTTCGCCTCAGAAACAGGAGGGCAAAATTGCGTAAGTCGCCGGCCGGTCCTGCCGGAAGCATCTTTGGCTCGATCCAGAGCAGGGCGCCACTGCCACCAGCCATGCTGGCTGCAATGGCGCTCCGGGGCCCTCCAGTACCGGAAGGCAAGAGCCTGCATTCCGCCTCAGCGGCTTTCCAGCGCCGTGCGTCCGGCATCCATGGCGGCACGGTCGATCACGTCGGCCACCGCTTTCGGCTTGGTCAGAAAGACGACGTGGCTGCCGGCCACCTCCTCGGTAACCGCTCCGATGCGGCGCGCGGTGCTGCGCAAGAGCCTCGGATCGATTGCACTATCCTCCGTCGCCACCACAAACCAGCTGGGCTTGGTCCGCCACGCCGCCTGCGTGACCTTGGCGCTGAATGCGGACATGGCGATTGGAACCTGCGAGTCCCTAAGGAAGGCCGCATCGGCGTCGCTCGTGTCCGCAGCAAATCCCTTCTTGAACTTGGGCCCGTTGACGAAGCCGAACCCGTCCGACTGTTCCTCGATGATGAACTCCGGCGGTGGTGGAATCTCGGCGAACTGGTCACCAGTCGACTCCCCGGCATCGGGTGCCAGGGCAGCGACATAAACTAAGCCGGCCACCTTGGGATCGTTGCCCGCCTCGGTGATGACAGTCCCGCCATAGGAGTGACCGACCAGGATGGTCGGGCCGTCTTGACGGTTGAGAACGCGGCGCGTGGCGGCCACGTCATCGGCGAGAGAGGTAAGCGGGTTCTGGACGATGCTGACCCTGTAGCCTTTCGCGGTCAGCTCGTCGTACACGCCGCGCCAACCCGAGCCGTCGGCAAAGGCACCGTGCACCAGCACGACGTTCCGCACCGGCTGCGTTGATAGAGGATGATCAGCGGGCTGCGCCTGTGCATTGCTGGCGATGCTCATCGCGGTAGCGGCGGCGGCCACCAAGCTACGGATCTTCGTGTTCATAGGGGTTCCTCCTGAATGGAAGCCAAGCGGCCAGCGACGGCCGCACGTTGATGGCGTCACGGATGGCGTACGGACGGAGCATCTTTGGTATGCGATAATTCTTATCGCGATATATAAATCTAACGGTGACTCGCTACGTGAGTCCAGCATAATTTTTATCGCGATATTTATTATGGTGGAGAAAGGGCTATATGGCTGCAAGGAGCCAGCCATGACCGACAGACCGAAGCACCCGCCGCACCTCGAGGACCAGCTCTGCTACGCCATCTACTCGGCAGGCATGGCCATCCAGCGGGCCTACAGGCCGCTGCTCGACTCGCTGAGGCTGACCTATCCCCAGTATCTCGTCCTCAACGTCCTATGGCGAGAGGACGGACAGACCGTCGGCAGTCTGGCCGAGCAGCTTGCCCTCGAAACCAGTACTCTCACACCCCTCCTGAAGCGCCTGGAGGCCGCCCAGCTGGTGCGGCGAACCCGAAATCCCCAGGATGAACGGCAGGTGATCGTAGCACTGACCGACCAGGGACGCGCCCTGGAGGACAGGGCTGGTTGCCTTGGCGAAGCCTTGCTTGAGGCGTCCGGTCAGTCCCCTGCGGACCTGGGAGATCTCAATTTGAAGATCAGGCGAATGCGGGATGGGATCTACAGCCGCATCGGGCGCTGGAGCCTCGACCGTTCCTGAAATCCGGTGTCCGGGCCCATCGGGATGAGCGAGGCGGTACGCCTTCACGGCCACGGCCTGCCGCCTCACGTCAGTTTCATCTGAAACACGATCGGCCGAAGTTGAAGCGTCCGCGAAACCGCAGCCCGCCACACCTCTGGAGCGACTTCCAGAGAATTGACGATGAAAACAAATGGCGACGAACCCAGCCAGCATCAGGTGACGATCGAAGGTAGCTCGCTTTCGATCATCGAGCAGGGGCAGGGCCCAGCCGTCCTCCTTGGACATGGATTCTTGTGGGACTGGCGGATGTGGCGGCCACAGGCACCTGTCCTGTCCGCCCGCTGCCGTGTCATCATGCCGGAGTTGTGGGGGTATGGCCGCTCAGGAACGCTGCCGGCCGGGACACACACGCCCGCCGACCTTGCTCGGCCCATGCTCGAACTTCTCGACCAACTCGGAATCGATCGCTGCGTGGTGATCGGATCGTCGGTGGGTGGAATGTGGGGTGCTCATCTCGCTGCGCACGCACCTGGACGGATCGCGGGGCTGGTGCTGATGAACAGCTATCTGGGGGAGGAGCCTACGCCCAAGCGACTGACATACGCGGCGATGTTGGACCAAGTCGAAACGGCCGGCAGGATCGAGGACGAGATCGCCGATGCGATCACGCCATTGTTCTTCTCCACGGACGTCAGCGCGCGTAAGCCGATGTTGCCGCATGGGCTGCGCCTGCAGCTCGATGGCTTTTCCGCGGAGAAGTTGCGGCGATCAATCGTGCCGCTGGGACGCTTGATCTTTGACCGACCCCACGCGTTAGACGTGCTGGCGCAGGTGCGGGCGCCCACGCTCGTTATCACGGGCAGTGAGGATCGCGCGCGGCCGCCGGAGGAGAGCCGTGTCATGGCGGAACTCCTCCAGGCTGAACTGGTGGAGGTTCCGGGCTGCGGACACACCGCCACACTTGAGCGGCCTGAGGCGGTCAATGCAGCGATCCTCAGGTTCCTGGACAAGCTGAGTTGGGGGGCTTCACGCCCGTTGGCCAATGAGTCCGCCGGAGTGGATGCAAATCTACAGATGTGAGCGCAAGTCGTGCAGTGCACGTAAATTTGAAACAAAAGATCGTATGACATGAACAGCTCTACTCCTATCTGGACTGTCCAAACATCACACGGCTCTCTTGCCGCGGAGGAAAGCGGCTGAGACGGAACGCCTGTGCTCTTTATTCATGGCAGTTCCTCCTGCCGTGGCATCTTTCAACGACAACTTCAAAGTCAGCTATCCGACTGCCACTGGCTCATCGCGTTTGATCTGCCTGGTCATGGCCAGTCCAGCAACGCGCCTGATCCGAAACGCAGCTACACACGTCCAGGCCTTGCCGACGCTGTTATCGAGTTGCTCACGAAGCCGGATATATCCCAAGCTGTTGTAGTCAATGGTCGCTTGGTGGCCATCGGCATCGAGATGATACCCCGGTTTGCCGGGATGAAGGGGCTCATCATCCCTGGCACGCCGCCTGTTAGGCGTGGCAGCATGGCCGACGGGTCTATCGCCTCGCCGCTCCTCCAACTGGCAAGCCGCCGCAACCTGTCAGGTACGGATGTCGACGCGTTTGCGCGCGCGATGTTTGGCGACCCGGTCGAACCTTCTCTCCATGATTCTATAGTTCGAGCGGACGGCCGGCTTCGAGAAAGGCTCTTTGGAGACTGCCGCAAGACCGTAGGCTTTGGCGTCCTATCGCGATTCGATGATGGAAAAGGACGGGAGGCGGCCGATGGTGCGCAAGGCGGCGGGTCAGATGAGCCTGGCCGAGGCGGGTCTGGCGAAGACGATCTTCGACGCCTTGAACCGGCAGCTGGAACGGCGCGGCCTGGTGATCAAGGCGGGCACGACGATCGATGCGACGCTGGCGGAAGCAGACGTGAAGCGGCCGCCCATGCGCGAGGGCAAGGTACCGAGCGTGATCCGGCTGCTGGCTTGCCCCGGCGCGGCCAGCGAAGTTTCTTTGGCTATAAGGCGCACTTGGCGGTGGATCATCGATTGTCAGCAGACGATCGATCCATCCTTGCAAGGGCTGCAGCCAGGAGGCTGCAGCGGGGGCAGCGACCTGATCCGCAAAGCCATCCTGTTTCAGCGCTGACATTGGCGAGAGCATCACCGCCGATGCCTTGGTTTGCGGCGACGAGCAGGTGGTGCTGGCCGACGAGGCCTACGAGTTCATCTGCCAAGCCTGGGCCAAAGAGCCCGATCGGTTCAGGCTCGACCCGTCACACACATCCCGGGACCATACAGCTAGACGCCACGAGGTCCTGACTAGCCGAATCAGCTGACGCAGGCTGAAAAACCCAATCCAGCGGACGAGGCCGAGCCTCGTGAAGGCGGTGGTGCGGCGGATGCTGACTTTGCCATGGTTCTTCGCGATAATACGGTAAAACTACGGGAGAATGCTGCCAATGCCCGATCTGGATGCCGTCCTGGCCCACGTCGATAGCAATCTCGATGCCGCGACGGAACGGTTGTTCGCGACCTTGCGGCTGAAGTCGATCTCCACCGATCTGGCCTACGCCGCCGAGACCCGGGCTTGTGCCGAATGGCACGCGGCCGATCTTGCCTCGATCGGCTTCGACTCGAGTGTACGGAACACCGCGGGACATCCCATGGTTGTCGGGCATGATCGCTCGGCAACGGGAACGTCGGTCCTGTTCTACGGCCACTACGACGTGCAGCCGGTCGATCCCCTGGAGCTTTGGGACCACGACCCATTCGAACCCTTGATCGTGACCCGCGCCGACGGCAGCCGGATGATCGTCGGGCGCGGGGCAGCGGACGACAAGGGGCAGCTGATGACCTTCGTCGAGGCCTGCCGTGCATGGAAGGCAGTGACCGGCAAGCTGCCGATCCCGATCACCGTCCTGCTGGAGGGCGAGGAAGAGTCCGGTGGTGCCAACCTGCCGCCGTTCCTGGACGCCAATACCGAGGAGTTGCGAGCGGATCTGGCGCTGATCTGCGACACCAACATGTGGAATGCCGACACACCGGCGATCACGACCAGCCTGCGCGGCCTCTGCGGCGAGGAGATCATCATCCATGCCGCCGATCGCGACCTGCACTCAGGGTTCTACGGCTCCGCGGCAGCGAACCCCAACCACATCCTCGCCCGGATCATCGCCGACATGCGCGATGCGAACGGGTCGATCACCATCCCCGGCTTCTATGACGGGGTGCCTGAACTGCCGAAGGCGCTGAAGGAAAGCTGGGCGAAGCTCGACTTCACGACCGAGGCCTTCCTGGGCGAAATCGGCCTGTCGGCGCCGGCAGGGGAAAAGGGGCGGTCGACACTCGAGATGGTCTGGTCACGACCGACCTGCGAGGTGAACGGCATGGGCGGCGGCTATCAGGGCGCCGGATTCAAGACCGTGATACCGGCACAAGCCTCGGCCAAGATCTCGTTCCGCCTGGTGTTCGATCAGGACCCGCACAAGGTCCGCGCGGCCTTCCGGGAGTTCGTCAGGGCCCGTATCCCGGCCGACTGCAGGGTCGAGTTCATCGAGCACGGGTCGGGCACCGCGGTAGCGTTCGACACGGGGGGTAAGGCGTTCCAGCGCACCCAGGATGCTCTGACCAGGGAATGGGGCCGCGACGCCGCCTTCGTGGGCGGGGGTGGCTCCATTCCGGTGACGACGCTCATCAAGGACAAGTTCGGGATCGACGTGGTGATGGTCGGGTTCGGCCTCAGCGACGACCGGATTCACAGCCCCAACGAGAAGTATGACCTCAAGAGCTTCCACAAGGGGATCCGGTCATGGGTGCGGATCCTGGCGGCCCTGTAATGGCAAGTGGTCGAGCCTCGGCAACGAGCGCTGCAAGCTGCTCATCGTCGCCATCAACCTCCTGGGCATCATTGCGCCGCATCGTCGGTGCACCAGGTTCAGAAGGGCCAGATGAAGGGCACGACGAAGATCGCCAGGATGAAGCACCAGATCAGCATCGGCAGGCCGAGCTTCCAGTAGTCGCCGAACTTGTAGGCGCCCGGCTCCATCACCATCAGGTTAGTCGCCGTGGCGACCGGCGTCAGGAAGGCCCCGGCACAGGCGATGCACACGCACATGAGTACCGGCTGTACCGATATTCCCATCTGCTGAGCGGCGACGACCGAGATCGGAATGATGATCAGCGCCGTGGCCGTGTTGGAGATCACCTGGCCAAGGACTGCCGACAGCAGGAAGAGGCCGATGAGCAAGGAATGCGGCCCGGCATTCCCGACCAGTTCCACGAGGCGCTCGGCGAGGAGTTGCGCCGCACCGGTCTCCTGCATGGCCGTGGAGAGTGGCATCATCGCGCCGACCATGATCACCGTCGTCCAGTTGATCGAGCGGTACACCTGCTCGACGCTGAGCACGCCCGAGATCAGGATGATGCCGGCGGCCAGCAGCCCGGCGACGGCGGGCGGCACGAGTCCGGTGGCCAACAGGAACACCATGATCACCAGGGCAGCGATCACCGTCTGCGCACCCGCTCCCATCGGGACGGCCTGGCGGCGCACCAAATCTGGCGAGTTGACCACCAGCACTTCGGCCTGGTCGAGGCGGGTCTCGAGTGCCTTCCAGGTGCCCTGCAGGAGCATCGTGTCGCCCGCTGCCAACGCGTCGCCGGGCTTCAGATCGGTTCCTTGCCGCTGAAGCGCCAGCACGATCAGGTCGCCGCTCTCGGTCACCATGCCCGGAAAGAAGCGTTGCCCGATCAGCGGCGAACGGGGTGGAATCAGCACCTCTGCGAGCCCTGAACTGCGGTTGAAGAGCTGGTCGGCCAGCCCACCCTCAGGCACGTCCTCGCGGAAGGAAAGGCCCATCTCCTGGGCCACTTCCGCCGCCTGGTCAGCAGGGCCACGCAGCACGATCAGGTCGCCTTCGCCGATGATGTCGTTGCGGATCGGCCGGCCTTGCGGGTCCTTGAGGGTGACGAGGACAAGATCGCCCTGGTTCGCGAGGCCGACGGTCTCGCGCGACTTTCCGACGAGCGCGGATCCTGCCCGCACGCGCAATTGGTGCACCTCACGGGACAGCTGATACTGCTCGACCAGGGTGGTCGCGTGCTGGCTGAGGTCGGGTGGAAGCGTCTTGCTGGTGCGGTTCGGAAGGAGACGTTTGCCGAACAGCACCACGATGGCGATGCAGCCCAGCACGATCGGCACGCCGACCAGCGCGAACTCGAAATAGCTGAAGCCGCCGCCTCCAGCATCCGCTGACGCCTCGACGACCAGGACGTTGACCGGGCTGCCGGTCAACATCAGCAGGGATCCCGCATGCGCCCCGAACACCAGCGGCATCAGCAGCTGGGAGGGCTAGCGACTCATCCGGATGGCCATGACGACGCAGACGGGCAAGAGCGCCGCCACCGCACCGTTCACGCTGATCAACGCGCTCAGGACCCCCACGAAGCTCATCATCAGCACGATCAGCCGCGTCCGGCTTTCACCCGCTTGCTTGATCAGGAGCTGCCCTGCCCAGGCCGTCACGCCCGCTACCTCCAGCCCGGCGCTGACGACGAAGAGTGCGGCGATGAAGATCACCGCCGGGTCGCCAAAGCCCGCCAAGCTCTGGTTCAATGTCAGGATGCCGGTGGCCCAAAGCGACATCGCAGCTGCTACGCAGACCGCGATAACCGGCAATCGGTCCCACATGAACAGTACGACCACTGCAGCGATGATGATGAAAACGATCCAGATCTCGCTCACGGGCTCCAACCTTACTGTTCTGCGGGAGGGGACAGTGCCAGTAACCATTCGATGTCTTGGGATATCAGCTCTAGCCTTGCCGATTCTTGCAGGTGTTATTAGTGTCAACCGTGCAAAGGCCATTCACGTCCTGGGACGATCGACAAGTATGGTTTAATCTATCGAACCATGAGCGCATTCGAATGCTCAACCAGGTATCGGCGGTCGCGCAGGGCTTACGTCCATCAAACGTGGTCGTCCCCAAAGCCGCACGCCTTTCAGGCGAACAGGACCAGCCGCCATTTCGGATCCTGTGCGGATGGGTTCTCCACACTGCCCAGGGGTCAGTGACACTGGACGTCGCTTCGGCGGTCCGCCGCAGATTACGGCTAAAGAACTGTAGTACGGATGGCGGACCTTCAGCAACGGTGCTGCTGTGTCGAGGCCGCAACCACCACACCTGCAACCGGCCGTCCCATCGGCTCGCTCGCAGCAGATAGGTCAACAAGCAGAGAGCAGGGGCAGGCGAACTAACATATCACGGCGACCTGGCAAGTAGCACGACAATCGCGAAAAACAAAAAAACACTAAACATTTATCATAAATTTGCTGTAGATTATTTTTCAGCGGAAGTCTCCAGGTTCTGTTTTCGGGCGCCTCGGGCTCGGGTACCGCTACCGGCATCTTGCTGTTATTTATCATGATTTATTATAGTTTTATTGGTGTTTTCTTTGAGAATAACGGACCAATTCTAGATAATATCACGGCGGTAGGCCGATTGTGCTTACTGAAACCAGTGTTCGAGGGGGGTCATGGCGGCCAAAGCTGCACGTCCAGCGCCGATGGGATCTAAGAAGCCGAGTGCTCTGGACGGATTTCTCGCCACGGTGGAACGTGTCGGGAACAAGGTGCCGCATCCAGCCATCATCTTTTTTGTTCTGATCGGCATCGTCATCGTCTTGTCGGCCATCTTTGGCCTCCTGGGAACCTCCATTTCCTATGAAGTCGCCGATCCGGCTTCGGGCGAGATCGAGATGCGGACGACGGCGGTGCAAAGCCTGCTGTCGGTCGACGGCCTGCGCTTCATGATCACCTCCCCCGTCCGCAATTTCCTGGGCTTCGGCTCTGTCGGCGTGATCATCATCGCGATGATCGGTGTGGGCGTCGCCGAGGAATCCGGCCTGATCGCGACGCTGGTCCGCAAGATCGTCCTCATCGCGCCGCGCTCCATCTTCACCTTCATCGTCGTCATGCTCGGGGTTGTGTCCTCGATCGCCGCAGATGCCGGCTACCTGGTGCTGGTCCCATTGGGCGCTGCCGCCTTCCACAGTTTGGAGCGCCATCCACTGGCGGGGCTCGCCGCTGCCTTCTCCGGCGTGGCGGCGGTATTCCTCGTCAACCTGTTCGTGACGCCGACGGACGCGCTCCTGGCCGAAATGACCAACGACGCGATCCGCATGGTCGACCCCGCGCGCGAGGTCACCCTCGTCGGCAACCTCTACTTCATGATCGCGTCCAGCATCCTGATGGGCATTCTCTGCACGCTCATCACCGAGAAGATCGTCGAGCCGCGTCTGGGACCATACACAGGCGGAGTGCCGGTCGAGGCAGCGGAAGGGATCACCGCGGAGCAGTCGAAAGGCCTCCGCTATGCCGGCATCGCGCTCGCGGTGTTCGTGGCCGTGGTCGCGCTCCTGACGGCACCGACGAACTCGGTGCTGCGCAGCCCGCAGACCGGCGAGATCCTCTCCGGCTCGCCATTCATGGATGGCCTGATCATCCAGATCAGCGCGCTTTTCTTCACGGTGGGCTTCGCCTACGGCAAGGGCGCCGGGACGATCAAGGACCTCACCCAGGCGATCGGCATGATCGTGAAGACCTTCGCAGGTCTGGCGGGCCTGATCTTTCTCCTCCTGGTGATCTCCCAGTTCATCGCCTTCTTCAGCTTCACCAACATGGCGACCGTGCTGGCTGCCAACCTTGCCAGCCTCCTGCAGGACGCACCGATCAACACGATCGGCTACATCATCATCTTCGTGCTGATCATCTTCCTGCTCGACATGCTGATCACGGGTGCTGTCGCGAAATGGGCGATCTTCGCACCTGTGTTCATCCCGCTCTTCATGCAGCTCGGCAAGGATCCAAACCTGGTCCTGGCGGCCTACCGGGTCGGCGATTCACCGATGAACGTCATGACTCCGCTGAACGTGTATCTCGGGGTGATGGTCGGCTTTGCTTCCAAGTACCAGAAGGACGCCGGCATCGGCACGATCGTTTCCCTCATGCTGCCATATACCGCGATCCTCATCGTCGTCTGGACCCTCCTCCTGATCGCCTGGTACCTGCTGGGCCTACCACTCGGGCCTGCCTGATGGACGACCGGGTCTCACAGGCGGACTGTATGCCTTCAGGCAAAAGCCGTTTCCCTCGACCAGCTAGATCCTACCGTGTCATGGTTCGTGCCGGGCCGCGCGCAGCAGCGGCTTCAGGTGGAATTGATCCGCCTTGTCGAGTTCCCTGCAAATCCCCGCCCGAGGAGGTGCGCGTTCCGGACCTTCCGGGGGACGTAGAAAGTGATGCCGGCAAAGCCTCCATCAACAGCCGCCGCCATCAGGCCGATCCTGGCAGGAACTCCGCCCCCTGACCCTCGCACCGAACGAGCCGATGGCATCGATCTTCCGCCATGAGTGTCCCTACGCGCATCTGCAGCCGGGATGGTCGGCGGCAACATCGAACGGCTCACGATGCCGGGAAGGTCGACGACGAGGCTGCAGCGGTGATCTAGGCCCAGGCGGAAGGTGCGGACCGTTGCGGCGTCGTGGACCACGTCGCCATCCGCGCCCTCGCCACCGGAGCCAAGGTCCCGGGCGTGCGCGAGGCGGACCTCTCGACCGCCGCTTCTCCCTTCGCCACGGTCACGCCAACGCACGCAGGCACGGCATCCGCTCGATTCGGGGCGGGCCTCGGGAAACGAGCCTGCCCGGGCCGGTCGGGCTGGCACGAAGAGACGGCGACGCCGCATCATCCAGTCATCGGCACCATGCAAAGAGGTGGCGGGTCCATGGCAGCGGACAGGTCCCGGCGGGATGGCCTTCACGCGGTTCGCGGGCTTTGCCAGCCTTTGCAAGGGTCGCTCGGCCCGGCGTGCTGCCCCGAGCACGACCCGTTCGCTCTCCAACTTGTCCGACGGACCGACAACACCCCCCCCAGCACCAGACAGAACACTAGTGCCGTTGCCGCTAGGTCCCCAGGCGCTCGCGCTGCCATTCGCGGAACAGGCGGTCTTCCTCGATCTGGACCCGGACCTCTTCCTGCTGGAGAGCCCGCTGCCGCTCGAACTCCAGCTGTCGTTGCATGTCGGCGTCCCGGGACGCCTGCGCCTGCTGGCGTTGCCGTTCTTCCGCCGGCCGGTCCAGCATCATGTTGCCGGCGAGACCACCGACGGCACCACCAATGAGCATGCCGCTCGTGCTGTTGCCGAACAGCATTCGGCTGGTACCGGCACCGGCGACGGCGCCACCGACGGTTCCTACCCCGGCGGGCGCGGTGCCACCGCCTTCACAGCCGGCCAGCACCAACGCGGCGATCCCCATCACCCAGATCTTCTTTGACCAGGATCGGCTCCCCTCGTGCGGCCTTGTCATTGCCCGATCCCCTCGTCGGCCTCTACGGACTGGACCATCTCCTCGAAAGAGAGACCGTCGTCCTTGTTCTTGTCGCCTTCCTCCAGGGCCCGGATCTTGTTGGCCATTACTTCGGAGAAAGTAAGGACACCATCACCATTGGTGTCGATGCGCGAAAATCTCGCTGGATCGTGTGGTCCCAGCTCCTCCGGCCTCAACGTAAGGCTGCCATCCTTGTCGAGTGTGCTGAAACCGGCCGCCGCATCTCTCCCGAACTCAGCTTCGCTCACCAAGTTGTCATCATTGGTATCAGCTGCTTCAAAGGCGATCCTTTCATAGCTGCAAGGACATGGCGCAACCCCTGGCAAGCCATCTTGCGCAGCAGCGGATCCGCTCGTCCCGGCTGCCATGATGAGAAAACAGAGCCTCACCACAGACCTTGCCAAGATTGATGTCCGTTTCCCCTGTGTCGATGCTCTTGGCACCAGCATTGGTTCTGCCCTTTCGATCCGACATTCTCGGGCGGTTGCCTATTCGCCTATTCCTACATATTGCTAGCTGGAGAATAGGCATGTGAGAAGGGAAAAGGCCGTTCCATCGACATTGGTAGCAGTCCCACAGAGAGACAGGTGGTGCTGCGTCAGGAATGCTGGTCCGCCGATAGTCTAGGATTCCGTCCGTGTTGATGTCCCTGATGATTGACGCTACGGCTGGCTGCAAAAGCGGCCTCGATTCATGCGCCTCCTGCTTTGATCAGCGCCTGACGAGGATGACAAAAAGTTCTCGATCCTATCGAACCGCCACGAACCAGGATTATGCAGGCCGCCGCTACTGGTTGGCGCGGCCTAAGGGCGCGTACAACTCAGGGCCAGCTTCTCCCATGCGGCTCTCTCGAGCGTTCCGAGGTCAGATCGAAAGATGCACGACGCCAATTCCTCCCATGGATAACCCTCGAGCATGATGCGGTCGACTTTTCGTATCCCTGCGATCCGTTCGCCTTACGGTCAGTTTTGCTCCCGCCGGGAGGTGCTGGCGATGGCTGGCCTCCTGCTCGGTGGCTGTACGACCAGCGCTCCAGTGCCGGAGCGGAGCGCGCTGCCGGTCCCGCCATATGACTTCCCTTTTGACAACCCTTGGGTGGCAACCGTGGTGGGTACACCCTCGGAGCAACGAGGGGTCTTCCCGATCAGGACCGCGCCACAGCGGCGCAAGCTCGTACTCTTCCCGGAGCGGACGATACCAGAGGGCTTCTGGTACTATGACGGGATGGACTACTCGGTCCTGCTGCAATCTGGCCCGGCGCCGCTGGTCTTCGTGATCGGTGGAACGGGAGCGGATGACCGCTCCAGGCTGATGCTCCTTCTGGGGCGCATCATGCACGCAGGCGGATCACATGTGATTCTGATCCCCTCGCCCAGCCATGCGAACTTCATCGTCACTGCCAGTTCCAACTTCCTGCCTGGAAGGGCGGGACATGACGCTTCCGACCTCCTGCGGGTCATGCATGCCTTGAAAGACCGGCTTGCCGGCGAGATTCAGGTCACCCGCTACGACCTGGCCGGCTACAGCCTAGGTGCCTGGCATGCGGCATTCGTCGCCAAGGCCGACGCGGAGCGTGAGGACAGGATCGGCTTCGATAGAGTCCTTCTCCTCAATCCACCACTGAGCCTGTACCGCTCGATCGAGGAGATCGATGCCATGCTCTACAAGGGACTGCCCAACGGCATCGATGGCCTCCGATACTTCCTCAACCAGGCAGGCGCCCGGCTGAGCCATGCCTACAGCACGAGCGATCCACTCGACTTCAGCGATCAGGACTTCCTGTTTGAGGCCTACAGCAGGATGCAGCCAAGTGACGAAAGCCTCGCCACCACGGTCGGGCTTGCCTTCCGCTTCTCCACGATGAACCTTATCTTTACTTCCGACGTCATGGGTCACGCCGGCTACGTCTTCCCGTTCGACAAGCAGTTCCGCTCGACCACGCCACTTGGCGATTACATGGCTGTGGCCATGCGTCTCAGCTTCATGGACTATTTCAATGACATCTATGTCGAGCAATATGCAAACGAGACCGTAAGCCGCCAGGATCTTATCGATCAGAGCAGCCTTGAGTACATTCGCGGTTGGCTATCTCGACAGACAAATATCTATCTCCTTACCAATAGCGACGACATCATCCTGGCGAAAGGTGATCTAGAAATATTGGTAAATATTTTTCAAGAAAGATCGCAGGTTTATCCAAATGGTGGCCACATGGGCAATCTGGCTCATCGTTCCGTCACCGGATACATCACCCGGTTCTTCACGGCGTGATGAAGCACATGGCTTCTCGGCCCGCTTGTGCCGCCTGCCTGGTCACAGCGTTGCTCGGTGGCTGCAGCACCGGCCCGGCCGCCGATCCACCGGTCACCACACCGCCGCGTCGACAGATCGAGCAGTTCGTCGACGCAAGGGAGCAGCCCGCGACCGTGGTCAACCCGCTGGCGGTCTACGATCCGTTTGAGCAGACCAACCGCGCCATCTACAAGTTCAATGCGAAGTTCGATGACTATGTCTACCTGCCGATCGTCGATGCGTATGTTGCCGTGACACCCGAACCTGTACGCGACAGTGTCAGCAATTTCTTTGATAATTTGGGTGAGATCCCGACCTTTGCCAACTCGGTCCTGCAGGGCAAGGTCGAGAAGGCATCGCCCACGCTGTTCCGCTTCATGCTGAACTCCACCATCGGCCTGTTCGGCCTGTTCGACCCGGCGAGCCATATCGGCCTGAAGCGCCAGGACGAGGATCTCGGCCAGACGCTGGGCGTCTGGGGTGTGGGGGATGGCCCCTATCTCGTCCTGCCGATCCTTGGACCTTCCAACCTGCGCGATGCGACGGGCACGGGCGTCGACTTCGTGGCCCTCACCGTGGCCCTGGAGGCGTTACCCAGCGATGTCAGGGACGATATACTCTATGACATCGTGGTCTGGGGCCTTTGGCCGATCGACCAGAGATATCAGGTCCCGCTCCGCTATCACTCCACCGGCTCGCCGTTCGAGTATGACCTGGTGAGGTCGTTCGTGACGAAGGCAAGGCGGATCCAGATCCAGAACTAGGGGGATCGGCAGTGTGGCTTGGGCGACTGCAGGATCCGCATGCGCTACTCCTGGCCGGTGCCCTGGAGGTACGGCGCCGCCAAGCTCACTTGCTTGGTGGATGTGAGCGGATGAAGTAGCCCAGGGCGAAGATCACGGCGGCGATCGCGATACCCCAGGCCAGCAGTTCCTGTTCAGCCGCCGCAGTGATGACCTGCTCCAGGAACAGGACGGCCAGCATGACCGCCACGATGCCGGCGAGCTTCTGCTTCAGTCCATCGACATCGCTTGAACGCAACGTGGTCGAACGTGTCACCGAGAGTGGCAGCTCGACGGAAGAGGTCCGTTCCTTGGAACTGCTCTATCCGAGCAATGTGTTCTCGCTCTCCCACGTGGCGTTGCCGTTCCCGATGAGCGATGCCCTCTACGGCATGCATCCTGGGACTGACGAGGATTTCGGCATCAATCTCGGCGCCGTGGCCGCACGCGGCGAGCGCGGCGCTCTGATCGTCAGTCTCGATTCGCTGCTGCGGATGTCGTCCAACCCGTTCTTCCCCTACCTGATCGAGCGGGTAGAGGAAGTCATCAGCTCGGCACCATCAAGCGCTGCATTGACACCCTGACCGGTGACAGAAACCACTTGGATACGAGCTGGCGCGAACATCGCTGCCGAGCGCGGTGGCCATTCGGTATCGTTTGCCTGCCGGATCTTCATCGCAGCGCTGTGCGAACCGCTGGTTTCGTGGAACTCGTTCCGCTCGCCGATGAGTCGGTGGCTGCCCTCTCAAGGCTGGTGATCGGTACCGGAACCACGGATGATACCAGTGCAGCGACCAGCGAGCGATCCTCAGCGCCTGACCTGCAGGGATCTCCCGCACAATGGCGACAATGTGCGCCTCGGCGTCCCTGTCCAGATCCCGCTCTGGAAACGGCGCGGAATCGAACGAGTTGAACAGCTGCGGAAGCGTCTTGAGCCTGAGCTTGATCGAGCTGATTTCGCTGGTGCTCGCGGTGTTCATGGGCGACCCGAGGGATTCATGCCTTCATGGCCTGTATCCGGAGAAGCGAAGGAGGCCAGCAGGCACCGGTTGGAGCCGATAAGATAGTGGTCCTCGGCCTTTGGGCTCCCCAATGGCTGGATCTGGAATCGTGCAACTGGTGGCGCTCTCGCCCTCTTCCTCCTGTCTTCCGCTTAGCCTGCCAAGCATCGCTTCTCTCCCATGCGGCCCGCACGCCGCGGAACAAGATCGCCTAGCTTGAAGAACGACGGCGGCCTCGTCCCGGTGAAGCGTAGCACCCGGCGCCGCCACCGGCCCTGAGCTGCGCAGCACGGTACTGTGAAATGATCTTGTCAGGTTCCGGGAAGGAACGCAGCCTTGCTCCCGGTTGACCTACCCATCGTGGCCGACTTCAAGGCATCGGCAGCAGTGAAAGGCGGCCCCTGCGTCTCCATTTGTCAAGATATGGCGCGGCCCGGTCGTGCCGGTTCTCAGACGCCAACATCGTCTTACTGACCGTGCCCAAACATCCGCCTCCCCTACCCTCGAGGTCAGCCTGTCGACTTGCGCGGCGAGCCACATGCCCTTCATCACGGATCATGAATGGTGAGCCTGCAACAGATTGCCTGCCGGTCCTGCATGTCCTCGCTCCACAGGCGCTTAAGCTGCTCCAGCAGGCCCTGCACAACCAGACACTTGTCGCGTTCACTTGCCTTGCACTGCATGACACCTCGACGTGTCACGTGGAGTGCACCCGGTTTGACCGGACAGGATCTGGGTTGGTTAGGCACCCAGTCTGCGGAAACGAGCGGATGAATGGAAGCGCAGCGCCGGGTCCTAGGCGGGTACCCCTTTCGCAGCTTGGCCCAGGGATCCCGGCGGAGGGGCTGGGGAGACTTGCCATGATCCGCTCCTGTCCAACCAGCCTGGCAGCTTCCTTGCCTTATCAGGGCCAAGGTCGGCCTCCTTACGGTACGCCATCAAGACAACGCACGCCGTGGCAGACATTCCGCGCCACAGGAACCCCATCGCGCACCTGCCTCAGGGCATGCTCGGGTCCCGCAGCGGTGCCCCCTGTGCATGGTCGCCACGCTGCTCCATGGCCAGCGGCAAGACCGGTACAGGGATTGGCTAGATGTCGGTCATGACGATGCAGCCTTCGTTCGACCGAAGTTCGAGCGTGCCCTGGATCCGCCCGTCCGCCTGATCGAGCAACGTCGAGAGCAGAACACGCCCTGGAGGGAAATGCTGCAGGACTCGCTTCGAACCCGTCATGTTGAGTACCACGAGCAGGCGCTTGCCCTCGTGGCGGCGCTCGTAGACCAAGGCGCTCTCATCGGCTGATACGAGCTGGTACCCACCGATCGACAAGGCAGGTTCGGTCCGGCGCAACCGGATGAGCGCACGATAGAGAGCCAGCATCGATCGTGGGTCGGCTGCCTGAGCGGCCACGTTGATCTTGGCGTGATCGGCGGCAACGGGCAGCCAAGGTTCAGCCGTCGAGAACCCGGCATGGGCCGTGGCGTCCCACTGCATGGGCGTACGCGCCGGATCCCGGCCAAGCCCAAGGCCTGGCACATTCCTTTCCCATGGATCCTGCACCCGATCTGGCGGGATCGGCACGTCGGTCATGCCGATCTCCTCGCCCTCATAGATCGTGGGCGTTCCGCGCAAGGTCAGGAGAAGCATGGCGGCGACCCGCGCCTGCCTAGGCCCGAGCCGGCTCGCTACCCGGGAGCGGTCATGATTGCCCAGCACCCAGTTCGGCCAGCCGCCTTCCGGCAAGGCTGCCTCATAAGCCGCAATCAGGCTGGCGATGGCCGAGGGCTGCCAGGGCGTGAAGATCAGATGGAAGTTGAAAGGCAGCTGGAAGCCGGAAAGGTCGACGCCGTAGTAGGCCATCAGCCGATCGAAGGGGAGATGGGCCTCGCCGATCAGCACGCGGTCGTCATAGCCATCCGCCACCCTGCGCATGGCGGCAATCGCATCGTGCACCTCAGGCTGGTCCATCGTACGGGCGCGCAGCACACGCCTGGCCGGTGACATACCGTCTTGCCAGTCCGGGTTGGGCGGGTTGTCCCGGAGCTGCTCATCCTCGATCAGGTGATGAATGGCATCGACCCGAAAGCCGTCCACGCCACGATCCAGCCAGAAGCGGAGCACATCCAGCATCGCCTGCCGCACGTCCGGATGACGCCAGTTCAGATCCGGCTGCTCCTTGAGATAGGCATGGTAGTAGTACTGGCCGGTGGCGTCGTCCCAGGTCCAGGCGGAGCCGCCGAACTCGCTCAGCCAGTTGCTGGGTGGCGCACCGTCCGGCCCTGCATCACGCCAGATATACCAGTCCCGCCGACCGGCCTCGCGCGACGAGCGGCTCTCGATGAACCAGGGGTGCTGGTCGGAGGTGTGGTTCGGGACATAGTCCAAGATCAGCTTGAGCCCCCGCGCGTGGGCCGCTGCCACCAGTTGGTCGAAATCCTCCAGCGTGCCGAAGATCGGATCGACAGCGCAGTAGTCGGACACGTCATAGCCGAAGTCCGCCATGGGCGACGGGTAGATCGGTGAGATCCAGATGGCATCGATGCCGAGATCGGCCAAGTAGTCCAGCCGTGCGCCAATTCCCGGCAGGTCGCCGATCCCGTCACCGTTCGCATCCTGAAAGGAGCGGGGATAGATCTGATACACAACCCCGTGCTGCCACCAGGCATGGCCAGCCAGTCGCTCTTGAGCCAACGAGACCTCCGGACAGCCAGCGATCTTCAACGGCTACGCCGCTGGCCGGATCAGGACTGGCACCGACTTGTAGGAAGGCGTCCCGCTGCGCTCGTCGTAGTTGGACAAGGCCACCAGCGGATTGGCTTCCGGATAATAGGCGGCTGCGGTGCCGGCCGCGATGTCGTGGGCAACGGCCGTCATGCCCTTCAGGATCCGCCGCTTGTCTGCCTCTTCGGTCCTGGCGACCTCGACGTCCACGAGATCTCCATGGCGCAGACCGCGTGCGTCGAGGTCCGGCTTGCTCATGAACACCACGTCGCGCCGCCCGGTGATGCCGCGGTAGCGGTCATTCCAGCCATAGATGGTGGTGTTGTATTGGTCGTGGCTGCGGATCGTGGTGAGGATCAGGATCTCAGGCATTCTGCCGGCCACCGCCTCGCCAAGGCCAGCCCAGGCCAGGAAGTTCGCCTTGCCGGTGGGCGTGCGCCATTCGCGCTCCGAGGCGGCAATCGGGAGACGAAAGCCCCCGGGCGCCTGGATACGCTGGTTGTAGCCGGCGAAGTCCGGAAATACCGCCTCGATCTTGTCGCGGATGCGCGCATAGTCGGCCACCAGCCAAGCCCAGTCGACCTTGGTGCCGGGAAGGGTAGCGCGGGCCAGGCCGGCGACGATGGCGGGCTCGGAACGCAGGTGCTCCGAGGCAGGCTGAAGACCGCCGCGGGAGGCGTGGACCATCGACATCGAGTCTTCCACGGTCACCGACTGTATCCCGGTTTCCTGCATGTCGATCTCGGTGCGACCGAGGCAGGGCAGGATGAAGGTTTCCTTCCCGACCGCCAGGTGCGAGCGGTTGAGCTTGGTGGCGATGTGGACGGCCAGGTCGAGCTGACGCATGCCCGCGAACGCGGCGTCCGGATCGGACATGGCGACCGGCAGATTGCCGCCCATGCAGACCAGGGCCTTGGAACGTCCTTCGACCATGGCGCTCACCGCCTCGACGGCGCCATGACCATGATGGCGGGGCGTCACGAAGCCGAAGACGCGCTCGATGCTGTCCAAGAGGGTATCGGACGGGATCTCGGTGATCCCGACGGTACGGTCGCCCTGCACGTTGGAGTGACCACGCAGCGGGCAGATGCCCGCTCCTTCCCGTCCGATATTGCCGCGCAGCAGGAGCAGGTTGGCGATCTGCTGGACGTTGCCGGTCCCGTTGCGGTGCTGGGTGATGCCCATGCCGTAGCAGACGATGACGTTCTTTGCCTGGGCATAGATGCTCGCCGCCTGCTCGAGCTGGGCGCGCGACAGGCCAGAAGCGCTCTCGATCTCATCCCAGGACGAGGCAGCAAGGTCGGCGGCGAGCGCCTCCAGGCCAGTGGTGTGCTTGGCGATGAAAGGCCGGTCCAGAAAGCCCTGCCCGCCGCGTCCAAGATCCTCGGCATCCGCCGCCAGCAACGCCTTCATCATGCCCTTGAGCGCGGCAAGATCGCCGCCGGCCTTGAGCTGGTAATAGTAGGAGGAGATCTTGGTGGAGCGGAAGGTCAGCATCTCCAATGCGCTCTGCGGCGAGGCGAACCTCTCCAGGCTGCGCTCGCGCAGCGGGTTGAAGGCGACGATCGGAACACCACGACGGGAGGCGTCGCGCAACGTGCTCAGCATGCGCGGATGGTTGGTGCCGGGATTGTGGCCGATGCAGAAGATGGCATCGGCATGATCGAAATCCTCCAGCGTCACCGTGCCTTTGCCGACGCCGATCGATTGGGGGAGGCCGACGCTGGTGGCCTCGTGGCACATGTTGGAGCAGTCGGGGAAGTTGTTGGTACCGAACTCGCGCACGAAGATCTGGTAGAGAAAGGCGGCCTCGTTGGATGTCCGGCCCGAGGCGTAGAACTCGGCCATGTCGGGGCTGGGCAATGCCCGCAGCGCCTGACCGATCCGCCGAAAGGCCTCTTCCCAGGCGATCGGCAGGAAATGATCGGTCGCCGCGTCGTAGACCATGGGGTGAGTGAGGCGCCCCTCCGCCTCCAGGTCGTGATCGGAAAAATTCCACAGATCGGAAACAGTGTGCTGCGCAAAGAACGCCGGTGTCGTCCGCCGGCTGGTCGCTTCCCAGGCGACGGCCTTCGCGCCGTTCTCGCAGAACTCGAACGAGGAGGTGTGCTTGGGATCGGGCCAGGCGCAGCCAGGGCAATCGAAACCTGAAGGCTGGTTGGCCCGCAACAACGCGCGAACGTCGGAGGCCCCAGCCATCTGGCCCTTGATCGACTTCGCCACCGCCTGCAGCGCGCCCCAGCCACCCGCCGGCCCGCCATAAGGACCTACGCCAGGTACCTTGTCTTCCGCCATCATGCTTCCCCGGTCGTCATCGCTCATGGCCGCCATGCTTCCTGCTCCAACGGGACGGAACGCCCGCTGGTGCCGTGGTGCCGGATATCACCACGGTCGCTCGAACTCCCTGCATCTGGCGGCGGCACCTGTAGCGGTGACTTCACCAAGCTCATCCGCCCCGAGACCATTCACCCGGGCCCGATACCCCACCGGTCGAACCTGTGGCTCCTGCCGGGCCCCGTGATCTCATCGCGAGGCTTCGCCAGACGGAGAAGCATGTCTAGGTGCGCCGAGCGTTGCACCGAACGTACGAACAACATCATCCTTGATGTTCTCATAGATCAAGCAACCCGGCACGGGTCTCGGCATGGCTTGATCGGAGATGGCATCTGCCATGAGAGGCCTTTGCGGCGGCCATGGCAGATCGTGTCGGCCCTCGTCACACTTTCTGGGTGGAAGCCTGGTAGATCTCCGCGATCGCGCTGGCCAGGGCGGCATTGAACTCCGCGTCGCTCATCGAATGCTGGAGGCCTTCGGTCAGCGCTCGCGAGAAGCTCGCGATCATGCCGTGATTGGCGGCAAGACGCCGGCAAGCCTCCGTTCGGGAATAGCCTCCCGACAGCGCCACCACCCGGGCCACCCTGTCATGCTGGGTCAGCTCGCGGTAGAAGTCGGCAGTGGCCGGAATCGTCAGCTTCAGCATGACCTGCTGCCCATCGGGTAGAGCATCAAGCTGCTTGAGGATCTCCGTCCGCAGGATCGCTTCGGCCCCGGCTTTGTCGGGGCTCTTGATCAACACTTCCGGCTCGATGATCGGCATCAGCCCATGGCCGGCAATCTGTCCCGCGACCTCGAACTGCTGTTTCACGATGGCGGCGATCCCGTCTTGCGAAGGAAGGTTGATCGTCGAACGCATCTTGGTGCCGAAGACGCCGAGCGACACGGCCCGCGCGAGCAGCGCGTCCAGGTCCGGCATCGGCTTCATCAGGCTGACCCCGTCCTTCTCCGCCTCCAGGCCCTTGTCGACCTTGAGGAAGGGAACGACACCGCGCTTCCACAAGAAGGCCGGAACGGGCGTCCCGGCCGCTTGGCCATCCATCGTGTTCTCGAACAGAATGGCGCCCAGCACCTGCGCCCCGGTGAAGGCCGGCGACGTCATGATGCGCACCCGCATGTCATGCATGAGCGCGAACATCTCGGCTTCACCGGTGTAGGCGGTGTCGGGGATGCCATAGAGACGCAAGGCGCCAGGGGTCGACCCGCCACTCTGATCGAGTGCGGCGATGAAGCCATCACCATGGGTGATCTGTGCGGCCATCGATTGATGATCCATGCCTCGATTCCTCCTGACTGCCGAGCCGTTGGCCAGGCAGGAATACCGTAATCAACGAGACCATTCACCCAACGATCAAGCCCACGGACGAAACGCTGGCGAGTTGTGTGTCGCGCAGCACCTGCAGCTCCGGGGAGATCGGCGACCAGCTTCTCTCGGATGGGAAACCGCCATCCTTCCCCGTGGCAGGTTTGCAAGCATCGTCCGGCTGCTGCCTGTGTTGAAGAAGGGAAGAGCCATCTTCTGCACCAAAGGGTGGCTTCCCGAGTGGCCAACATGATGTCCGAGCGTTAGCCTGGGCTGCAACGGCGTAGAGGAAGGAACGGCCGGTTCAGCCATGGAGTCCGAGGCCCAATCCGCTGCGTGGGACGACGAGGGCCACAGGTCACCGCATCAGGACGTCGCTGTCCTGTCCGGTAGTGGGTGCTGGCTCGTCGAAGCGTCGGGTCGCCGGCTGCTCGATGCCGGCTCCGGTCATAGCTGCGTCAACCTCGGATACGCGCATCCGGAGCTGATCGAAGCGGCCGCCGAGAGCTATCGCCGCCTGGCCTACTGCTCACCCGAGCATCGCTGCGCCCCAGTGGCGGCATTGGCCGAGACGCTGAGCGCGCGGCTCGGTGGTGGCTATCGCATCCGCTATGCGGCGACGGGCGGTGGTGCCAACGAGCTGGCGATCGAGATCGCGCGCCGGTTCTGGCGGCATCAGGGCCGCAGCCACAAGCGCAAGATCATCGCCTTCGACCGCAGCTATCACGGCTCCACCGGATCGGCGAGCTTTGCCAGTGGTCCTGGCATCCTGCAATCCCCGCTGGTCGACCGTAGCGCCGAGTTCCTTCACGTTCCTGGCGCACGCAATACCGCAGATGGCGTGAGCCGAACTGTCGGCGAGCTGCATGCGGAACTGGAGCGGCAGATCGATGTCGCTGATCCGGCCACCATCGCCGCACTCATCGTGGAGCCTGTGGCTTTCGCGGGCGGTGTCATCGTGCCTCCGCCCGGCACGATGGAGATGCTGGCGGCGCTCGCGCGGCAGCACGAGATCCTGCTGATCGTCGACGAGGTGATCACGGGCTTCGGGCGCAGCGGCCGGTTCTTCGCGTTCCAGCACGCCGACCATGTGCGGCCGGACATCGTGACCATGGGCAAGGGCATCACCTCCGCCTACTTCCCGTTGGCCGCCACCGCTGTCTCGGAGCGCATCTTCAAGACGTTTCGCACCAGCGGCAACGCGATGAGCAAGGTCATCACCATGGCGGGACATCCGGTCGGTTGCGACATCGCGTTGAAGGTGATCGAACTCATGGAGCGCGACCAGCTGGTGGAGCGCGTGCAGCGGAATGCCACGACGCATCTATCAGGCCTCGCCGCCCTGCAGGGCACCTCCGGTCTTCGGGACATACGGGGACTGGGCCACATGTGGGGATTGGAATTCGAGGGACCCACGCTGGTGGAAGCGTCCGCTCGCGCAGACGCCATAGCGCGTCGTTGCTACGAGGCGGGGGTATTGGTCCTGCAGGCGGACAATCTCATCCGCATCAACCCTCCCCTGGTCGCGACGGAGGACGACCTAGCCTTCCTGGTGGAAACACTTTCGGCGGCTGTCAGCAGCCACAACTTGTCTTCTTAACCTCCTTCTGACGAACATCTTGAGGGCTTCCGCTGAGGCGCCGACCCTGGTTGCGGTAGCCCAGCTGCGGCCGCTCGTGGTTGTCGTGGCGCAGCCAGGCGTCCAGGCTGGCCTGGAGCGCCTCGACGCTTGCAGACCACTTTGGTGCGTCGTCGGCCGAAGAACTCCTCCAGCACGGTGCTGTTCAAGCGCCCGACGAAGCCATCGGGCTGAAGCCCCATCCCTCGGAGGAATGTCGGCAGAGCCGACAGGCATGCGCGGCGTGCGCAGCTCCCATCCAACGGCCAAATCGGCGATCTGCCGCGCCGCCTCCGGCGGAGAGGTACCGCTCACGCGCCTTTGATCGAGCTAGTAGGCGATAAGGCAACAACAGCCCGTTGGTGTTTCTTGTTGGCGTGCAAGAGGCCGGCCATTCCTGCCGCGAGACCGACACGGGCTTCACCGCACCTCCTCGTTCTCCGGATGGCGCGCCTTCACCTTGGTGAGGCCGCCCTCCGTCACTGTAGATCGACCAACCCGGTTCCCACCAAGGAAGCCTTTCATGACGCTGATCTTCGGTACCCCAGGCGACGAGAAGGACCCGCCGATCCCAGGTACGGCGGCGGCGGACGAGATCCACGCCCTGGAAGGCACGGACCGGATCAAGGGCGGCGACGGCAACGACCTCCTGTTCGGTGAGGCGGGCGATGACCTCCTGCTGAACGGCGACCTCGGCGACGACCGGATCTATGGCGGTGACGGCAACGATGTCGGGATGTTCGGTGCCGCCGGCAACGATCTCCTCGATGGCGGTGCCGGCAATGACGAGATGGCCGGCAACAACGGCAACGACATCCTGAACGGCGGCGACGGCCAGGACCTCCTGCAAGGCGGCCTGCGCGACGACGTCATCATTGCCGGCGAAGGCAATGACCGCGCCTATGGCGGTGATGGCACCGACATCGTCGCCGGCGGCGGCGGCGACGACCTTGCCTGGGGAGATCGCGAGCGCCCCAACCTCGCGCCTACAACCGGTGCCGCCGACCGGATCTTCACCGGCGAGGGCAACGACCAGGTCTTCGGCGAGTTTGGCGACGACAGCCTCGACGGCGGCAACGGGAATGACCTCATCTACGGCGGCAGCGTCGAGCTTGCCGTCAACACGGGCAACGACACCGGCACCGGCGGAGCCGGCAATGACACGGTCAAGGCCGGCGACGGCGCCGACCGGTTCTTCGGCGCGGCCGGCGACGACATCCTGAATGGCGACGCCGGCGATGACGGCCTGTTCGGCGGCCTCGGCAACGACATGGTCGATGGCGGCGACGGCAATGACCTGATGGACGGCAAGGACGGCAACGACGCCTTGCGAGGTGGCGCCGGTGACGACCGGATGACAGGCGGGGCTGGCGACGACATCCTGGAGGGCGGCGACGGCGCCGACCAGCTGCTCGGTCAGGCCGGCAACGACACCATGACCGGTGGTGCCGGCGCCGACAGCTTCATCCTCCTGCGCACCGAGGGCGATCAGGACACCATCACCGGCTTCGAGGTCGGCACCGACAAGATCCTGCTGCGTGGGGCCGGCAACACGGTCGACATTGCGATTGCCAACGCCACTGTGCTGGAGGGCGGCACCGTCCTCAATCTCGGCCTCGACCACACCGTGACGCTCACCGGCGTGACCGGGATCAACACGAGCTGGTTCGGCTGAACCGTTCCAGCGCATCGACTGGCCAGGAGGCCCCGGCCGCACCCGCGGCTGGGGCTTTGCCGAATGGGCTGGCAGGAACATGGCGGTCGTGCCGTCTCCCCTTCCCTCGCCACTCCACGTCTTCTGGTCGTCGGAGCGCCAGACAGCACCGATAGCTGACGCTTGACTATCCATCTGGATGAAAGCGTTCTTGCTCACTTGAGGAATGCTTGGGCCGACCCGAGCGGATCATCTGAAGATCTCGCGCAACGTCCTCCATCTCGGCCAAGCGTCGGCCTGAGCTTCCGTGGCCAGACGAGGTGTTGCCCCCTGCCCCGGTTCGCGGTGGACCGGTTCCGTTGGCGGCAAGGCCCAGGCCAGTTCTGACGTCAGAACTGAAGGATGGCTTTCCGGATCATCGACTGCCCGGCACAGGCAGTTTCACAACGCTGCTGGAGATCGGCACGGCCGATCGCGACGACCGCAGGACGAGGCCACGCGTCGTAGCCTCGATATTGGCCTCCGGATACACGGCGACCACATCCTTGAGGACTTCCTTCAAACGGAAGGCCAGCTGGCGGTGGCCGCTCTCGCTGCCGAAATGCTCGCCCAGCGCATGCCAGGGGACCAGCGTTTCCTTCTTCACCGTGTGCAGCCGGTAGGCCAGCCAGACATAGAGGTCGAGGGCCAGGCTGGAGTTCTTCAGCTTGGCCACCGCATCTTCAGACAGCGGCACGGCATGGTCGACCAGATGCTCGAAGAAGCCGTCGCTGAGCTTGACATGCCTGCCCCACTCGCCGCCGTTGCGGAACAGTTGCATCTCGTCGCTGTCGTCGCGCCACAGATGCATGCCGTCGACGATCCGCTGGTCGACCAGATGCGCCTCGCTGGAACCGCGCTCGAAGCGCATCGTGAATTCGCAGCGCGCGATCCGCAGGGCCTGCTCGCGCACCGGCGCATAGGAGCCGCGCGGCCCGCCCGACGTCCCCAGCCCCATCTTCTTGAGCCACGATCCCATGGTCGGCCCGAGATCGACGATCTGGCTGCGGTTGCGCACGGCCTCCGTCTGGAAGTAGATCATGATCAGGCGCGCCTTCGTGCCGTACGGCACGCCCACCGTGATGATGCGGTCGCGAAGCGGAAGGATGCCGGGACGGATGACGAGCTGGTAGGCGCCGTTGCGCCGGACCCATGGCTCGGACGCGTTCTTCGGCTCCCGGTGGGGCAAGGCGGCCTGGCAGAAGCCGGAATGCAGGTAGTTGATCGCCTCCTGCTCAAGCAGAAGCGCATCATGCGCGGAGCGGACGCGCCGGCGTTCCTTGGCCGTATCAGCTTCAGCGAGCACGTCCTCCAGGCCCCGAAGGACCAGCTGCCGGTGAACCTCGGCCATGGCTTTCCGCTCGCCCCATCCGCACGATGGATCTGATGGTAGGCACAGTCATGACCAGCTGAGAACCGCAAAAATGCACCATGGACCGGCGCAAATCGAGATTCCGTTTCAACTTCAGCGAAGACTGTCGGCTGCGACTGGATCGCCAACGAGACCGGCCGAATGGCCTGCAAGGCCCTATCGGAGATCTTGTTATAGGTTCTCTATAGGAATGGGTTTCAAGTTCAGCGTGGATAACCGGCCCTTGCGTTTCAACTTCAGCGAGGAGCCAGCCTGGGCTGCGTTTCAATTTCAGCGAGACGACGTTTCAAATTCAGCGTGGACAAGCTGGCACCTGTCTCAAATTCAGCGTGAACAACCTGTGGAGGAACGCATGTGCGGCCCAGGCCCGCGAAAGCATGGCGAATGACCTGATGTCTCGCTGAATTTGATACGCTTCCATCTTTCTGCCACCACCGTCAACATCAACAGTCAACGGTCGGGGTTGACCGTTGACGTTCTGGCCACCTTCCTGCATCGTCGACCCAGTGTGGATCCTGCGGGGGGAAAGGCGGATGCATGGCGACGCGATGAGGGCGCTGCGTCAGGAGCTGCGCCTCAGTCAGACGGCCCTGAAGGACATTCTCAACACCAGGCTTGGCCGAAGCTACGACAAGCCGCGGATCAGCCGCTGGGAGAATGGCCGGGAGCCGGTGCCGGAGGATGTCGTCGCTGAGCTTCTGGCGCTGACCAAGGGCCGCGCGCGCGAGGCGCGGGTGATCGCGCTTGCGAACCAGAAGGGCGGCGTCGGCAAGACGACCACCGCGATCAACCTGGCCTATGCCCTGTCGAGCCGCAGCCAGCGCGTGCTCCTGATCGACCTGGATCCACAGGCGACGGCGACCGTGGCGCTGCTGGCCGGCGGCGCGGTCGATGCCCATCGCAAGGGCCAGACGATCGCGAACGTGATCCTGCGCGGCCGACCGCTGCAGGAGGCGATCCTGCCGGCCGGCAGCACGATCGGCGCGCACCGGCCGCTGCCCTACGACCTGGTGCCCAGCCATATCGAGTTGGCGGAGGTGGACAGCCGGCGCGAGCCGGGCCTGGACGTCGTGCTGCGCGAAAAGGTCGACGAGGTCCGCACGAGCTATGACTTCATCGTCGTGGATGCGCCGCCAAATCTAGGCATGCTCACCTGGATGGCGCTGGCAGCCGCCCAGGACGTGATCATCCCGGTCCGTACCGAGCCCTATGACACGATGGGCGTGGGGCTGATCCTCGGCACGGTGAACAAGGTGCAGCGGCGGTTGAACCCCGGCCTGAGGTTGGCAGGGATCCTGCCGACCCAGTACAGTCGGCGCAAGGCGGTCGACCGCGAGGTCCTGGAGCATCTGGTGACGGCCATGGGCGACAAGGGCGTGGTGCTGGCGCCGGTTCCGGAAAGTGCCGTGTACGGGCATGCCGCCCGCAACGGGCGCATCGCCCTGGAGGCATCGCCAGGTGCACCGGCCGTTGCCGTCTATGAGCGGCTGGCGGATGCGATCACGGCGGTGGCGGATTGGCCGCGGGTGACCAGCGAGGATTCGGCGATGGGGCAGGGGCCGGCATGAGCAGACGCAAGCAGCAGCCGTCGCCGATCCTCAGCACCTCGACCGCCCTGATCGGCGAGGCGTCCGGCAGCCTGGTCACCCGGGAAACCAGGTTCCGGCACAGTTTCGAGGCGCCGGTCGACCGGATCGAGCCGCATCCGAGCCAGGCGCGCACCCATTTCGACCAGGGCGAGATCGAGGCCCTGGCCGCGACCATGGCCGAGCAGGGACAGCTCCAGCCCATCCTGCTGTCGCGCCACCCAAAGGCGAAGGACCGCTGGTTCATCGTCGCCGGCGAACGACGCTGGCGGGCCGCGCGCCACAACGGCTGGACCTCGATCCTCGCCATCGAGCATGAGGGCAATGTCGAGATCGCCTCGCTCATCGAGAACCTCCAGCGGGTCGACCTGACGCCGGTCGAAGAGGCGAGGGGGCTCCAGCACCTCATTACCGACAAGGGTTATACCCAGTCCGCCGCTGCGGCGGCGCTCGGCAAGTCGAAGGCGGAGATCAGCGCCACGCTGCGCATCCTCACCCTGCCCGAGGACGTGCTCGATGCAGTTCTGACGTCAGAACTTCCGATCGCCAAGAACACGCTGATCGAACTGGCCCGGGTCGAGCCGGGTTCGGTGCGGGAGCGCCTGATGGCGCTGGCGCGGCAGGGAGCGCTGACCGTCCGGGCGATCCGCGAGGCGCAGGAGGCGCCGCCGGATGATGATGACGACGACGGCGCGGACCGGCATGAACGAACCCGGCGGACCGGCAAGCCGGCCGGCAGCACCATCGTGAAGCTGGTCGACCGTCTCGGCATGAACCTGGTGAAGATGCTCGCCGCCGGGCAGGAGCTCGACGCTGCCGAGCGCGCTCGCCTGTCCCAGCTGCGCGATGCGCTCGACAAGCTTCTTGCCAGAAGCGGTCCGACCTGAGCGGCAGGACAGCGGGCTGGATGACCAAGGTATACCGCTCGCTTGCGGCTGCCCGGCTCGGATGATACACATCGGACCTGGATAGATATCCAAGGAGGGCCGCATGCAGATCGCGAAGTGGGGGAACAGCCTCGCCGTGCGCCTGCCGGCCAAGCTGGTCGAGGAGCTCGGTCTGCGCGAGGGCGACGATGTCGAGCTGACCAGGCTGGAGGGCGGGCTTGCGGTGTTCAAGCGCCTCAAGGCCGAGGAAGCCCTGGACCGCCTGATCAGGCTGGCCAAGGAGAAGCCGGCGCTGCCTGAAGATTACAAGTTCGACCGCGACGAGGCGAATGCCCGTTGAGTTCGCCGACAGCAATGTCGTGCTCTATGCGCTGACGACCGGGTGGAAGGCGGAGCGTGCATGGGAGATCCTGCGGACCCGCCCCATCATCAACGTCCAGGTGCTGAACGAGGTCCTCAACGTCCTTCGGCTCAAGCAGCGCCTGAACTGGCAGGAAATCGACGAGCGGATGAGCCTGATCCGCGAGCTGCTGCCCCAGATCGACCTTACCGTCCAGGTGCATGACGTCGGGCGCGCCCTGGCAGCCCGGTACCAGTTCCGGACCTACGATGCGATGATTGTCGCTGCCGCCCTGGAGGCAGGATGCGAGCGCTTGTGGAGCGAGGACATGCAGGACGGGCAGGTGGTCTGGGAAAGGCTTACCATCAGCAACCCGTTTGGGTGACGGCTGACGGCATGTCCTTCGCAGGTCGCTCGGCGTCGGCCGTTTCGCCTGGGAGCGGCTCGCTCAGCCAGTCCATGCCGTGGCCTTCATGGTGCCGTAGCCCATCCCGTCGGCCGTCCAGAGGTCCAGACGGTCGCCACCTCGTCGGCCGTTGATGGTGAAGGCGGCCCCGTCGAAGAGCGGCCTGACGCTCCGGAACCGGAACAGGGTCGGCGGCGCGCCCTTGTTCATGTCCATGGCGAGGTTCAAGAGCAGGGTAGCCTGGAGCGGACCATGGACGACGAGGCCGAGATAACCTTCCACTTCTTGGCAGTAACGGTGGTCGTAGTGGATGCGATGGCCGTTGAACGTCAGGGCGGAATAGCGGAACAGCAGAACGGGGCTGCTCTCGACCTGCCGTGTCACCTCGGCCGGTAAAGGATCGTCGTCGGGAAGATTCGCTGCTGCTGGCGGTTGGTCAGCTCCCCGGTAGACGATGTCATGGCGCTCGAGCACGGCCGGCCCTCGACTAGTCCGCAACTCGTGCCATACCGCCACGAAGCAGAGGGGGCCGGTGCGCCCGCTCTTCATCTCGACGCTCTCGATGCGGGATAGCCGTTCTACCCTGTCGCCGACCTGCAGCCGGTCGAGCAGGCGAAGCTCGCCACCGGCCCACATCCGGCGGGGGAGCGGCACAGGTGGCAGGAACCCGCCGCGGGCCGGATGTCCGTCGGGGCCAAGGCAGGACATCCGGACGACCGGTGGTGCCAGGCACCAGTGGATGCCCAAAGGAGCCGGCTCGCCGCAGGAGGGAACGCCAGGATCCTGATCGAGCGTGGCTCTCAGACCCCTCACCATCTGGGGCGAGATCTGATCCTCCGCCTGCTCCGTCCGGCCGACCCAGGTCCTCAGATGATCGAGATCGAGGCGATCGGGCATCTGTGCTCCCTCAATAGGATCGCGGCATGCCCAGGACATGCTCGGCAAGGTAGCTCAGGATCAGGTTGGTCGAGATCGGCGCCACCTGATAGAGGCGGGTCTCGCGGAACTTGCGCTCGATATCGTACTCCTCCGCGAATCCGAACCCGCCATGGGTCTGCACGCAGGCCTCGGCCGCAGCCCAGGAAGCTTCGGCGGCGAGCATCTTGGCCATGTTCGCCTCAGCACCGCATCCTTCGCCCCGCTCGAAGAGCGATGCCGCTTCCTTCACCATCAGGTCGGCGGCACGCATCTGGGCGAAGGCGCGGGCGATCGGAAACTGGATGCCCTGGTTCTGGCCGATCGGACGACCGAACACCTGGCGCTCCCGCGCATAGGCCGTCGCCTTCTCGATGAACCACCTGGCGTCCCCGACGCACTCCGCGGCGATCAGGATGCGCTCGGCGTTCATGCCGGACAGGATATAGCGAAAGCCTTTGCCTTCCTCGCCGATCAGGTTCTCGGCCGGCACACGGACATTGTCGAAGAAAACCTGGGTGGTGGAATGGTTCATCATGGTGCGGATCGGATGGATGGTAAGCCCCGCCTTCTTCGCCGCGCGCATGTCCAGGATGAAGACGGACAGCCCGTCGGTGCGCCTGGCGACCTGCTCCTTCGGCGTGGTGCGCGCCAGGAGAAGCATCAGGTCCGATTGCTCGGCCCGGCTCGTCCAGATCTTCTGGCCATTGACGACATAGCTGTCTCCTTCCCGTCGGGCGAAGGTCTGGATCGAGCTCGTGTCGGTGCCGCTGGAGGGCTCGGTGACACCGAAGGCCTGCAGGCGCAGTTCACCCGCAGCGATGGCAGGCAGGTAGGTGCGCTTTTGCGCCTCGCTGCCGTGCCGGAGCAGAGCACCCATTACGTACATCTGGGCATGGCAGGCGGCACCGTTGCAGCCGGCCCGCTGGACCTCCTCCAGAATCGCGGCAGCGGCGGACAGCGGCAGGCCAGAGCCGCCATATTCCTCAGGAATGAGGGCGCCGAGATAGCCGGCAGCGGTAAGTGCCTGCACGAAGGCGGTGGGATAGGCGTTCTCGCGGTCCAGGGCGCGCCAGTATTCGCCGGGAAACTGGGCGCACAGCTTTGCCACCTCTTCCCGGATCTGGGGATAATCTTCCTGCACCACGATCCTTCTCCTCGCCTCTGGCGACCATAGATGGCGGGTGGGCGACCCGGACGCCAAACTCAAATTGCTGCATCACAAATCATCTGGCCCAGGAAACGCTGGGCGCGCAGGATCGCCCCATGGGGATCAAACGGGCCGATCAAGAAGCGATGAATCCTGCACTCGATGGACTGCTTGTTGTATCGCTGGAACAGGCCGTGGCGGCACCTTTGGCCTCCTGCCGGCTGGCCGATGCAGGGGCCCGGGTCATCAAGATCGAGCGGCCGGAAGGAGACTTCGCGCGTGGCTACGACCATCTGGTGAAGGGCGAGAGCGCCTATTTCGTCTGGCTGAACCGGGGCAAGGAGTCCGTCTGCCTCGACCTGAAGCAGGACAAGGACCGCGCGGTGCTGGCCACCATGATCGCCAGGGCCGACGTGTTCATCGAGAACCTGGCACCTGGTGCTCTCCACCGCCTGGGCTTCCCGATGGCCGAGCTACGCAAGGCCCATCCCAAGCTCATTACCTGCACGATCTCGGGCTACGGTGATGATGGGCCATACCGTGACCTGAAGGCCTATGATCTCCTGGTGCAGGCGGAGAGCGGCCTCTCCTCCATCACCGGGACACAGGAGGGGCCGGCCCGCGTCGGCGTCTCGATCGCTGATATCGCAGCCGGGATGACGGCATTTCAGAGCGTGCTTACCGCGCTCTACGCACGGAACCGTACCGGCCAGGGGCAGCACATCGCCGTGTCCCTCTATCATGCCCTCGCCGACTGGATGAACGTCCCCTTTCTCCAGTACGCCTATGGTGCCCGGGTGCCGGAGCGCTGCGGCCTGAACCACCCGACCATCGCACCCTATGGCGCCTATACCTGCCGGGACGGCAAGGCGGTCCTGCTCGCGATCCAGAACGACCGCGAATGGCCGATCTTCTGCACCGAGGTACTGGAGCGGCCGGCCTTGACCTCCGACGACCGTTTCGACGACAACAGCAAGCGTGTCGCCAACCGGCCGGCCCTGGACGAAATCATCCTCGAGGTGTTCGTCGGCGCCGACAGGGACACCATGGTCCAGCGTCTCCAGAAGGCGCGCATCGCCTTCGGGCGGGTCAACACGCTGGTAGACATGTCGGCCCATCCGCAGAACCGCTACGTGACCGTCGAAAGTCCGGCGGGGCCGATCCGGATGCTGGCACCGAGTGCCATCTTCGATGGAAACGAGCTGGTCCTGGGGGCAGTGCCAGCCCTGGGGCAGGACACTGCGCGCATCATGGAAGAGTTCGGCGCTGCCACACCCGTCGAGGACTGATACCAAGCCACCGAAGATCTGATCTGAGGACCTGAGTTGGCTGGAGGCATGGTAAGCTGTGGGCTGGAGGACCCAGCCATGCCAGCACTGGCCATTCGCGAAGACCTGCCCGCCACCGAACTGCGC
>JAESGR010000404.1_pt1 | contig 36669 bp, 36 predicted proteins | sample 9269771 | NCBI WGS metagenome assembly JAESGR01 (sample SAMN15739572, study PRJNA653492) | algae metagenome | isolation source: Chroococcus sp. CMT-3BRIN-NPC107 and co-occurring heterotrophs from well... | place: USA: Clark Mountains Wilderness, California | collected 2010-04-18 | reverse complement strand
ATCGGAATTGCCGCCATCGGCGCAGACCAGTCGGTCCATCATCAGCTTGAGCGGCGACGTCGCCATGTACCAGTGGACCGGCGTGATGATCATGATGCCATGCGCTGCCACCCACATGGGATAGATGTCGTTCATCCAGTCCTGGGTCTGGCCCAGCGAGTAGTTCGGGTAGCACGAGCACGGCCAGTGGCACAGCGCGGCTGCCGTGGAGAAGCAGGCCTTGCAGGGATGGATGTGCCGTCCGTACTCGGAGATCAGCCTGGACAGGTCGAGACACTCGAACAGCACTTCCGGCTCGGCGGCGAACACTTCCTTGGCCAGTTCAACCAGACGCCAGCTCTTCGACATTTCGCTTGGACAGCTATGCTCCGTCCGCGGCGAGGCGTTGATGACCAGGATGCGCGCGGGGAGGGCCGGGTCCTCGTGCTGGCGCTGTGCCACGTCGATGGCACTGCGCGCGGCCAGCCAATCGTTCGCCAGATCGTAGTCCGGATCGGCGAAGGTCGGGCCTGCCTTGCTCGTCCGCGGGGCCTTGCGGCTGTTCAGGTAGGCATCCCAGGCTGCGGCAACGATCCGGTCCAGCTCGGGCGCCAGCGGCTCGAAGGCAGGATCCTGGAACTGGCTGAGGTAGCGCCTCGTGAACTCGGCGCGGTCCAGCCTCGGGCTGGGCATGCCCTTGCGGGCCTCTGGAGCTGGCGTGGTCTCGGCCTTCATGCGCATTCCCAACAAGACATTCGGTCAATCTCCTGAAAGTCTACGACATGGCCTAGGATGCGGATGACGCCTCTGGCAGATTGCGGACGGCTGTCAGCCGATGGCCCGCACTCAACGAAGGAAAGGCAAGCTGTCCCGCCGGGAGCCCCGCCCGTCGGACCTTGAAAGGTGGATCATGGATCTTCAGGTCGCCATGCAGCGTTGGCAGGAACTGGATGCACAGCATCACCTGCATCCGTTCACGACGCATCACGAGCTGGCGGAGAAGGGCACGCGCGTCATCGACCGCGCGGAAGGCTGCTATATCTGGGAAGCTGACGGGCACAAGCTGATCGACGGCATGGCCGGCCTGTGGTGCGTGCAGGTGGGATATGGCCGCGAGCGGCTGGCGCACGCCGCCTTCGAGCAGCTCAAGCAGCTAAGCTACTACAACAACTTCTTCCAGTGCGCCTCGGTTCCGACGATCGAGCTTGCCGGCAAGCTCGGCGAGATCCTCCCGGCCGGGATGAAGCGGGTGTTCTTCGCCTCGTCCGGCTCGGAGGCCAACGACACGGTCGTGAAGTCCGTCTGGTACTTCTGGAACCTGATGGGAAAGCCTGAGAAGAAGCACTTCATCTCGCGCAAGCTCGGCTACCACGGCATCGGCATCGGCTCGGCCAGCCTGACCGGCATGTCCTTCATGCACGGCATGTTCGACCTGCCGCTTCCGCGTTTCCACCACATCATGAATCCCTATTGGTGGGGCGAGGCGGACGAAGGGGAGACCGAGGAGCAGATCGGCCAGCGTGCCGCCAAGGCCCTGGAAGACAAGATCCTGGAATTGGGACCGGAGAACGTCGCGGCATTCGTGGCCGAGCCGATCCAGGGGGCGGGCGGCGTGATCATTCCGCCCGCCAACTACTGGCCGGCGGTCCAGGCGATCTGCCGCAAGTACGACGTGCTGCTGGTGGCCGACGAGGTCATCTGCGGGTTCGGGCGCACCGGTGCCTGGTGGGGAAGCGAGACCTACGGCATCCGGCCCGACATCCTGTCGATGGCCAAGGGCCTTTCCTCCGGCTACCTGCCGATCGCGGCCGTGGCGTTCGGCCAGCGCGTGGGCGACGCCATCTTCAACAGCGACAAGGAATATGCGCACGGCGTGACCTATGCGGGTCATCCGGCCGCGGCAGCCGTGTCGCTCGAGAACATCCGCATCATAGAGGAGGAGAGCCTGGCGACCCGGGCGGCCGGGCCGATCGGCGCCTACTGGAAGGAAGTGCTGACCGAAACCTTCAAGGACCACCCGATGGTCGGCCAGGTCCGGACGAAGGGCCTGCTCGCCTGCATGGAGCTGGCCGAGGACCGTGCGAAGAAGAATCGCTTCGACGAGAAGCGCGAGGTGGGCGTGACCTGCCGCAACATCTCGGTGAAGAACGGCCTCGTCATGCGGGCCATCCGCGACGGCATGGTGCTCTCGCCGCCGCTGATCGTCACCGAGGCGCAGATCGACGAGATCGTGGCCAAGGCGAAGGCGTCGATCGACGAGACGATGAAGGCCGTGGGCTTCAAGGGTTGAGGGAGAGGGCGATGGCGAACGACGAGGACCTGGACGCACTCCTCGCCGAAGAGGAACGGCTGCAGTTCGACCGGTTCGACAACGACACGGCACTGGCGCTGGGCATGCTCCTGCTGGAGCGGGCCCAGGCACGCAAGCTGCCGGTGGCGATTGACGTCACCCGCGGGGAGCAGCAGCTGTTCCATGCCGGGCTGGCCGGGTCCAGCGCCGACAATGATGTGTGGGTCCAGCGCAAGGCGCGGGTCGTGCGGCGCTTCGGCCACAGTTCATGGTACATCGGCTGTCTGGCCCGCGCCAAAGGCTACGACTTCCACGCCAAGTTCCTCTTGGAGCCGTCCCAGTTCGCCCCATCCGGCGGCGCGTTTCCTGCACTCATCCGAGGCACCGGGCTGGTCGGGACAATTGCGGTGTCCGGCCTGCCGCAACGCGAGGACCATCTATTTCTGGTCGAAGTCATTGGTGAGTTTCTGGGGCACCAGTAGCGTGTCGTCCGGCTACATCGAATGACGTAGCCTCTGGCACATCAATGTTTCTGGATGCCATGGAAGGTCCACCAATGGGCCTCCATGGCATTTTTTTATTCAAATTGTTCTTTATAAGTCACAGTTCATTCCTCGTGAAATTCCGACTGCTCACGTCATTCCACAGTCCTGTCTTGGAAGCGGAACGATAGCTACTTGTTCCGGTTCCTGCCCGGAGGACCATCGGGTCCGCTTTTGACGATCAGGAACCGGCCGGTGCGTGCGACCGACCGGATGTCTTTGACCATGAGAGGGAGCAGCAACGTGATCCGCACGACCGGAATCTGCTTGATGATGAGCTTGGCCGCCCCGGTGGCCTTCGCCCAGGAATCCGGCACGACCGCGCCGATGACCGCGGGCACCGCCATGGCGGGCGAAGCGGGGCGCTACCAGGTGTTCTTCGAGCTGGGCAGCGACCGCCTCGACGAGGATGCGCTGGCGACCGTGACGGCGGCTGCCAACGAGTTCCGTCGCACCGGCACGGCCAACGTCCGCCTGTCCGGCCATACCGACACGACGGGCAGCACATCCTTCAACGAGCAGCTCGCCCAGCGCCGCGCCGATGCGGTCGAGCAGGAACTCGTCCGCCTTGGCGTCCCGCAGTCCGCCATCGCGGAGATGGATGAGGGCGAGCGCGACCTGCTGGTCCCGACCGGCGACGGCGTGGCTGAGCCGCAGAACCGGCGCGTCGAGATCGTCCTCGACACGCCACCGCCGCCGGCACCGGTGGCAGCCGCACCGGCCATGCCGGCTGTGGTCTCGGAGCCGGCCAACGCGGTCGCCGACGTGGTCGACCGTGGGCGCTTCAGCGTCGGCGCCTATTACGGCCTGAACCTGCTGGACGAGGGCAACGACGACAACAGGGACGACGGTACCAGCAACTTGGCCGGCCTGAACCTCAGCTTCGACTACCTCCTCACCGACTGGCTGAACCTGTCGCTGGAGCAGGCCGGCTTCTACAATTTCGGCACGGACGACGATGGTTTCGGTGGCCGTAGTGCTGCCGGCCTCGATTTCGTCTTCCCGGTCAGCGACGAGGGCTTCAGCAGCTTCAGCAGCTTCCTGCCCTATGTCGGTGCGAACATCGGCTACATCTACGGCTCGGGCATCGACGACGACTTCTTCGCTGGACCGGAGATCGGCCTGAACTTCGGGCCCTTCAACGCCAAGATCGCCTACGACATCCCGTGGGATCGCGGCGACCTGGGCGAGGGCATCATCTCGACGACCGTCGGCCTCGGCCTGACGTTCTGACCGACGCCGCCCCGGCTACTGCCTTACCAGGCGGCAGCCGGGGCGCGCCTTCCTCGATCCACCCCTAAAAAAATGCCCCCGGCGCGCCATATCTCGTCCATGACAAGAAGCGTTTCCGTGGAGACATCGGTGACCAGGACCAGGCGATCCATCCGCTGGCCTCGCGCGTTCGCGGCGATCGCGCTGGCCCTCGTGCTCGGCCTTGGCGCAGGAATGGCCGAAGCGCGCAAGGGCGGCTCGTTCGGCAGCCGCGGTGCGCGCACCTATCAGTCCGCGCCGGCGACACCGACCGCCCCCAACAGGGCACAGACCATCGACCGCTCGACGACCCCGATGCAGCAGCAGGCGGCGCCGGGCCTCAACACGGCAGCCCAGCAGCGTGGCGGGTTCTTCTCGCGTGGCGGCTTCATGCCCGGGCTGATGGGCGGCCTGCTCGGCGCCGGCCTGTTTGGCATGTTGTTCGGCGGCGGCTTCTTCGGCGGCCTGGGCAGCTTGGCCGGCCTGCTCGGCTTCGTCCTCCAGGTCCTCCTGGTCGTGTTCATCGTCCGGCTGGCCCTGCGCTACTTCCGCAGCCGTTCCGCCCCGGCCTATGCCGGTGCCGGCGCGCCGCTGAACCGCGATGCGATGCAGGGCCCCGGCGGCCGAACCTATGGTTCGGGCAGGGCATCGGCTAACCCGAAGGTGCGCGACACGATCGGCATCAACACGGTCGACTACGGCGCGTTCGAGAACGGCCTGAAGACGATCCAGACGGCCTATGGTCAGGAGGATCTCGACACGCTGCGTCAGTCCACGACCCCGGAGATGTTCGGCTACTTCCAGCAGGAACTGGCCGACAACGCCGCAAGCGGCAGGCTGAACAAGCTGTCCGACGTCAAGCTCGTCCAGGGCGACCTGGCCGAGGCTTGGCGGGAAGGCGAGAACGACTACGCCACCGTCGCCATGCGCTACAGCCTGGTGGACTACTATGTCGACCGCGCCACGGGCCAGGTCGTCGATGGCAACCCGTCCGCCCCGGTCGAGGTCGTCGAGCTCTGGACGTTCACGCGCCAGCGCGGCGGCAACTGGCTGCTGTCGGCCATCCAGCAGGCCAGCTGACCGGCAGCTTCACGCAACTGCCAGCTGAGCACGTCATTCTCCGGCACCGGCGTGATCTAGCCCAGGGCGTGCCGGAGCAGGCCGGCCGATGCGACCGCGGTCACGACGACCGCGAGCATCGGCAGGCGGGCAGCCGCCAGGATGGTCACGCCGAGCGCGATCAGGTCCGCCAGGCGTGGCGCCACGAAATAAGGCGCGATGACCGCCAGCAGCACGCAACCGGGCGCCGCCTTCATCACCGCCTCGGCACGCGGACCCAGGGTGCGGTCGCGCAGTAGCACATAGCCGCCAACCCTGGTCGCGTAGGTCGCCAAGGCCATCAGCAGGATGGTGACGAGGTCGACGGCAGGGATCATCGCGGCTTGGCCCGGCAATAGGCGGTGCCGAGCCCCGCCGCCGTTCCTGCGACCACGAACCAGGCGCCGGGAACCAGCAGGAAGATGAGCACCGCGACCGCGAGGCTGACCAGCCAGGGCAGGGCGGCGACATAGCCCTTCCACATCCCCGCCACGATGACCAGGAACACAGCCGGGAACGCCATGTCGAACCCGTACGCCTCGACATCGCCTAGATGCGGACCAATGGCGGCGCCGAGCGTCGTCGAGCCCAGCCAGCCCAGGTAGATCACCCCGGCGCAGCCCACATAGAACCCGAGGCTGAAGGGCGGGCGCTGCCCGGTTCCGGCGCGTCTGAGCGTGTCGGCGTAGCCCAGGGCCCAGCTTTCGTCCGACATAAAGAACAGCACGCTTAGCGCCTTCCAGCGCGGCAGATGCCGGATGAACGGGGTGAGCACCGCGCCCATGAGGAGGTGGCGGCTGTTGATCAGGAAGGTGATGCCGACGATGAGCAGGACCGGCGGCGGGGAGGCCCACAAGCCGATGGCGGCGAATTCAGACCCGCCCGCATAGTTCGAGCCGGTCATGAGCGGCACTTCGAGAAAGTGCAGTCCCTTCTGGACCGCCTGGGCACCAAGGACGAGGCCATAGGCGATGACGGCCGCCAGGACCGGCAACGCCCCCACGATGCCGCGGGCCACCTCCGACCGCAGGCGCGGCGCAGCCTCGTTCCGGGTCCGTGTACATCTCGTTTCCATGCAGGGCACCATAGGCCGGCTCCTCCGCAACAGGGTTTGCGAAGATGCCCGGGAACATCGGAACATTGGCATCTAATGCCACGCGCAGAGCTTCAGGAGCTACCGGATGCCAATCGTCCTGGACGAGATCGACAAGCGCATCCTGAGGGCGCTGCAGCGCGACGGGCGCATGCCGAACAACGAACTCGCCCGTCTGGTCGGCCTGTCGCCGTCGCCTTGTCTGCGCCGCGTTCGCCTCCTGGAGGATGCCGGCGTGATCGATCGCTACGTGGCCGTGCTCGATCCTGCCAAGGTCGGCAAGGGCCAGACGTTCTTCACCCGCATCTGGCTGAGCGCCCAGGACGAGGACACGATCGATCACTTCATGGCGGAGGTGAGGAAGCTGCCCGAGGTGCTAGAGTGCTACATCATGCTCGGCGACTGCGATGCGCTGGTGCGCGTGGTGGCCGCCGATATCGGCGACTACCGGCGCTTCCAGTCCGAGCATCTCAGCCGGATCAGGGGCGTGCAGAACGTGAAGACCGACGTTCCCAGCCAGACGGTCAAGCAGACCTCGGAACTGCCGCTCTAGCGGCCCTGTCCATTGCACCCCAGCCGCATGTAGCTCCGGGTGACGCGGCCGCGCAGGTGGACCTGCCCGGTCCTCCGGTTCAGCCCGTGCCGGCGCGTCCGCCCTGCGCCAGCCAAGCGGCGCACTCGTCGCCCAGCTCGCGTCGCGCCGTCTCCTCGTAGCGCTGCGAAGCGGCCGGGCTCAGCATGTCGCGCCAGCGGCCGTTGGTGCCCTTGTGGACGAAGGTCCTGGAACCCCCATCCCAGAACATGCCACGGCCCGGCACCGTCTTGTCCCCGTTCGCCTTCATGAAGTCGAAGCTGCAGTGCTGCAGGATGGCTGGCCAGCGCTCCTCGTCGATGGGGATGTCGAGGAACGCAGAGATCCGCCTGATCTGACCCGGCATGTCCGCCTTCAGGTCGTTGTAGTGCAGCATCAGGAGGTTGGGCAGGTGCCGGATTTCCCACCAGCTCCGGATGTTCTCCCAAAACGGCCAGAACGGATGACCGTCGCCATCGAGCCACTCCGTGAAGTAGCGCCGAACGTCCTGGGGCGGCCGGTCGATCGGCGGCCCGACCCGGCCGGGAGTCTCGTTCAGGACCTGATACCAGAGGTCGTTGGCGTTGGCGTGGTGGTTGAACAGGCTCCAGACCACGTCCCGGCCGTCGCGGCCGATATAGAGATATTTCGCCTGCGGCGAGTACACGAGCGCGTCGACCGGCAGGTGGGTCTTCAGGAAGCGCCGGTGCGGCTGGGCCATGACCGCCGGCAGCTTGATGTCGCGAGGCGGCACGCGCAGATCCAGCCAGGACGAAATGTTGGCGACTTCGACCTCGGCCGATCCCTGGAACAGGAGCTGGGCCACGATCTGCTGGACCCAGGTCGTTCCCGATTTCGCGTAGGTCGCAATGACGATGTCGTCATCGCGGAACGCGAACTCGTCCCAGATGGTCGAATCCATGTGATGGTTGTGAAGATCCCGGCTCTTCTGCGGCCAGCTATGCGCCATGTCCGACATGACGAATGTTCCTTATCCCGTGATCGCGCCCCGCCTCATGGTCGCGGGATCGCTCGATCGGCTTCCTCATCGCGAAGCCCGGGAACGGAACGGATCCATGGCCCGGTTTCGCGCAGGCGACGTCATGGCAGGAAGCGCTGCTGCCTGCGGTGACGTGCATCACTGCCGCTCGGTCGGGAACGGGCACATGGCTTGGGCATGAAAAAGAGCCGGTCGCTGCCCTCGACCGGCTCCTTCGTCGTCAGATCATGAGGCCAGAGGCCAGGCGATCCTTACGCAGCGATCTTGTCGCTCCGCTGCTCGATCACCTTGGGCTCCGCCGCGACGGTGCTGCCCACCGTGATCTTCTTCGGCTGCAGGGCTTCCGGCACCTCGCGCTTCAGCTGCACGTCGAGCAGCCCGTTGACGAGGTTGGCGCTCACGACCTGCACATGGTCGGCGAGCTGGAAGCGATGCTCGAAGGCACGCTGGGCGATGCCGCGATAGAGATACTCCACGCCCTGCTCGGTCTTGGAGATCTGGCCCTTCACGACGAGCTGGTTCTCGTGGACGGTGATGTCGACGTCCTCAGGCCCGAAGCCGGCGACAGCCAAGGTCACGCGATAGGTGTCCTTGCCGTTCTTCACGATATTGTAGGGCGGATAGGTCTGCTCACGAGCAGCTTCACCAAATGCAGTCTCGAACAGCTTGTCGAAGCGGTCGAAACCGACGGAAGCGCGGAGCAGAGGGCTCAGGTCGAAGTTACGCATAAGAAGTCCTCCATTGAGCGACTTGATACGAGCCTTGGCGCAAGGCCCCGACCGGGACCCGTGTGCTTCGGCTTGCTGTGCAGGCCCATGATGGCACCCGACACCGATTGAGATGGGGAGCGCCCTTGCTGCGTCAAGAGCTTCCCAAGAGTGGCCAGCGACAATTTTTTCGCGTCCATCCGGAGCTTTTCATGCCGGCCGGCCCCGACTGCCGGCCACCGCCGTGCGTCAAGAAGTTAGGACAACAGTCCTTGATCTGCTATCTCCGTCTTTGGCCTGATGAGACGGGGTGGAACATGCAGCGCGTGAACTGGCAGCCGAATGCACGAACGAACCCGGCAGGAATGGTCACGGGCAAGGCTGGCTTGCCTGGCGTCGCGGAAATGCACGAACGAACCCGAGAACGACCCTTCATGTCGGCCGTGCGCTCGTCACTGCAGGATTGCACGAACGAACCCGAGACCATCATGCCCCGGCCCGGAAACGGCCCCTAAGCCGTCGATCAGCCGCCAGCCGTGAAGCAGGGCTCGGCTCTTGGCCTCGAACGCGAAGTAGTAGCCGCCCTGGCCCGGCGGCTGGTCGAAGCGGCGGTCGATCGGGCAGTGCATGAGATGGCAGAGCAGGAGCGTGCCGACCCCGCCATGGCCGACGATGGCGAGGTCGCCGCCGTCTCCATGCCGTTCCAGGATCGTGTCGACCGCGTGGATGATCCGCGCCTGCGCGTCGGTGGCCCGCTCCCAGCCGCGCACGCTGGTCTCCGGCTCCGCGAAGAACCGGTCGGCGGTCTCCTCGAACTCCGCCTTGGGGAGATAGCCGGTGGCGGAGCGGTCGTTCTCGTGCAGCGCCGCCAGGACGTGGTGCGGAATCCCGAGCGCCTTGGCCAGGATGGCCGCACCGTCCATCGCCTTCTGCTCCTCGCTGGACCAGACCGCCCGCAGCCCCGCCACCCAGGGCTTGGCCAGCATGGCGTGCATCCGCCTCCTGCCCCGTTCGGCCAGCGGCCATCGTGGCACGGGGACGGCCGGGTCGATGAGCACGTCGGGGTGGGTGATAAACCGGACGTTGGTCAGTACAGCACGACCGAGCGGATGGACTTGCCCTCGTGCATGAGGTCGAAGGCGTGGTTGATCTGGTCGAGCGGCATGGTGTGGGTGATCAGGGGGTCGATCTGGATCTTCTGGTCCATGTACCAGTCGACGATCTTTGGCACGTCGGTCCGCCCGCGGGCGCCACCAAAGGCGGTGCCCTTCCAGACCCGGCCGGTGACCAGCTGGAACGGCCTGGTCGCGATCTCCTGCCCGGAGCCGGCCACCCCGATGATCGTCGAGACACCCCAGCCGCGATGACAGCATTCCAGCGCCTGGCGCATCAGCTTGACGTTGCCCACGCACTCGAACGCGTAGTCGACGCCGCCATCGGTCATCTGGACGATGTGCTGGACGACGTCGCCCACGTCTTTGGGATTGACGAAGTCGGTCATGCCGAACGCGCGCGCCATCTCCTGGCGGTCCGGGTTGATGTCGACGCCGATGATCCGGCCCGCCCCGGCGAGCCTGGCCCCCTGGATGACGTTGAGCCCGATGCCGCCTAAGCCGAACACCGCCACGCTGGAGCCGAACTCGGCCTTGGCCGTGAACAACACCGCCCCCACCCCGGTGGTGACGCCGCAGCCGATATAGCAGATCTTGTCGAACGGCGCGTCGGCACGGACCTTGGCCAGCGCGATCTCCGGCATCACCGTGAAGTTCGCGAAGGTCGAGCAGCCCATGTAGTGGTGGATCGGCTGGCCCTTGAACGAGAAGCGGGTGGTGCCGTCCGGCATGAGGCCCTTGCCCTGGGTGGCGCGGATCGCCGTGCACAGGTTGGTCTTGCGCGACAGGCAGCTTTTGCACTGCCGGCATTCCGGCGTGTAGAGCGGGATCACGTGGTCCCCTGGCTTGACCGAGGTCACCCCCGGCCCGCACTCCACCACGATCCCCGCCCCCTCATGGCCCAGGATCGCCGGGAAGATCCCTTCCGGATCAGCACCCGAGCGGGTGAACTCGTCGGTGTGGCAGATCCCCGTCGCCTTCAGCTCGACCAGCACCTCGAACGCCTTGGGCCCCTCCAGATCGACCGTCTCCACCTGAAGCGGCTTGCCCGCCTCCCACGCAACCGCCGCCTGCACCTTCATCCCATGCCTCCCCTTTGAACGTGCGCACGTCCCTACGCTGGCAGGGTGGACCGGCCAAGACCCAAAGCGGCCGCGCTCCCTCTGGCATGCCCGTCACCTCCCGATGGCGCCAGGCGCATGCAGAAACACCAAAGGGCAACGCCATGTCGTTGACCGGCCCCGCCATCCGGTGATACGTCGCACCTCGCCGCGGAGGGGTGGCCGAGTGGCTGAAGGCGGCGGTTTGCTAAACCGTTATAGGGCCCTAAAGCCTTATCGAGGGTTCGAATCCCTTCCCCTCCGCCACCCTACTAAGAAAGCGTTGAAATTTCAATGACTTAGGGGAAACTTCTGGAGTGGACCCCACATTAGTTCCCTCTGTGTGGTGCGCCCCTGGACGGTCGCTGGTGGCCTACAGCGAATAAGAATTGTGGTCCCCACCTGAACTGATGCCGCTAAGGTAGCGTTGACTACTTCGGCGACGAGGACTTTCAACAGGGTGTTTGCATCGGCGGCCGGATCCAGCCATGCGGTCCATTCGTCCGTCTCCAGGCTCACATGCGCTCGGTCGTGGAAATCAGGAAGCCATCCCGCGCCGTCATTGGTCGGTCGGGGCCTCTCAGAGCAACCCGGGAACCCACTACAGGGCGGCGGGGCAGAGACGCGCCAATCTACTCGGCGGCCGCATCAGCCTTGGCGCTCAGGAGGCCGGCCCGCTCCACCGCGACGAGGGCGTCGAGCGCGGGCTTCGCCTGCTTGGCGGAGGGCTTCTTCTGCCAGCCGCCGGCGGCGTAGCCGGCGACACTGCGGCAGATCCCCGCAACCTTCCAGTGAATGACGCCTGACTGCTGGCCGCGCTCGGCCACTTCGAGCCAAGTGGCGGCGTTTACCTCCATGCATCGGGCGATCCGCTCGTAGTCCGCAGCGGAGACCCATGCGCTCGCCCCGGCCGCAAGTCCTTCGCCGCCAGCTATCACGGACCTGAAGGTGAGCTCCGGCGGTAGAGGATCGGTGAGGCCGGGCAGACGGTTCTGGATATCGGTCCAGCAAGCTTCCTTCTTGTACCATTCGCTAGGATTGCGCTGGCCCGCCGACGCGCGCATCTCGGCGTCGAGCTGGGGTGCCCAGTCGCGCACAAGCGCTTCCAGTTCGGGCGAGATGGCCTGCTTGGCCCAGATCCGCCCGAAGTCGATCCGGCCGCCGCACCGGTGGCTGAGGCCCGCGATCACGTAGGCGACGATCTGGGCGCCGTAAGCCGGAAATTTCATGAGCCGCACGATCTTCTCGACGCTCCGGTAAAGGATGCCGATAGCGACGAGGCGCTTGAACCATTCCGTGTCCGGCGGCGGAGGTGGCTTGTCCTTCAGCCGCTGCATGAAGAACTGGAAATTCTTCTGCCCGCCGAGGCAGACGCGATAGGGCAGACCTGACCACGTAGAGAGGTAGCGGGCCACGTCGAGCTTGCTGAGACGCCGCTGCTTCGGCGTCGCCTGCCGGAACACCTGCTGGTCGGTCTTGCGATAGGCGGCCTTGGCTTCGGCCGCCAAGTAGGCCCCCCGCGCACGTTCGTAGAACCACCGTCCCTTTCCGTCTTCCAGCCATGTATTGTTGGCCAGCGTCTCCAGCTCCTGGTGAAACGGATCGTTTGCCGAAAAGTCGGCCAGCTGGACGGTGTTCTGCCGATTGGCGGCGCGCGAGATAGATGCGACCATTTCGGTCAGGTCGGCGCCGCCCACCTTGATGATCTTCACCGGCACCGCGACGTGATTGAGAGAGAGGCTCTCCTTTCGGCGCGCCCTGTGGAGCGACGCGGTCGTCTGGCCACCGTTCACGATCTGCAGCCCCTTCAGGCTCCTGATCGCCGGCAGCCCGCTCGCGCCGGTTTCGAGGTCGAGCTCGTCCACCGTCGCCACGAGGCCGTTGTTGTAGGCCAAGAACATGGACGGCTGATCGACGATCGTCCGGCGGAGCTCGGCGTTGACGCTCTTGCGACCCGAAAGCCCTAGGAAGGCGCGGACATTGAGTTCGAGCAGGCGCACGCCATAACGGTCATAGACCCGCGACAGCACCTCGCCTGGCAAGACCGCGAGAAAGGTGTCGTAGCCGTCGTCGTGGGACGGCACGTGCAGGCACGGGATCGGCGCACCGGCCATGGCGACGAGGTCAACGGCGATGTCGCTGCGGGTCTCGCCTTCGCCCAGGATGCGCTGCAGCCGGACGATGTCGTAGGCCTCGTAGGTCACGGGGCGTCCGCGCCACTCGCCCTCGTCAGGCACGCCGCCTGCGATGATGCCGTCCGTCAGAAGGACCACGCGCACGCCGACAAGGGTGGAGGCCTCGGATTCGATACGTCGCGCCAGATCCGATGCGTCGGTATTGGAAGGCTCAAGCTTGCTAGCGAGGCCGTTGAGGCAGGCGCCGGCGAACCGCAGCGCGCGCTCGAAGGCGCGCCCGACGTCCAAACTGGGAAGGCGACTAGGCGGCGTCTCGGCAGAGTAGATGGTCGTGAACAGATCGAGGCGGCCGCGCTCCTCATCGAACGCATAGCCGTCGATGCGGTAGGCCACATTTCCTAGCTGGCCCTCCTGGTGGAGGTCGAAGGTCGCGTCGAGATGACCGGCTTCCTCCAGCCGTTCGAGCACGATCCGCGTGAAGGCTCCTGTGGAGAAAGGCATCTCGGCGTTGAGGCTTTCCTCGACGTCCGCCGCCAGCGCCTCGGCAAACCTCTGAACGGCCTCTTCGCTCATTCCGCCCCATCCCCCGTGAACCCCAAAAGAACGGCGTCCACATCCGACGCGTATTTGTCGAGGGCGCGCAGCTCGAGATCGTATTGAACTTCGCGAATCCCCGCCTGCAGGTCGGCCCGGACAAGACGCGGAAACCCGGGCGCGACCCGGAAGGCCGACAGGCTGCGCAGTGTCACGACCGGGAAGTTCCGGGCCGTGTCGTCGTCCGGCATCAGACCACGTCGAAGCAACGCGTTGTCGAAGGCGCGGCGCGCTGGATCGTCCGGCAGCAGGTCCGCCACCGCCTGGATGATTAGGCCAAGAGAGCGGCCACCGGGCGCCTCGATGAGGCGTACGTGTAGAAGGTCAAGCGTCCAGAGCCCCTCGTCGTCCAGCTGATCGAGGGTCGAGATCCGCACGCTGGTCGCGACGCCGGCTGAGGTCTTGATCTCCAGGGCGTGCCCGCCTCGTTTGAAGTCATGCAGTCCGTCGACCGGCGCAGTCCAGGTAGGGAGCAGCGCCGCATCCGCCTCCAGGATGCGCTCCAGAATGAGGAGCTCACCGATCAGCCCTATGACCTCGTGACGCGAAAGCCCTGTCCGTCGCTCCTTCAGGAACCGTCGCCAAGCATCCAGTCGCGCGAGGAAGGCAGCCAAGTTGTCGGCCTCGCCTTCCTGCGCTGCAGTCTGCACCGCGTCGGAGCAGACCGTGACAAAAAGGTCCAATCGTTCGAGATCCTCTAGCGAGAGGACGACGAGCGGCCCGTCTTCGCCTGGCGCCGAAGCGAGACGCATGCCGCCGACCTCGAACAGCACGGACGCCGGCACGGTGGCCGGCACGAGGAGGCAGGGGGCGTTGTCGGCGGCGCGAAGTGCGGCGTAGATGTCCAGCGGCAGCTCCGGCGCCAGCAGCTGGCTCCTGAACTGCCGCGTCCTGGCCGGATGGAGCGAAAGCTCGGCCCAGGCGCCGCGCAGCGCGTCGACCCAAGCTACGCTCACGCCACCTGCTCCCGACGGCTGACCGCATTCTCCAGGAACATCCGCTGCACGGCCTTGTCGCTGTCAGGGAAGCTCGTGACTAGGCCGATCAGGGGCCGCTTGCTCCCTGTTCCAGCGAGATCGGGATCGAGCGGGTAGATGATCAGCAGGCCGTTCTGGGGTCGCTTGCCCCGCACTGTCCGGATGCTCGGCCCCGAAGGCCGGTCTGCCGGCCCCTGACCGTCCAGCGCCCGCTCGTCGTTGGTCGCTTTCAACGCCTCGGCGAACTCGCCATCGGTGAGGTCGATCGCCTCGTCCGGCGGATTGAGAATGCTCCGGACAATGAAGCGGGACGGGGTCGACTTGTCCCGAGGCGTCCGGCGGATGCTGGGGAAGATCCGACCGGCGAATTCGACCGGCTTGCCACGATCGCCGGTTGCCAGGAACACGGACCAGTCGGTCAGCTCGCCTTCCCGCATCTGGTCCTCGATGTAGGCGGCCAGCCTGCGCCCTTCGATCTCGTAGTTCTCTGGCGGGAAGGCGAACGCTCGAAGGAACTCGGAGACCGCTCGACCTGACACACCGTGCCAGAGTTCACCCGCAGCAACCGTCCCGTCCCCGGGGCGTGCGGGCGAGACCCTTGCGGGACCGAGGCTTTCGATGAAGCTCTCGGCGAGATCCGCGTTCGCGTCCGCCGTGTCCTTGTCGCGGAAGAAGGTCGTCTGGATCTTGCCTTCGCCGGCATAGGCCACGGATCGGGCCGTCGCATGCCGCTGCTTGTTGGCCGCGGTGACGGTCATGATGCTGTGGCCGGCGACTCGAAGTCCGTATTCCTTGGGGGTCGCCACGGTCAGCTGCATGTGGGCGAGCTGCGCGCGTAGGTCCTTGTTGGCCGTGGCCACATGCCGGAACCAGTCTTCCATGTCGGGCGTCGTGTAGAGGCGGCAGAGATCGGCGAAGCCCCGGCGGTAGCCGAACCAGCGGCCCATCTGGAGCAGACTGTCGTACTGTTTGGAGATGCGGAGGAAGTAGCTGACCGACAGGCCTTCCAGAGTCAGCCCGCGAGAGAGCTTGTCGCCGCCGATCGCGATGATCGACAGGCCGCTCTCCTCGTAGAGATCGTAGTCCAGGCCCTTCTTGGACTTTCCATTCGTGACGGCGACGCGGATCTTGTCGGCGCTCTCGGAGAGGGTGGCGAGAACGTCCTCCCAATCCACTTCGACAGTGTTGCGGCCCCAGACCGTCGGTCCGACTTCGGCCGTGGTCGGCTCGAAGTCCGTCTTCCACATCTGCTCCAGCCGCCGGAGGGTGACCGGATCGCCACCCGAGATCAAGGCGCGCACGGTCTCCAGGTGGCGCTTCACCTGGCGGTGGACCACCTCGTGGACGTCCACGTAGCGCGAGACGTGCACGAGCATCGAGTTGTGCACTCGGACTTGTCCGCGCGCAGCTCGGGCGGCGCACGAGAGCAGAAAGGCGTCGATGGCTACGGCCACGCTTGGCGGCACCTCGTCCGCCCCGCAGTAGGTGGGCCGGAGCGTGATGTCGTGGGTGTCCGGAATCCACCCCTCGCCGGTCTGGTCCACATGGCGAACGAGCGGGAGACCGCCGTCGTCGCCTTCGTCGTTGGTGCCGAAGACCGCGAGGGGGCCGAAGTAGTCGTCGGGCGGTGTAAGCGACAGGATGAAGGTCGCCGGAAACAGGTCCGCTCCGTAGTCGGCCGCGGTCCGCTCGTCGTGCATCAGGATGTTGGCGAAGGGCGTCGCCGTATAGGCGACGTAGGCCGAACGGTTGAATTGGCCGAGCAGCTTGCGGATCTCGCCGTTGATGGGGGTGGGGTCGTAATCCTCGTAGAACGTGCCATCGGGCAGCACAGGCTGGTCTCCGAGGTCGATCGAGGCTTGGTCGGCCTCGTCGTCGATGACGAGCAGCGGAGCCCTTCGGGACTCGTCGGGCAGCCGCGCGATCCAGCGGTTGAGGTTCCTCAGGATGCTGCCGTTCTTCTTCACGACGAGAAGACAGGGCTGGGTCAGGGGCGCGAAGTTGGCCTGCCTGGCGATCTGGAGGCTGAAATCGCCTTTCACGGTCGACAGTGTGAGGCTGTCCACGATCAGGCGAGGATTGATTTGGCCGACGCCGATGGCCTTCCGTCGGCCATCGGGGCCGAATGAGTCGGGATCGGTATCGTACCCCAGGAAGTCGGATTCTAGCCTGTCCTGGGTCTGCAACCGGAGAATGTTGTGCATGCCCGCGAGAATCACGATCACGCGGTAGCCCGCGTCGGCCGCGCGGTTCACCACACCGGCGTAGTGGGCCGTCTTCCCCGACTGCACGTCGCCGACGACAAGCCCGCGCCAGTCCCAGGGTCCTTCGCGGGCGGGATCGTCGAGGACTTCGAGCACCCGTGCCGTACTCTCGCGGAGTTCGTCGATCGACTGCTCGGGCCAGTTCGCTTCCGCAAGCTTGTCCAGATACCGGCTCATGAACTGCCCTGGTCGGCGCTTCTCGCCAACGTACCAGTCCGGTGGACGGCGACGGTCCTTGAGCGAGAGCGCCGCGCCCTGCTCGATGACGAACACGGTCTCCAGCACCTTGGCGGCGGCGGCTAGGTCCTCGGACGAAGGGCTCCGTCCCGTCGTTGCAGCAATCACCGGAGCGACGGCCGCAAGGGCCGCTTCGATCACCTTCCTGTCGACCCCGGACGCCTGCTGCGCCTTCAGCAGCGGCCGCGCCATGTTGGTTAGGGTGGGGACGAGGTCTGTGCTCATGGCTGGTGTCCAAGCTGGGCGAGAACGGCGCGCTTCAGCGCGGCCGTGTCTCCGGGGAGATGTCTGATGAGCTGATCGACCCGCACTTCGACAGAATCGGTTGGAGCCATCGTCGAGACCAAGCTGGCGAGCTGCGTCGCCAGCGCCGGGATCTCGGCGTCTGCGAGGACCGGCGCCGGTGCTCCCTCCGATTCCGCGACGTCGAGCCAGATGCGCTCGACCGGAACCGTGCGTTCGAGGAAGGCGAGTAGCCCCTCGAGGAGCGTCCGGTGCGTTCCGAGCGCCTCGGCTATGACCTCGACTACCGGGTGGTTGCGGCGAATGCGGTAGCGGGCGGCGGCGCTTCCGGCGCTGATCCAGATATCCTCCAGTTCACCCTGGCGACGCTGCGGCTTGGCTCGGCTGCCGCGCCAGGCGAACACTTCGCGCGCCTTCTCACGGCAGAGGCCGGCGATGGCCGTCAGGCGCGGCCGAAGCCGTCCAGGAGGTCTGGCCTGTGACTTGCGCACGTCGATGCGCCAGTCGGCGTCGAGTTCAGTGGGCAGGTCGACCGCAATGCGGGCGAGCCGGCTGGCCTCGTCCCGCGTCCAGGCGCGCGTCCCGCCGAGCCCGAGCCAGCCGCCCGGCACAAGCAGCCGCTTGCCACGATAGACGTAGAAGCCCTGCCGCTCGCCCCAGCCGCCGGGGCCGCCCGAAGCTTCCCATTCCGCGTCATTGGCGAAGCGGTCCCGGTGCGGGAGGACGTAAGGGGTGACTGTGAAGGTCCGGCCGCCGTGGCGGACCGGTTCGGACGGCATGGTGATGGTCGCGGGATGATGGCGCTGGAACGGGTCCCAGGCCTTCACGGCGCGGCCGTTCAGCGTGATGGACACGCGGCGGGCGTCGCCCGCGAGGAAGCGGTGGAAGGCCATGCCCAGGTGGGCGCCGATGTCCCGGACCCGCAGGTAGAAGGCGTCGCGTTCGAGGCCCGAGAGGCCGCCGATTGCGTCCATACGGTCCCACTGGACGAGGGTACCGCTCTCGTGCCTCAGCAGCAGGTCCAGCTGAGGCGACGGAGTGAGCCGATCAGGAATCAGTGCGTCCCAGCGGCCGCTCTCGATCACCGCGTCTACGTCCCAAGCCAGCGCGGCGATCTCGCAGTTCTGCCGGCTGGCCACCGTCAGGCGCCGGCACTGGGACAGGGAGGCGGTCTTGAGACCGAGCCCGAAGCGACCAAGGTCGTCCTGCGCCCGTACGCCGGTAGGCCCCTCTCCCCCGAAACACATCGCTTTGACGAGACCGGCATCGTCCATGCCGCGGCCGTCGTCCAGGACCCTGGCGATGGAATCGCCTTCGTTCCAGTCGAGGTCGACCGTCACGGCTGCCGCGCCGGCGGCGATGCTGTTGTCGATCAGGTCCGCGATCGCCGTCTCCGGCGAGTAGCCGAGGCCCCGAAGCGACTGGAGCAGCGCCGACGCGCCCGGAATGATCTCGATTCTGCGCACCAGCCCTCCCCGTTTCGCGACAGCGCAGGATCAGACCGGCGGACGACTGTGGCGACCGCTCCGTGGTGTTCGCTCAGGCGGCGTCGTCAATGGTGGCACGCACGGGCTCTCGCGCAAGTAGAAGCTTGAGCTTCCCGGCGACGGCCTTTGCAAGGAGCGGCGGCACGGCGTTGCCGATCTGCTTGTAGGTTGCGTTCATCGCCCCCGAGAACTTGAAGCCGTCGGGGAACGACTGAAGGCGGGCGGCTTCACGGACGGTGACGGTCCGCTGCTGCCGCGAATCCCAGTGAATGTGGGAATAGGTGTCCTTGCCCATGTGGGCGGTAAGCGTGCGGGACGGCAGCGCCGGGTCCAGCTTCCACCACTTGTTCGGAAACTTGCCAGGATCGTAGGGCGGCACGTGCTCGGCGCGGACCTCCTCCCAGCGCTTCGAGCCCTTCCGCGGCTTGGGATCCATGGAAGCCAACGCAGTGTCGAACAGCTTTTCGGCGATCTTGCGCGCCTGGGGGTAGTCCGCGCCCACGGGCATCGCCCTGAAGATCGGAAAGTCCCTGGGCGTCAGTCGCACCACGTTGCCGGCTACCAAGCCGCCGGTCCGGAAGCCGGGCCACTCGCGCATCAGCCGCTGGTAGTCGTTGAGGTCGGTGAACTTCTGATAGGGCTGGGTGTCGGAGACCTTGCGCCGGCGCATGTCCGATGGCGCCTTGACATGTTCGGAGACGAACGGGAGGTCCGAGAGCGCCCCCCGGACCGTCACGGCGGGCGGCAATGTCGCCTTCGGAGCCTCGACTTTCACGAACCGTCCGTCCTCCGGCACGTGCCTCATGGCGACGCTGCGGGCATGCTGATAGCCCGACGGCAGGTCGAGGTAGTGGGTCGGCGTCGGGAACTCGGGGCGTCCCCCCAGTGACCGGTCGACGGCCACCAGGAACAGGCGTTCGCGCATCTGCGGGACCCCGTAGTAGGCGGCGTTGAGCAGGGTGTAGCCGGTCAGGTAGCCCCGCAGCTCCAGGGTGGCGCAGATCTCCTCGGGGACATTGTGGCCGCCGAAGTTCAGGATGTCGGGGACGTTCTCGATCAGCACGACCACTGGCTGGGTGGCGTCCACGTATTCGAGGAAGCGCTTGTAGAGCTTCGCGCGTGGATCGTTCCGGTAGGCGTCTTCCTCGCCCTTCACGGAGGCGAGCTTGGAGCGACCGATGCGGGCGAAAGCTTGACACGGCAGGCCGGCCGCCAGGACGTCGAAGCTTTCGGCTGTTGCAGTCTCGAGACCAAGCTCCTCGACAAGGTCATCGGCGGAGACCGCTTCCATGTCGCGGGCCTTGGACCAGGCGTCGGCATCCAGCCCCTCAGGCTTGGCGAAGTTCAGCGCATAGCTGGCCGCTGCACCCTCGTCGTGCTCGACGTGGGCCACGAGCTCGAAGCCGGCTGCGGCTAGGCCCAATGACATGCCGCCGCAACCAGAGCAGAGTTCGAGGACACGCGGCGCACCCTTCGCCCTGATACGCTCCAGCTTCCTGGCCCTGATGTCTGCCCTGTAGCTCATCACCCTCTCGTCGGCCCAAGATGCGAGGCGATTCGTTCCTTCAGGACCTTCGCATCACGGGTTTCACATTCCCATATGACCAGAGGATCCCAGCCAAGTTCGACAAGTTCGGACATCGCCTTTCGGTCCCGCGCCACATTCTTCTCGAATTTCTCCAGCCAGAACTCCGTGTTGCTCTTCGGCGTCGTCGCATAAGGGCAGCCTTCGTGCCGATGCCAATAACAGCCGTGGACGAAGATTACCATGCGTCGGCCCGGAAAGACCAGGTCCGGCCGTCCGGGGAGGTCCGCCCTGTGGATGCGGAAGCGGTAGCCGAGCGCATGCGCGGCGCTGCGCACCGTCATTTCCGGGCGCGTGTCCTTGCTCCGGATGCCCGCCATCATCCGAGAGCGCCGCGCGGGGTCAACGATGTCCAAGCGTCCTCCTCAGTCTTGGCCTGCATCTGCGCGAGCGGTTGAAATCCGCTATGCCCGGCGGATCCTTGAGCTCTGGAAGCGCGCACGAGGTTTGCCGGCTCGCCCCCGGCGCGCAAGTGGAAGGGCGTGTATCCCCTTGACGTACGGTGATTGGGAGGGTAAGTCTTTCTCATAAGGAGAGAGCCATGGCCCTCACGATCCGCGAATTCTTCAAGCGCTTCTCTGATGACGATGCCTGCCTCACCCATCTGTTCGAGGTTCGGTTTGGCCAGGGTCACGTTTGTCCGAAGTGCGGCACCGAGGCCAAGTGGTACAAGCTGACGAACGTGCGGGCCTATTCCTGCCAGTGGTGCGGCCATCACCTACACCCCACCGCAGGCACGCTGTTCGAGGATAGCCGGACGGCTCTGCAACTGTGGTTCTACGCCATCTACCTCTTCACCACGTCCCGCCACGGTGTTCCGGCCAAGGAACTGCAGCGCCAGCTTGGTGTGACCTACAAGACCGCTTGGCGCATGGGTCACGAGATCCGCAAGCACATGGCGGCGGTCGATGGTGATCCTCAGTTGCGCGGGCAGGTCGAGGTCGATGAGACCTACATCGGTGGCGTTGTGTCCGGTAAGGGGCGCGGCCTGAAGATGGAGAACAAGACCGTGGTCGTCGCCATGGTTCAGCGGGGCGGCGACGTGAAGACCAAGGTCATGTCCCGCGCCAACCACCCGGTCATCCTGAAAGAGATCCACCGCAACGTCCGTCAGGGCAGCACAATCCATACGGACGAGTCCAAGATCTACGAGCGGCTGGCCACGCGGGGCTTCAAGCACAAGACCGTCGACCACGGGGCCGAAGAGTATGCCACCAAGGACGGGCGTGGCACCAACACGGTCGAGGGCTTCTTCGGGCACCTCAAGAACTCTCTTTCCGGGACGCACGTCTCGGTTTCGGGGAAACATCTGGCTTCTTATGTCGGTGAATTTGAGTATCGCTACAACTCTCGTCAGAAGCCGGAGCAGATGATTGATGAGCTTCTGACGACGTTCCCGAAGCTGAACGAAGAATAGCATCCAGCTTCTTCTCATCTCCCGCTTGGTCCTGCTCATGCTCGGCGATGAACTCGTCGAGCTTTTTGTTTTTAATGGCTTCTTTCAGGTTCATGATTTCGACTCTTCCTTCGGCAGAGCATCCGGATGCCTAGGTTCTCTTGGTTTCGGGATAGCCGGCAAAGCAAAAACAGTTCTCGTAATATCGGTAAGGACTAGAAGATTAAATACTAGCAGGATTACTAACGATCCGTTGACGAGAGATATCGCCACTTCACTGAAGTGCATAACTGATTTCATTAACAATACAGCTAACGCTACAGCGAAAGACCCTATCAGGCTGTAGGAGCCTTGACGAAGCTCACTCCTCGCCGCATCGAACACTGTCTTATTATGGTCCTCTTCAACTTTGTTAAAGGCCAAATGGATTTGCGCGGTTGAAGCTAATGTGATTGCTAAGATCACACCAAGCACACTCAGAAGTTCAGGCCCGATCAATTGCTTCATGAACTGATTGCTGTCACTCAAAACCCATGGGCAGCAACTTGATAGGCTGATCACCACCCCAACAGAAACTACCATAATGCATACGTATATATGGTTCATCTTCCAAACAGACGCCTGATGAGCCTTTCAAGGCCCGCGGGTTCCTTTGCTGCTTCGACTGCGGACTCCTCAATTGGAACAGACTTGGCCTTCTCCTGACTGTTGAAAAGGGTGCGATTGCCCTTCTTCAGTACAGCCACGCCGCCCCCACGCTCCACATACGAAACGTGATCCCTGACCAGCTCTGAATCCGGATTGAGCGCGCCCTGCTCATTGTGCAGCCGAATGGTGGTAGATTGCGCCCCGTTCTCCTCCTGAAGCCTGCGGACCGCCTTCTCAGTCTCGGATACAGATTTGAAAATGTTTGGAGAAACGAAAGTAAACTCAAGATCGGTTATAGTGCCTTTGTGTTCCTTAACGGCGCTCCAGAAGTCGCGGGAGTCTGAGACTGTGTTGGCCGCCATTTCCCACCCAGAGTCAGGGTTCTGCGTGTTTATATGATGCACCATTGACTGCAAAATCGCAATAGGCTTCCCAACTAGTGATTGGTACTCAATGCCTACCATTTGACCGTCGGGACTGCCATCCGCATCAATGAATACATGAGACGCCTCCCAAGTTGTCAGTTCCTGTGAAGCATACTTCGTCTTTGGCCCTTGGTGGGCCTCTAACCTGACTGGCCGCCCAATTCGGCCGACCACCATCCGCCCCACCGTATTAACGTGAACATAAGTTAGCGGCTTCCCCCGATGGAGAAAGTCAGTGTCTCGGCCAAACGTCCGCAGGATGTACTCGTCTCTTGGTGGGGTAGCGGCCCCACCCAATCCCATTCCTGTCAACAGACCTGGGATGAAGCGCTCGACCAGAAAGAGTCGAGCGAGGTGAAAGCGCAATGCTAAGCCCCCCGTTTTCCGGACGATGTTCCGGGGGCAACGCACACGTCAAGCACGCGTCCGGAAACTGACGAACGCCTTCTGCACGCCTTTCCTCGCGGCAGCGCTCTGGCCTCCAACCTAGTAGCGTTCCCAGTAAGGTTTCTCCCGCTTGGGCAGCCAAAGACTCTCGACCCTGTTTAGATCGACCAGCATTGCATCATAGAGAACTCTTTTCGGCTCAGTCCTGGTGAGCAGTCTGAAACCCAACTCCCCTCTATCTTGATCGACGACGTAGGCCTCTATCAAACCGGACCTAAACGTCGATTTCCTGATGAACTCGTGCTGAGTACCCCCAGCAGGTACCCCTATGATGTTGATTCTGCCTTGGGCTGCGGCGTCCTTTAACGCGTTGACCGCTTCATGATACAGACGCTCACCTTGTGGTCGCCCAGTCCCGAATGCCGACTTCTCTACCATGTACCTGACTGCATCACTAAGGGGCGTGTCAAAGTAGCCTGAATGGCGCGCCTTTCTTCTATGTAAAAGAGAAGAAAATAGCCTAATGTTGGTAGAAATGATCCACGACATTGAGACTATAAACCCGGCGATATAGAACGCAGTCCAGTTCCAAGTCGTATCTGTCACAAACACGACCGCATTCCGGATTGTTGTAGCTTGCTCCACGTAGCCAAGAAGTTGGAGAACGGCCGTAAGCGGTCCACCAATACCGGTATAGACAGCCGCCGATACGGCGAGAACGTTCTGATTGCTTTTTTGCATTCACCCCCCGCCCCAGTTCCGGGCAGGAGGGTGTCCCTGGCGCTAACGTACGTCAAGGGGATACACGCCGATCGTTCGCCATGAGCGACATCTGAGCCCGCCGTTGTGCGCGCTGAGGGTGACCTGCTCCCCTGGGCGCCCTCATTCGTTACGAAAGTCGACGCACTGGTCATGGCCGATCTCGGGCTGCGATGGGAGCGGGCGAGCGGCGGAGCTTAACAGGGTCGCGGAGCTTCTCCCCCGCAGCGGTCACTGGGCGGCCAGTACCTCCACCTGATGGAGCCATCCTACGGAGCCGTCCTCGGCCTCTCCAAGCGGGCGGGTGTCTATGCTGTAAGGCACCACAAGACCTCGTTGCCGCAGCAGCGCACCCAGGCCGCGATGCGCTGGCGTCCCATCTCTACTGCAAGAGCCTCGCCACGTTCGTGGGGAGCCAGCGTGGCGGCAAGCAGCTGGCCGGCGCTGTCGTAGCTGTCGATGGCGTCGTCGAGGGCGCAGATCGCTGCCTCGACCCGACGGGCAGCCTCGATCCGGGCCTCAGCCGCCACGGCGATCTAATCGATCCGCTCGGCCTCGGCGCGCTGGCACTCCGCTTCGGCCGCCCGTTCGTCTCGGTTCAGCTCCTGGTCGAGTTGCTCCCGAAGCTCCGCCACGTTTGCCTCGGCGGTCGCAATCAGCGCCCTCAAGTCAACAACCGAGCGATCCGGCTTAGCCAATAGGGTGGTGCTCGGGTTCGTCGTGTGTCTACTCCGTCGGTTAAAGGTGACCGCCGGCGATCTGCTCGGCGGCGATGATCTCGCGGAGTTCCTTCTCCGCCTGGTCAAGGTCAGTCTCCAGCAGGGCTACGACCCGCCGCCACTTCGGGTCCTCCTCAGGAGGAGGCAGTTGATCCATCACCCGTTGGGATAGCGCCTCAAGTTCTTCGAGCGTCATGGCCTCTATCGTGGCGTCGTCCGGCCACAGGCTCTCGATCTGGCCTATCGCCTCGGCCCTGAGGGGCTGTCGGCGGCGCTCCAACACCTCGAGCCGCTTGGCCATGGAGGCTCGGCCTGACGTCATGCCGCGCCCTCCTGTTCCAGCGCCGCAATACGAGCCTCGAGTTCCACAAGCTCGACCACCCGTTGGCGGCGTTCCAGGACGGCAACCACTGCCTGGGCTTCATCCGGGCTGAGCTGTCCAGCCGCCATAGCGGCGATCACCTGGGTCATCCCCTGTGCGACATCCTGGGCAGAGTGGATGGCAGGCAGGTCCAACCGCACGGGGCGTCCCTTCCTGACAGGCCAGATGCGGTCGAGGATCGCCCGTTGAGCAGCCGTATCGCCCGCCTGGGCATCACGAATGGCCGCCCGCAAGACGGCCTCGGCCTCCTGCTCCGCGATGGCGTCCAGCGCCAGGGAGACCCGGTTCCGCGAGCCCTTTGGCCTGCCCCGCGGGTTGCCACTCCTGCCCTTCCGGAAGCGCCCCTGACCCTGTTCTGGGCCTGATTTGGCAGGCTCATCAGCCATCGGTCTCCTCCTTTGTCGGGGCGCTGCTGGCACCGGGATCCTGCCGCAGCGCAATCGCCAGCCCAGCCCGCTCGATCAGCTCGGCATAGATCCGTGCGGCTCTACCGACATGAGGGGGCGCCCGGCTGGCATCCGACAGCCGCGCCAGGGTTCGGAAGTATCCGGCGGAGCAGGCGGGGCATAGGCACACGCACGGCATACCGGGCGCCACGTCCGTGAACTCGTGAGGGTACAGCATGGCGGCAGGCTCCTAGTCAGGGATCGGGTCGTTCAGGTTCGCCAACGCGTCCTCGTGGCTCCGCTGGGCCTTCTGGGCAGCCCGCTCAGCACGGCCCTGTGGATCGGCGTGGCGCTGGCCCGCAGGCCGCTCCTGAGGCTTCTGCTCGGCCTCCTGGACGAACAGGCGCAGCACCGTCGTCGGGCTGCCGTCGCGGTCCTGCCCGTCGGCCCAGAACCCGACGATCCGGGCCTTGCCCAGCCAGCCGCTCAAGTACTTGTTGCCCCTGGCGCTCGTGCGCTCGACCAGCTCGGCCAGGAGGACCTTGGGGGCCTGCAGGGTCATCGGTTGATCTCCCGCTCGATCAGCTCCAGCTCCCCACGCAGCACTACCTCGCCAGGGTCGTCCAGGACCGCAGCTGGCCAGCGCGGCGACTCCTGGCGCAGCATCACGGCGAACAGCTGGTCCATCAGCACCGGGTCGGATGGCTGGCCGCACGTGTGGATCAGCAGCCCGGCCGGCCGCAGTTGCACGCGCCAGCCCCTTGCCAGCGCATCGGCCATCGAGACGTCGTTTGCGGCGCTTGCGAGCTGATGTCCCACCATTGTCCCAACTGCTGTCCCACATTCGGGGGCGTCTGCGGGCAGGTGTCCCACTGTCCCACTCCTAGGGGTTGGGACAGTGGGACAGTAGGTGGGACACTTAGTGGTGGCGCGGGTTTGCACTGTCCCAAGGGGCATATCCTCAAGAGGGGCGCTGTCCCACGGTTGGGGCACCTGCTGTCCCGCTAATGTCCCGCGCGCTGTCCCACGCGCGAGCACCTTGGCGGCTAGGGCACCGAGTCTATCCACGCAGCTTCTCCCGCTTGACCATGCGGGCCACCGTGGACTTCGACAGGCCGGTCTCCTTGGCAATGTCCCGGATGGACAGCCCCTCCGCGTGCAGGTCCAGCACCCGCTTGGCCTTCGCATCTTCCAGGATCATCGTCGTCCAGTCGGCCACTCCGCCCCGGACGGTCAACGTCGCCTCGAAGGGCTGCGCCTCATCACCTGCTATGCCGCGAGCCTTCTCCAGATGGACCTCGAAGCGTGCCCCCTGCTGCGGCTCGTAGTCATCAGGCCGGCGCAAGGCGATGACGGTATCCAGCACATCCTCGCGCCGGCTGGTGCCCCGCTGCTGCCCTCCCTTCCCGGCATGGTGGACAAACAGGACAGACCTGCCGGCACGCCGGAGCCCCAGCGCCCACGCCTGCACCGGCAGCCAGGATTCCGCTTCGTTTTCCTTCCCGCCCCGGCAGAGGGTGGACAGGTTGTCAAGGATCACCAGATCGGCCCGGTCCACATATGGCGCGACGGCCGCCTGCCCCTGTTCACTCGACAGGTCCGGCATAGGGTCATCCTGTAGGTCGGGCGTGATGATCCGCAGGTAGTCGGGAGCTGGCGGGCGCTTGGTGGTACTGGCGACGATGTAGGCCAACCGCTCCTGGAGCGCCGCACCCGGCATCTCCCCATCGATGAAGAGAACCCGCTTAGGCTCCCGCACCATCCAGCGAAGGAAGGATGCCCCGCTGGCGAGGGCGTAGCCAATGCCGAGGGAGACGTGAGTTTTCCCGACGCCGCGCGGTGCGAACAGCATCGCCAACCCTGCAGCCGGTATGATCGGGTCCACCAGCATCGGGCGGGGCGGCAGATCGCGGGCCAGGAACTCTTCAAGCGTGGTCGAGACTAAGGGCGCGGGCTTGGCCTTCTCTTCTGCCGGCATGGCCGCTTCCGCCAACAGGCGGCCGGCCCCGGCCTGGTACTTGGTCCGGTCGCTCATCTCTTCAGCTCCCGAGGATGAGCCAATCCGAACTTCAAGCCGCTGTTTATGGTGGGCCGGGCCTCGCGGACGTGCAGGCCAATCTCCGCAGCTGTGCGCTCCAGCAAGGCGGCGACGGTCGCCCGGTCGAGCAAGCCAGCCCCGACCAGACGGCCCAGCCGCACCGCCGCAAGGTGCAGGGCTTGGTTGCGTCCGCCGAGCGTTGCGCTGGCCAAGGTCCGAAGCTCGCCCTCGAGGGCAGCCTTTGCATACTGGCCGGTGCAATAGTCCAGTCGGATCGGTGGCGGAGGTGGCGGAGGTGGCGGCGGGCGCAAGAAGGTCGCCCAAGCAGGCGGCAGATCGGCAAGAGGCTGTTCGGCAGGATGATGTATCCACCAGCGGTCCGGTGTCCTGGATCCGGTCGGCAGGCAGCACAGGGCAGTGCCGGCTCGGATCTCGAGGCCAGGTCCGATCACCCTGCACCGCATGCCGCCAGGGTCACGAAAGAAGTAGTGCCGCCCCCCACTGGGCGTGGCACTGGCGGGAGTGATGGGCAGCGGCCCCAGGCGACCCTCCAGGTCGGCCAGCGCCGCGTGCCCAGCGACGGCATGAGCACCGCCGACAGTCCCTTCAACATCAAGACAGGCTAGCTGCGCTTTCCCCAGATGGACCGCAAGTGCAGCGCTCGGCGAGTGCAGCATGCTCCTGATGAGATTGCCGGCGTCGGTCGTTGCTCGGTTCGGCCAGTCCCGCGCGGGCCGCTTGTTGACGACCGGCACCGCTGGCCAATTCAGCGCCCGAAGGTACTCAGGCGAGTTGCCTTCACGTGTGGACCGCGCCGCAGTATGATGGCGATGGCGTTCGTAGGGGTCGGTCTGTGGCAGGACCGGCCCCGTTCTGTTCTTAATCATGACGTTCGCTCCCGCTCAAACTGCCCCGCTGCGATCCAGTCCGACAGCCCCTCCACGAGCGATAGTCTCGCGCCAGCGTGCTTCGTCCTCCTCGGAGACAACCGTCTTTCGGCCGATCTTTAGGATCTTCAGGCGCCCGGTGTTGACTTCCTTGTGGAAGGTCGTGAACCGAATGGCATTGTCGTCGCAGAACTGCTTGCGGCTCTTGAGCTTACTCATCGGCGAAGCCTCGTGAACGTTGAACTTCGCCGAAGCTTGCCAAAGAAATCCAGGGGGCTATTTTTAGTGAAATTGATAGATCGAGGTGGATCCATGAGCGGTACGCGGGGCATGAAGTGGAGTGGCCGAGACCTTGATCCCCTCACCGGCCATCTTCCCGCCGTGCTGCCAGAGCACCATGATTGGGAGGATCCTAAGACTGGCCACTTCCCCGTCGATGCTCATTTCGACACACGCAGCTGTAACGTCTTCTGCGTTAGGACGATGGCCTATCTCGCCGGTTACAAGTCGGTCCTCTATTTTGAAAAGGTGATCATCCCGTCACTGCCTGATCATGGATTCCACCTGCCTCGTGTTCATTACAGCGGTCCGCTGTCAGAAAAGCCGGTTATAATTTATGCTGGTCACGATCAGGACTTCGTGGACTTGGGACAGCGCCTCAAGCGTGAGCGTGGACGGTGGCCGTCCCAAATGCAGGCTGTTGCCAATCCCCTTGGCTCAGGGCTAACGGGAGGAAATGCGCCGCAAGCGTTCATGGAGCCAGTGCGGATCGGGCCGGAAGGCGATGCACCCTACGAGATCGACAGCTCGGAGAAGGCCCGGCATCGTCGCGGTTAGCCTTTGGCGGCCGCCCGGATCGCCACCACTTCAGCCTCGGGCCTCTGAAGGAACTCCGACCAGTCCTGCATAAGCGTCCTCCGCTTCGTCAGCATATCGCCGCGCGCATAGGCCGCCTCTGCCTTGTCCTTCAGCCGGTGCGCGAGCGCTGCCTCGATCACCTCCCGAGGGTGTGGCGTGGCCTCACCGGCCCAGTCGCGAAATGTGGACCGGAAGCCGTGCACCGTCAGATCGCCCCGCTGCATGCGGCGCAGGACGGCCGTCAGGCTCATATCGGACAACGGGCGGCTCTTCGTGCCGGGAAAGATCAGATCGCCGGGCTCACCACGCTGCGGCAGCAGGGCCAGTGCGGCTAGCGTGAGTGGCACGCGGTGTTCCTTGTGTGCCTTCATGCGGCCAGCCGGAACAACCCACATGGCAGCGTTGCCGTCGATCTCGGCCCATGTCATCCCCCGGACCTCACCGGAGCGGGCGGCCGTGAGGATCGCGAAGGCCAGGGCGCGGGCCGCAGTCCCCTCCCGGTGGGCAAGCTCGGCCATGAAGCTCGGGGCATCCTGCCAAGGAAGGGCGGCATGATGCTCCACCCTTGCGACCTTGGCAGGGGCAGGCAGCAAAGCTTGCAGGTGTCCCTTCCAGCGGGCTGGATTGTCTCCGGCCCGCCCGCCCGTCGCGGTGGCGTAGTCCAGCACCGCCTCGATGCGCTGGCGCAGCCGGCTCGCCGTCTCGGTCTTCTGCGTCCAAAGAGGCCGCAGCACGTCAAGCACGTCGGTGGTGGCGATGCGCCGGACGTCCAGGTCACCGATCTTCGGGTAGGCATAGGTCGCCAGGGTCGCGCCCCACTGCGCCGCGTGCTTGGCGTTGCGCCAGCCCGGCCGCTTGCTCTCGATCAGGGCCTCGGCCGCGTCCCGGAACGTCAAGGCGATCCTGCGGCCCCGTTCGGCCAGGGGATCCACGCCATCGGCCTTCAGGCTCCGCGCCGCTGCCGCCTTCTCTCGGGCGCGGGCCAGCGACACGTCCGGCCATCCGCCGAGCCCAAGGTCATGCCGCTTGCCGTGCAGCTGGTAGCGCAAGACCCAGGAGCGTGCACCGCTTGACTTGACCACCAGTCGCAGCCCCGCTCCGTCCTCATAAATCCCGGGCAGTGCGGTCTCCACCCTTCGCGCCGTCAGAACACCCGAGCGCCGCCCCATATCTAGCTCCCACGTCCGCTCCCACATCCGGCACCGGATTAGCACGAACGGACACGAACGCAAGCGAACGTCACGAGGTCTAAGTTATTGATGGAGCACCAGAACTACGGACGGCGGCGAACCACCGCGAACGCTCCGAGTTAGGCGGAGGCGGACTTCCCCTCCGCCATCGTGCCGGAATGCGCGCTCGTTCTACAGATCTGGCCGACCGGAAAGAGTACGTTCAGCGCATTCTTGCTAGCTCCGGCATGACCAGGTGCCGCGTTCTTCCTGAGGCGATGTCGCGATCCACGGAAAGATGGTGGACAAGGCGCGGTTGCAGCGTCTGCTGCAAGCGGTTGCGAACGGGCCAGATCAGCCGCCTCGTTCACAGGCAGGATCCCTCGACCACCTTGCAATATGCGGCCTTCACGGGCGCGGCATGTTGCAATATCCTGCAAGATCAACCCATGTCCGCTGACGGGACCGGCTGCGAACCTTGACACGGGGGCAGTCCCGCCATTAAACGACCAGCCAACGCCGGAGGCTCGTGTCGCCGGCGACGTCCGTTTTGTGGGCTGTCGTCAGCTAGCGATGGCAGAAGTGAGTTGATCTGATGGGCACCTTTTCCGCCAAGCCGGCCGACATTCAGCGCGGCTGGCTTCTGATCGATGCTGAAGGCCTCGTTCTGGGCCGGCTTGCGACCTATGTGGCCGACCGGCTGCGCGGCAAGCATAAGGCGATGTTCACGCCGCACATGGACACGGGCGACCATGTCGTCATCGTGAACGCCGACAAGGTGGTCCTGACCGGCAACAAGCGGACCCAGAAGGTCTACTATCGCCACACCGGCCATCCCGGCGGCATCCGCGGCGTGCACGCCGACAAGATCCTGGACGGCCGCTTTCCGGAGCGCGTGATCCAGAAGGCGGTCGAGCGGATGATCACGCGCGGCCCGCTCGGTCGCGACGTGATGCGCAAGCTTCATGTCTACAAGGGTGCGGAGCATCCGCACCAGGCACAGTCGCCCGCCCCGGTCGACTTCGCCGCGCTGAACCCCAAGAACGCCCGCACCGCAGCCTGAGCAGACCCATGGCAGAGACCACCCATTCCTTTTCCGACCTTGCTCGTCTGCGGCCCGCCGTGGCTGCCGAGCCGGTGGCTGCTCCCGCACAGCCCAAGATCGACGCGCAGGGCCGCTCCTACGCGACCGGCCGCCGCAAGGAGGCAGTGGCCCGGGTCTGGGTCAAGCCGGGCAGCGGCAAGTTCACAGTCAATGGCAAGGAGATGCCGGCCTATTTCGCCCGGCCGACCCTGCAGATGATCGTGAACCAGCCCTTCCAGCAGCTGGAAGCGATCGGGCACTACGACATCGTCGCGACGGTGGTCGGCGGCGGCTTGTCCGGCCAGGCCGGCGCCGTGCGCCACGGCATCAGCCATGCCCTGGTCGCCTATGATCCTTCCACGCGTCCGGCGCTAAAGATCCGCGGCTTCCTGACCCGTGATTCCCGCATGGTCGAGCGCAAGAAGTACGGCAAGGCCAAGGCCCGTCGCTCCTTCCAGTTCAGCAAGCGCTGATCCTCACGCAGCTGTCGTCGAGAAAGGGCCGGGCGGCTTCGTCCGGCCCATTTCGTTGGTCGCGGTGAGTGGACGGGGCCGCCCTGGGGATCAGGGGAAGGTCCGGCTGGTGCAGGTGCCTTTGATCCTGCGCTGGTCTTCGCCTCGCCGAAGGGGCGTGACAGGCTGCCGTTCAACCTGTTGAACACTATCCCGTGGTCGGGAGGCTGCCGATGATGCCTTTCGTCGGCGGGCACAGTGCGGCTGGTCGAGCGGCAGCGTCGAACGACGGGCAGTCCGGCATGAACCTGTCCTTGCTGTCCAGTCAGGGCAGCATTCTGCTCAACTGGCGGCGCCGGATGCCGGCACGGCCCCCGGGCCTGCTTCAGGCCCGGACAGGCAGTACAATAAGGTCCGCCCGCAATCGGCGCCGTAATTCCATTCGCCCGTCCAGTTCCACGCTGAGCATTTAATCAAAGCAGGCCTCTGCCCGATCGACTGGACGGTCGGCGAGCGCCTCCTCCAGATCGTGATCAGACAGCCACCACCACCATCCAAGCCACGGCGCCTCCAGGTGGCTCTGCGGTAATATCCTGCGGTGCAGGAGCAAGCGGGCGGTCATGTTCCCATCACCATGCACGCACGACTCGCCGACGAGGCAACTCGTGGGCAATCCGCGATGTGCGAACCATGTTGATCGGCCGCCGCCTGCTAGTTCACCAAGAGCCGTGCCTGGCAGTTCCTCTTGATGAAGGCCCAGTCGTAGCTCACCCCTAGTCCCGCACCGGTCGGTACCGGAAAGCATCCATCCCGGCCGACGCTTTCCGGATCGTCACTGTAGCCGCAGGTGTAGATCGGCGGCTTCGGGTTGCCGATCTTCGGCGCGCACAGGGCCAGCTCGTAATAGTTGGTGTTGCGCATCGCGGCCATGCAGTGGCGTTGGCTGGGCCCGGCCCCATGCATTTCGGCGTCGAGGCCGAAGGCCTCGGCCAGGTGGACCATTTTCATGGCGCCGGTGATCCCCATGTCCAGGGTCGGATTGACCCGGACATAGTCGGTGGCCTCGGCGGCGATCATGTCGGCCTTGGCCTCCAGGCCGCGGACATGCTCGCCCATGAGGATCGGGGTCTTGAGCATCTGGCGAAGCTTCTTGTGGGCGTGGCGGGAATAGCCGCCGTCGCGATACGGATCCTCGTACCAGAAGAACTTCGCCTCGTCGCAGGCACGGCCGACATAAAGAGCGTCGCCGAAGGTCTTCAGCTCGCAGGCCGGATCGAGCATGAGGTCCATGCGGTCACCTACCTTGGAAGCTACGTGCAGGACGTTGGCGGCCTCCTCGCGGCGGTCGGCATCGGTCCAGCCATGAACCTTGAAGGCGCGGAAGCCCAACTCGTAGCAGTACTCGGCATAGTCGGCGAAGGCTTCCTTGGACGAAAGCCCGCCATTGCGGTCGCCATGAAAGGTGCTGGCATAGGTCGGCAACCGGTCGCGAAAGCCGCCCAGGAGCCTGGATACCGGCACGCCATAGCGCTTGCCGGCCATGTCCCACAGGGCGATGTCGAGGTCGGCGTAGCCGAGGCCCCAGGTCTTGCGCTGGACCCGCTTCCAGTCATCGTACATCTGTTCGCGGCTGTCGGCATCGCGGCCGATCAGCATCTTCGCTAGCGCCTGAGCCTGCGCGTACAGGGTCGCGTCGTGATTGACGTTGACCCACTCGCCGACGCAGCCCTCGCTGTCGGTGATCCGGACGGAGTAGCCGGTACGCTGGATGCGCCCGCCTAGCGTATAGACAGCGTTCATGCTGTGGTCGATCGACAGGTCCTCCACCGGGAAGGTAAAGGTCTGGAACTCGATTTCCTTGATGGTCGGCACGTCGTTTTGATCCTCTTGGGCGAAAGGGTCAGCCCTTCACGGCACCGGTGGTGAGCCCGCTCACCAGTGCGCGCTGAATGAAGGCGAACAGCAGGACGACGGGGACGATGCTGATTACGCCGCCGGCGGCCAGCATGCCCCAGGGCAACTGGAATTCGCCGATCATCAGCTGCAGGCCAACAGGCCAGGTACGGGAGCCCTGGCTGGTGGTGAGCATCAGGGCGAACAGGAACTCGTTCCATGCACCGATCGCGACGAAGACGGTGGTGGCGACCAGGCCGTTCCGGGCGAGTGGCAGGACGATGCGGATCATGGCGCCCAGCCGGGTGCAGCCGTCGATCCGGGCCGCCTCCTCCAGGTCGTCGGGCAGGGCATCGAAGAAGCCCTTCATGATCCAGATGAACAGCGGGAGGAGAAAACTGCTGTACGCCAGGGCCAGGCCGAAACTGCTGTCGAGCAGGCCAAGCGCGCGCATGATGATGAACAGCGGGATGATCTTCACCACCGCCGGGAACATCCGCACGACCAGCAGGCCGAGCAGCATCTGGCGGCGACCGGGGAAGCGGAAGCGGGAGAAGGCGTAGGCGCCGAGGCTGCCGGCCACCAGGCAGATCAGGATGGTCATCGCGGTGGTCTTGGCGCTGTTCAGGACCAGGACCGAGAAGCCGGACTGCCACCAGATGTTGGCATAGTGCTCGAAGGTGAAGCTGGTCGGCCAGTAGCGCACGCCCTCGGCGACGACGATGTCGGTCTCGGGCTTCACCGAGGTCAGCACCAGCCAGATCAAGGGCAGGGTGGTGAACAGGAGGAAGGCCAGGACGGTCGCGTAGGTCGCGATGGCCCAGGCTCGGCGCGACCGCCGGGAGCCCACGATCATGCGTTGGCCATGATGTTGGAGACCCTCACATAGAGGTAGCAGAACAGCATCAGGAGCAGCAGCATCACGACCGACAGCGCGCCGGCGTAGCCGAAGTTGAAGGCCCGGTACGCGTTCTGGAAGGCGTAGAGCGAGAGGACCATGGTGGTGTTGGCCGGCCCGCCATTGGTCAGGATCAGGAGCAGGTCCGGCGAGTTGACGATGGAGATCACCCGGAGGACGACCGCTGCCACGATCACCATCTTCAACATCGGCAACGTGACGTGCCAGAAGCGGCCGGCCACGGTGGCACCGTCCACGGCGGCGGACTGGTGCAACTCGTCGGGGATCCCCTTCAAGGCTGCCAGCAAGAGCAGGGTGAAGAAGGGGAAGCCGTGCCATGCCTCGACGACGACCGCGGCGACAAGGGCGGTCGAGGGGTCTGCAAACCACGCCCGGTAGCCCCCGATCAGGCCGATCCTGACCAGGATGTCGTTGATGACGCCCAGGCGCGGGTCCAGCATCAGCGCCCACATGTTGCCGGCGACGACGTTCGGCAGGAACCAGGGCAGCAGGATGATCACGCCCATCCAGCGTAGACCTGGCAGGCGCTGGTTGAGGGCCAGCGCGCTGGCCAGGCCCAACGACAGCTCGAACGCAATGGAGAGGGTCGTGTAGGTAACGGTATTCTTGACCGCGATCCAGAAGGTGCCGTCCTGCAGGATCGCCAGGTAATGCTTGAAGCCGACGAAGCCGGTACCCAGGCCCGGCCGGGTCAGGCGCATCTCGCGAAAGCTCAGCGTGATCCCATAGAGCGTCGGGTAGACCACGATGAGCGCCACGATCAGGACGCTGGGCAGCAGCAGGAACCAGGCCCAGTGCCGGTGCTCGGAGAACTCCACGATCCGGTAGAACGGATTGTAGCGGCCCAGGTCCGCCCTGGCGGCGCCGGTGCCGTCCTGGTCCCAGCTGCGTGCCATCACTGCATGCTCAGAGGCTGGCCAGCGCGGTACGCTGGACATGATCCCAGTCGAAATCCTCGCCGAGGCCGGGTTCATCCGACACGGTGAGGTAGCCGTCCCGGACGGCCAGCGGACCGAGCTCGGCCAGATTGTCGATCTGATCCTCGCTCATGATGATCTGTTCGTAGTAGTCGTTGTTGCGGATGGCGGCGCAGATCTGGGCGTTGGGCAGGCCCATGCCGTGGACCTGGCAGCGCATGCCGAAGCTGTCGGAGAGATGGGCGACCTTCATGGCGCCGGTGATGCCACCCTTGAAGAACCAGCTGGTGCGGGTCATGTCGAGCGCGCCCATCTGGATCCAGGTCGCCATGTTCCAGTGGCAGCCATCAGGGGTCTCCGCAGCAAGCACCGGCACATCCAGCGCTTCGCACAGCTTCTTGTAGGAGCCCAGCTCGAACTCGCGCATCGGTTCCTCGTACCAGAGGAAGTTGCACTCCTCCATGACGCGGCCGAACTTCAAGGAAGTGACATAGTCCCAGCCAGCGGAGCCGTCGAACATCAGGTCGGCATCGGGGCCGGTCCACTTGCGCAGGTTGCGCGATAGCTTGGCGTCTTCTTTGGCATCACCCCAGGCATGCAGCTTGAAGGCGGTGAAGCCTTTGTCCATCGCGTATTTGATGTGACGCTCGTACTCGTCCATCGTGTCCCAGGTGATCGTGGACGCATACACAGGGACCTTGCGGTCATTGCCTCCGAGCATCTGGTAGACCGGCATGCCGGCCTTCTTGCTCTTGATGTCCCAGAGCAGGCAGTCGAGGATCCCCAACTGGCGGACCTGGATTTCCTCGACGCGATCGATCTCCCAGACCAGCCACCACAGCCGCTCCGTCAGCAGCGGATCCTGGCCGATCAGCTTCTTCAACCGGCGCTCGACCAGGCTCATGACAGAGGCGCCGTGCTGGACCCGCATCGCTCCGTAGATGCCCTCGTCCGTGTCGACGCGGATGATCGCTTCGAGCGGCTTCTTGTCGGCGGGCGTGCCGTCGCCGGAGCCGTCCAGGCCCTTGCGCCATTTGAACGGCCATCGGGGGTGCTGGCCCTCGACGAGCCAACAGCGACTGTCG
>JAESGR010000403.1_pt1 | contig 36680 bp, 38 predicted proteins | sample 9269771 | NCBI WGS metagenome assembly JAESGR01 (sample SAMN15739572, study PRJNA653492) | algae metagenome | isolation source: Chroococcus sp. CMT-3BRIN-NPC107 and co-occurring heterotrophs from well... | place: USA: Clark Mountains Wilderness, California | collected 2010-04-18 | reverse complement strand
AAGGCTAACCATGCAATGGAGCGCATCACACAGAGCTCTTCCAAGATCTCCAACATCATCGGCCTGATTGACGACATAGCATTCCAGACCAATTTGCTGGCACTCAACGCGTCGGTCGAGGCGGCCCGGGCAGGAGACGCTGGCAAAGGCTTTGCGGTCGTCGCAGTGGAAGTGCGTCGATTGGCTCAGTCCGCTGCCAGTGCTTCGGCAGAGATCAAGGGCTTGATCGAGCAATCGGTTGGCGAAGTCGCAGGTGGATCCAAGCTCGTCGCCGAGGCTGCCGAAAAGCTGTCGGACATCCTGGCGTCAGTCACCGAGAACCATTCGGCCCTCGGCGCCATCGCCCGTGCGAGCCGCGAACAGGCCTCTGCCATTGAAGAGGTCAACATCGCGGTCAGGACTATGGACGAGATGACCCAGCACAATGCTGCCTTGGTGGAACAGACCAACGCGGCCATTGAGCAGACAGAAGGTCAGGCGAGTGAGCTGGACCGGATTGTGGCTGTGTTTACAACTGAAGCATCATCGCTGACTAAAGCATCAGGGCCCCGCAAGACTAGCTTTCAGCGCCGAGCGGCGTAGGAATTCTGGCGCAGGCGCAAAGGTCTCCAAACGCACTACGTGGCATCCCCACCCGGCATTTCGATGCAGGCTGGAAAGTCAGGCAACAGTGCGCCCCATTTTGGACGTTCAGCGCGCTCTCGCGCGCCGCTAATAGCAGACATCGCTAACCAGCCCTTCCAGGGCAAAACTGCCTCTGGCGCGCTAACCGAACTGGTCAAGGGCATAGCGTGTCGGCATAAAGGGATTCCGCTCATACAGTGTATCAGTCATGGCACCCCGCATCCCAATTAAAGCCGATCAGATCGATCGCCGCGTGAAGTTTCTTATCGAGGAAGCGCGGTCGCCTAATGGTATCCGCGACCAGGTGGTGACGATTGCCTTTCGAGTAATCACCAATTGGCTTGCCGTCGGCGATGACGTTTCATCGGATAACCTAAAACGTCGTTGCCTTTTCCGCAGTCGCGCGGCCCATGAGTTGTGGTTATCGTCAGAGTTCAAGCCATGGTGTGCCAATACAATCAATGAGCACCAGAACCCGATAAAGCGTTCGTGGGCTTGGATGCGTGAAGAGGGACGAACCGTCGATGAGGTGAAAGAACATCTCGCGCAATGGCCTGTTGTTGTCGTTACAAAGCTAGAGAACGCATTGCTACGAGACGACGCCAACGTAGATCCTCGCGCAGGTTATCGCCGGGCCGGTATCGAGATTCTAACCCAGCGTGACGACGGAACTTGGCGAGCGTCGGAGTGAGTGGCTGTGGGATTTGCTGAGCGGTAGGTCGCCATTGTTAGATAGCGTTATGAGTCCGTAGTTGATTAGGTGAGTGCCAGTCTAATAGGCGCCCCATTTCTGCCATCAGCAACGCATTAGTCGCTCCCAAAAGCGGACATCTCTATGTGCAATCCAGAGAGCAGGTTCAGGGTGGAGGGCGTGACATCAGCATCGGTAAACCAACTTGCTAAGCAGTTGCTCCTTCTGAGCGACTTCTTTCTGCCCAGCGCGTCATTTTGACTGCACGATCTTTGCATGCGCGAGTATAAAACTTTCCGCCAGCAGTGCAGAGAACGTTTCAAGGTCGAGGGGCCGTACCTGTGTGCCGCCCAGCTCGCGCTGATGCAGATGAGCAATCAGTAGCGGTGAGATAAGCATCAACGCTGCGGCACGCGGGTCGCCCGCCATTTCTCCCCGGTCGACGTGGGCCTGAAGGCGTACTTCGACCGCACGAATTGTCGGCTCGAGCGCTGTTTCAAGGAACGCTGGCCCAAGGCTGGGATGGCGCAGGCACTGCACTAATCCGGTGGCATAGGCACGGCTCAACCCGCCATGTGACAGACCGGCGGACAGGTGCGCGACTGCATCCCGGATCGACTGCGCGAATGGGCCACTTGGCTGGGCCATGATGGAGAGCGGCTCTTCTCCATCGCTTAGATCCTGTTCCAGCACCGCCTTAACCACTTCATCGCGGCGCCCGAAGTAATGGCTGAGGGTCGACAGGCCCACGCCGGCGGCTGCCGCCAGATCGCGCCAGGATGGGTGCGTAGCGCCAGCTTCCCCGAGCCGCGCACGCAGTTTCTTGATCATTGCCAAACGGCGCTCCGCGTGCCTGGCATCACGTGCGCCCTCAGGTCTGGCCATCGGTTTTTATCGTCCTTGACTGTATCATTTGATCCATATAATTATTCTGTCGATCACTTGAAACACTCTATCCCAGGATGCGCTTCCATGGAACTTTACTTTTCCGCTGACGGTGTCCGCGCCGCTCTCGTGTTCGTACTGGCGATAGGCCAGGTGGTGATGGCCTATTGGCCTGAGCTGAGGAAGTGGCCGGAGACAACACCATCCCGATCAGCGAAGCTGCAAAATCCGCTTGTCCCCATTGACTGGGCGTTTGCGATCTGGGGTCTGATCTTCGCCTCGATAATCGCCTTCGGGCTCTGGCAGGTGCTGCCCGGAAATCTTCAAGACCCCCTGCTGCGCCAGATTGGCTGGCTTGCCATCGTACTGTTTGCCGGCAACATCGCTTGGGAGGCATGGGTGCCAAAGCGCGGGCTCGATTGGGTAAGCGTAGCAATCATCTGGGCCGAGCTCGCGCTCTTGCTCACCATCCTTGCTGCCATTGCCAATGAGGCGCCTACCGGGCTGAGCTTCTGGTTCGTGTCGGCGCCATTCCAGATTTTTACCGGCTGGGTCTCGGCAGCGGTTTTTGTGAACACGGCTTCGACACTTCGGCGGTCTGGGGTTCATATCGGCACACGCCTCGCATTGGCGGTCGTTCTGATGGCGGGTATTCTGGGTTCAGTCGTCGCCTTCACAACAGGCAGCTGGATCTATGCTGGGGCCGTCGCCTGGGCGTTGTTTGGCTTAGTGGTGGCCAATACGCGTCGCACGACCAACCCACCCGTTGCCCTGCTTTCGGGGAGCCTGGCCATGTTCGTCCTTGCGGTAACTGCCATTGCCTAGGCCCGAGGCAATGGGTGACTACCAGCAGGTTGAGATCGATAGCGTATCGGCTTGGCGCGACTGGCTTGAGCGCAATGGCGCCACATCCAAAAGCATCTGGGTAGTCACCTGGAAAAAAGGCCAGGACCTCTATGTGTCTTATAGCGAACTGGTTGACGAAGCGCTGTGTTTTGGCTGGATCGACAGCCTGCAGCGCCGGCTCGACCAATCGCGGACCATGCTGCTGATGTCACCGCGCCGCCCTGGGAGTGGCTGGTCTACGGTCAACAAAGGCAGGATCGCGCGACTGCTTGAGCAGGGTCGAATGACGGCGCGCGGCATAGAGGTAATGGAACGCGCGATCCAGGATGGGTCTTGGACGCGTCTCGATGCTGCCGGCGAGCTGCAGATTGGTGAAGATCTGGCAGTCGCTCTTGACGCGTGCAACGCCCGCCAGAATTTTGATGGCTTCCCACCCTCAGCACGCCGGGGCATTCTCGAATGGATCGAGCAGGCAAAGCGCTCTGAGACGCGCCGCAGGCGTATTGAACAGACGGCGGTCGCCGCAGCAGATAATCGGCGCGTCAAGTAGCAGCCGGTTATGCGCCTCAAATCGGCCGTTTAGACGCTGATGCTGGTTGCCGAAAAGCAGACGTTGGTTCCTGACGATGCTGGAATTGCAGTAAGGTGGGAGCGGAAGGGCAGTTCGTTGTTCAAATTTCGGAATTTACAACCCAGGTGATCCTTGAGGGATGCAGCCGTCATGACCTTTTACGCTCGGGTAATACAACATGAAGGGGGAAACACGACTGTGGTGATCAAGCTCCTTGGTGCCGACGACGCGCTGCTGATGAGGCAGTTGAACGCTTTGTTCGGACGGGCCTTTGAAGATGCCGAAACCTATGCTCTGGCGCCGCCGAGTGACCAATATTTAGCTGACCTGTTGGCAGAGGACCATTTTATCGCACTTGTGGCATTAGATGGTAAGACCGTGGTAGGCGGCCTTGCTGCCTACGAACTCCAGAAGTTCGAGCAAGCCAGGTCTGAAATCTATATCTATGATCTAGCAGTGGCTGAGAGCCACCGACGTCAGGGCATTGCAAGGTCCTTGATCAACCAGTTGCGCGATCTTGCTGCTCAACGAGGTTGCTGGGTGGTCTATGTCCAAGCCGACTACGGCGATGACCCAGCGATCGCGCTATACACCTCCATGGGCGAGCGCGAGGACGTGATGCACTTCGACTTAGCGGTGTCTCAACGGGAAAAAGTTGACTAGTGAAAACAATCCATATGCAGGAGTGTAAGCAGCCTCTGTCGCGGCATTGGTAGGCGAAAGATGGACGTACTGTAGCCAAAAACTCGGCTCTTTGCGGGTGCAGCGTTCCAAGCAGCAGTCCGCTCTTCTGGCCGTCTGGATGCCGTGATCGGAAGAGCTTTGTCCTATAGAAGGTTCAGGAGCGCCATGATCAACATCTGGATCAAATAGCGTCACACTGGGCCTGCCGTTGCACACGGGCTCGCGTCTGTGCACAGCAATCCATGGTCACCAGCTTTGTGCCTCACGATCGTTGACCAAGATAGCAGGCGGCCATGGCGCCCCATTTCGGACATGTGGGCGAAAAACTAGGCTCACCTAAAAGCTGCCGCCTCTTCCCAGCGACACGTAACCAAGGCGATCTACTTATTCGGCCGAAGGGCATTGCCTTTACTCTCAGTGCAAGATATCTTGCATAAACAATAACTATTGCAATGTATCATGCATGGTGCATATTGCGGGCACTGGAGGAGCCAATGTCCGTTCTGGAGCGCGTCAAGGAAGCGGCGGAAACGCTGACCCCGGCCGAGCAACTGCTAATCAAACAGGTAATCGCCAGCCCGCGCGATATTGCCCTCGGCACCGCTAGCGGCCTTGCCCAGCGCATCGGTGTTCATGAGGCTACCGCCTCGCGCCTTGCCAAGAAGCTCGGCTATCCCAACTATGCCGGTTTCCGCGCCGCGATCCAGGAAGAATTCATCGTCCGCACTGATCCGGCGACCCGCGTGCGAAACACTCTTCAGCAGACGAGCGAAGCAGGGCTTATCACCGATCTGGTCAATCGCGAAATCGAGGCGCTCGCGGGTCTGCAGCGCTATGTCGATGACGAAAAGCTGCTCGCTGCCGCCCGGGCGCTGCTCAAGGTGCGCCGCATCTACGTCTTCGCCCGAGGCAATGCCGAAGCGTTGGCGGTGCTGATCGATCGTCGTCTGCGCCGCATGGGCCGTGACACGATCATGCTGACCGGTGAGGGCCGCGATCTCGCTGAGCAGGTGCTGGGGATGAACGGGGACGATGCCATCGTCGCCTTCGCCTTTCGACGCCAGCCAACCCACTACGCCGCCCTACTCAGTCATGCCCGCGCCAAAAAGGCGACTTCGGTGGTGATCTCGGGCAGCGTTGGTCCGTCGCTGGTGCCGGCGGCTGACCACCTGTTGTTTGCACCCCGTACCGGTTCGCAGGATGCGTTCCAGACGCTCACAGTTCCGATGGCCGTCTGCAACGCGCTGGTGCTGGCCATGGCCAAGCAAGACCCCAAGGCTTCTCTCAAATATCTCGAAACTTTGGGCCAGCTCATCGACGCTTTCGACTGAAGGGCGGGCCCGGGAGGAAACAAGCACGCTCTATTTCTGCAAGTTCACATGCATATCGCATCCATCGTGCAAATGCATGTGCATCCCTAAGGCGCATAAGGCGCCGTTCCTGAGGAGGATATGATGGACAAGAAAACTTTGCTGCTCTCGACCGCCCTCGTGGCTTTGGCCTTTCCCGCTGTTGCGCAGGATCAGGACCTGGATACCCTTTCGGCTGAAGAGCTGCTTCCGATGGCGCAGGCCGAAGGCACGGTGACGGTTTACGCTTTCACCAGCCGCATTGCCGCCGTGGAGACTGCCTTCGAGGCGGCCTATCCGGGCATCGACATGGTCAGCCACGACATGTCCTCGACCGAGCAGATCACCCGCATCAAGGCAGAGGCCAGTGCCGGCATTGCCAGTGCCGACGTCGTCTATATCTCCGACGCCCCGGTGGTATTTGGCGAGCTGCTCGGCCCCGGGCTCGTCACCGCCTACGTACCGCCGCGCGTCGCCGGTCTGCTCGACCAGAACGAGAAGGAGCCGCTCCTCGCCCAGCGTCTTTCGACCAAGGTGCTGATGTATAATGAGGAAGCCAATCCCGATGGCGCCCCGGTCAGCAATCTTTGGGAGCTGACCACCCCCGATTGGACGGGCCGCGTTATCATGGTCGATCCGCTGCAGCGTGGCGATTATCTCGATCTGATGACCGAGATCGTCCTGCGCTCCAATGAAATGGCCAGCGCCTTCGAAGCCCAGTTCGGCGAACCGATTGCGTTCGACGACGGCATCGAAAATGCCGGCCAGCAATTCATCGTCGACCTCTTCAAAAACGACCTGATCCTCGTCTCCTCCACTGACGACGTGAACGCCGCCGTCGGCGCGCTGGGGCAGGACAATCCTCCCGTCGGCTTCACCTCCTACTCGGATCGTCGCGACAATGAGGACGAGGGCTGGGCCCTGCAGGTCGCCAACGATGTCAAGCCCGCAAACGGCATCATCTTTCCCGCCGTACTGGCCGTATCCGCCAGCGCGACCCATCCGGCCGCTGCCCGTCTCGTCATCGATTTCCTGATGGGCGACGACAGCGAGACCGGTGGCGAAGGTTTTGCGCCCTTCTACGTGGCGGGCGACTACGCGACCCGCAGCGACATTGTCAGCCATCCCGATGCCGTGCCCCTCGATCAATTCGCCGCCTGGTCGATCGATCCGGCAGCGACCGCCGGAATCCGCAAGGACGTCGGCGATCTCGTCCTTTCGCTGCAGTAACCTTCTCTCATGGCTCCCGGCACTGCGCCGGGAGCTTTCAGGAATTTTGTCATGTCCCTTGCCTCAGCACGCCCAGCGGCGCGGCCGTTTCAAATTAACGGCCGGCTGGCGCTGAAACTGTTCGTGCTCGCCATTCTAGGCGTACTTGTCGCGGCGCCGCTGCTGCGCATCCTGTTTGAGACCCTGGCGCCCGACGCCATTGTTGCCTGGAGCGATGTCACCTCCGGCCGCCTGTCGCGCAATCTGCTCTGGCTGCCGCTGGGCAATACGCTGATCCTCGGTGTCGGTGTCGCTTGCGGCTGTGTCCTGATCGGCGGATTCCTCGCCTGGCTCGTGGTCATGACCGACGTGCCGTTCCGCCGCACTATCGGCTTAATGGCGACGCTTCCCTTCATGATCCCAAGCTTTGCCACCGCGCTTGCCTGGGGCTCGCTGTTCCGCAATTCCCGCGTTGGCGGCCAGACCGGTTTCCTCGAAGGCCTGGGCCTTGCCGTACCCGACTGGCTGGCTTGGGGAATGGTGCCGACATTGATCGTGCTCATTGCCCACTATTATTCCCTGGCCTTCACAGTCATCGCGGCAGCGCTTGCCACGGTCAATTCCGACCTCGTCGAAGCCGCACAGATGGCCGGGGCGAGGCGCGGTCGCATCCTCATGGGCATTGTCCTGCCCGTCGCCCTGCCGGCGGTCATTGCCGGCGCCTCCCTCACCTTTGCCGGTGCCGTGTCCAACTTCGCAGCCCCCGCACTGCTCGGCCTGCCGGTGCGCATGCAGACCATGGCGACGCGCCTTTATGGCCTGATTGAAATCGGACAAACCGCCCGAGGCTACGTCATCGCCATCCTGCTCATCGTCGTTTCCGCGCTGTTCCTGTGGCTGGGCAACAAGGTCATCTCCGGCCGCCGCTCCTATGCCACCATCACCGGCAAGGGCGGCCGCGCGAAGCGCTTCGAGCTCGGCCCCGCCCGACTGCCTCTCGTTGCTGCCGCGGCGCTCATCTGCCTGCTGACGACGGTCGTGCCGGTCGCGATCCTCATCGCTTCCTCGCTGGCACCATCGTCTTCGGCGCTCTTTTCCAACTGGACGCTGCACTATTGGACCGGGGCCTCAAACACCTCTATTGCCCAAGGTCAGGCCGGCATCTTCTCCAACCCCTTCATCGTCTCGGCCACTGGCCTTACCTTGGGGCTGGGCGTCGCCGTGGCGATCACCACGACCATCATCGGCCTCATCGTCGCCTTCGTTCTGGCGCGCGACGGTAAAGGACCGCTAGCTGGTATCATCAACCAAGTCAGCTTCCTGCCGTTGCTGGTGCCGGGCATTGCTTTCGGCGCCGCCTACATCGCGCTCTTCGGCGCGCCAATCGGCCCGTTCCCGGCGCTCTACGGCACCTTTGCGCTCCTGCTCATCGCCGGCACGGCCTATCTCCTGCCGTTCTCGGTGCAGACCGGCCGCGCCGTGATCCAGCAGGTGTCAGGCGATCTTGACGAAAGCGCCCGCATGACCGGCGCCGGTTTCCTGCGCCGTCTCACCGCCATTACGGTGCCATTAGCGAGTCGCGGCCTCGCCGCCGGCGGGCTTATCGTCTTCGTCAAGATCATGCGCGACCTCTCGCTGGTCGTGCTGCTCTTCACCCCGACCATGCCCGTGCTTTCGGTCCTCGCCTATCGCTATGCCTCAGAAGGCTTCACCCAGTTCGCCAATGCCATCACCGTCGTGATCCTCGTGATCTCGATTGCCGCGACCCTGCTTGCCAATCAGTTGCAGGCGAAATCGCAGCCCTGGCTCAAATCGTAAGTGCCCGCCATGATCCGCATCGATAACCTCATCAAGACCTTTGGCACCGCCAACGCCGTTGACGACATCTCCTTCTCGGTGCCCGAGGGCGCCTTCCTCGTGCTGGTCGGCCCCTCGGGCTGCGGCAAGTCCACCATGCTGCGCATGCTCGCAGGGCTCGAACTGCCGAGCGGCGGAAAGGTACAGTTCGGCGATAAGGTCGTCTCTGACGGCGCGAAAGGCTGGACCATCGATCCTGCCCGGCGCGACACCGGCCTCGTCTTTCAGTCCTACGCCCTCTGGCCGCATATGACTGTGGCCGGCAATGTCGATTGGCCGCTCAAAGTTGCTGGCTTGAGCAAGACTGAACGGCAGGCTCGTGTCACCGACGTGCTCAAAATGCTCGGCATCGAAGCGCTCGCTGCCCGCTATCCCAACGAGATTTCCGGCGGGCAGCAGCAGCGCGTCGCCATTGCCCGCATGATCGCGCCGCGACCCTCGATCCTGCTGTTCGACGAACCGCTCTCCAACCTCGACGCCAAGCTGCGCGTCGAAATGCGCACTGAGCTGCTCCGCGTCCACCGCGCTACCGGTGCCACCTCAGTCTATGTCACCCACGATCAGGTGGAAGCCATGACCATGGCCACCCATGTTGCCGTGCTCAACCACGGCAAGGTCGAGCAGTTCGGCTCGCCGGAAGAGCTGGTGCACAATCCAGCCACCGCCTTCGTCGCTACCTTTGTCGGCACCCCGCCAGCTAACCTCGTGCCGGTATCGGCGCTGCCTCCGGCACAGGCCTGCGACCTGCCACCCGGCGCCTCTGCCATGTATCGCCCCGAAGATCTTTCGGTCAGCCCGACGCCTATCAACGGCAGCCTCGCCTTTGATTTCGCCGAAGCCAGCCCGGTCGCTGGCCGCACCATGCTGACTGGTACGCAGGGGCCCCTGCGCATCACCGCCGTCGTCGATGCCGCGCCGCGCTTCACGGTCGCAGACAAGGTGCACTTCATTCTGCCAGATGCGCCTGCTGCGCTGTTCGGCCAAAATGGGGAGCGCCTGTCATGAAGCGTCTCCTGCTAGTCCGTCACGGCGAGTCTGAATGGAATGCGGTGCGCCGCCTGCAAGGCCAGGCCGATATCGGCCTTTCAGAAAAAGGCGAGGCTCAGGCCAGAGCGCTGGCCGCGACGGTGGAGCAGCTCTCGCCCGACCACGTTATCACATCGGACCTGCGCCGCGCCCGCCAAACCGCCGAGCTCCTTGGGTTCCCGGAGGCAACCCCTGAGCCGGAACTGCGCGAGGTCGACGTCGGAGAGTGGACCGGCCTCAACATCGGCCTTATCATCGCCAATGAGCCGGAAGCCTATAGCGGCTGGCGCGCTGGCACCTTTGCACCGCCCGGGGGCGAAATCTGGGCCGACTTCGCCGCACGAACGTCGGCAGCCACCCGTGCCGCAATGGCCGAGGCCGACCGGCTGCTGGTTGTGTGCCATGGTGGCGTCATCCGCGCCCTACTGCAGACTCTACTGGGGCTGGAGCCGCGACGGATCATTCCAGTCGGGCCGGGAAGCCTTACCATCCTCGCCAACAAGCCGAACGAAACGGACATGCGTCTTGAAGTATTCAACTTCGCGCCCGGCGGTCCGGTGCTCGACGCTCCAGATTAAGACCGGCGTTGGGTGACGGCGAGTACGCGTCCCTGAGACGTTCGCTCGCGCGTAAGATTTGCCGCAAGCTGCCGCTTGCTCGAAGTCAAGCAGAAGCTAGACTGGATAGACGGAGATCGGAACTTTACCCGGGTGTGCGAGGCGGCATCCATCCACGTTGCCGAGCTGCTGCCCGCCACAGGCGTTTTCGTGCATCGACCGTTTCTAGGTGCTTGTAAGTCCCTGCTGAAAACTTCTCCCAATCTAGCGCCATCCCCTGCTTGACGAGCTCTGCGGCGAGGTCGCGACCGTCTGGGAGGAAGCATTGGCCGACCAGACGGTCGTAGGAGAGTTCTGGCTTGATGTGGGCGGTTACGGTCTGGCCTTTGCAGAGCTGAACCAACGCCCATTTGGCTTTCTGGCCGTAGGGATGATCAAGTTCGGGAGCGTCGATGCCGGCGAGGCGGATGTGGACCTTATCTATGACGATAGTGTCGCCATCGATAACCCAGCATGGACCCTTGATTATGTGGGCGGGCACCGGCTTGGCAGCAGGCCGGGTTAGAACCACAACGCTTTCTCGGCGCACAGCCCAAGACTTTGTCGGGTAGTCTGAAGGTTGGGGTGGAGCACTGGGCTTTGCCCGGAAGAGGCTCATCAAGAAGCGAAACATGCCCATGTGCTCCCCCAACGGCATTTCGGAATGCTAGCTTACCTAGATTACTGCCGAACAGAAGTAGATGTGCTGCACTTCGCAGCGGGGGGCGAAGTCAAAGTAACTTTGCGGGAATGCGCCCCATAATGGTCATTCACATCGTACCGACAAGTTCCTGAAAGCTGCCGTTAGCAAAGCCTTCAATGGGCAGCAAAGCGGAAGCGCCTTGCACGTATTTGCGCTACTCCGTGCCGACGGAGCCGCTGCTCCATCTGCTCGTCGCCCTACCTTTGTTTTAGCAGGCCCGATGCTGAGATATGGCTCGCTTCGCCTGTGTGAACTGGGTGCGGCCAACACCCGATCAGGTGATTAAACATGGAGCACAACTTACTTGTGTGCTTAATCCGTGTGCAAAATAGCGGTTTTCCTTCGTTGATCGTTCCGCATTCCCGACCTTCCAGTCTGGCACGCCAATTGCATCCAATATTGCATGCAATTGGAGTTTGTTCATGGGACTGATCGAAGGATCCAATCTTGATAAGGTTTATGCCACGGCCACTGGTCCATTGGTTGCCCTCACCAACGTGTCGTTCAGTATCAACGAGGGAGAGTTTATTTCCCTTGTAGGCCCCAGCGGGTGCGGCAAGTCGACCTTGCTGTCGATCCTGGGTGGCCTTGAACCCAAGACTGATGGCGATCTCGTGCTTGCGGGTCAACACCATAACGCGCCTCGCCGTGACATTGGCATGATGTTTCAGACCTCGGTTTTGTTTCCCTGGCGTACCATCCGTCAGAACGTGCGGCTGCCAGGCGAAATTCTAGGACTCGACCGCAAGCAGCAGGCCGAGCGCACCGATGAACTTCTTGATCTTGTAGGGCTAAACGGCTTCGGCGAACGCTACCCCAGCGAACTATCAGGTGGCATGCGCCAGCGCGTGGCTTTGGCTCGCCTGCTTGCCCACGATCCACGCGTCCTCCTGATGGATGAGCCGTTCGGTGCGCTCGATGAATTCACGCGCGAAACCATGAACGTGGAACTTCTGCGCATCTGGGAAAAGACCGGCAAGACCGTGGTCTTTGTCACGCATAATATCGGCGAGGCTGTGTTCTTGTCCGACCGCATCTTTGTAATGACGCCACGTCCCGGACGGCTTGAAGGCATCGTCGAAGTGGACCTGCCGCGCCCGCGCACCATGGAGATGATGCGTGACCCTCACTACGCCGAACATGTCTTCGACATCCGCCGCACGCTTGGCGTGGATCACTGAAGGATAAAGCAATGGATATGACAGCTCACGCCGCGCTCCCCGGCACCTCGACCATTGCTCGCGATGACGCTGTAGCGCGCTTCATTGCGAGCGAAAAGCGCAAGCAGCAGCATCGGGCGATCCGCAATCGGCTCTTGGCGCTTGGCTTCGGCTTTTTCGTGCTGGCGCTTTGGCATATCGCCACCGAAAATGGCTTCGTCCATAGGCTGATCATCCCCTCGCCCATCGACACGTTTTGGGCCACCGGCCGCGTGATGAGCGCAGACTATTTCTGGCCCAATGTTGGCGTGACGCTTTCGGAGATCGCCTGGGGCTTTGCGCTTGGCCTGTCGAGCGGCGTGATCTTTGGCGTGCTGGTCGCTATGTTCGATACAGTGCGCGCTACAATCTACCCCTATCTTGTCGCGCTCCAGGCGCCGCCCAAAATCGTTCTCGCGCCCATTTTTGTTACCTGGTTCGGCTTCGATCAGCCTTCCAAGATCGCCATCGCCGTGGTGATGAGCTTCTTCCCGATGTTCCTCAATACGCTAACTGGCCTGTCATCGGTCGATCCGAACGCGGTCAAGCTCATGCGCTCGCTAACCGCTGGCCGCTGGAAGACCTTCCGCTACCTGCTGCTGCCCAACGCACTGCCGATCATGATGGCTGGCGTCAAGCTGTGCTGGACCCTTGCAGTGCTCGGCGTGATTGTGGGTGAATTCGTCGGCGCTTCGGCTGGCATCGGCTACCTTATCTACGCGATGAATTTCCAGCTCGATATCGCCGGCGTATTCTCGCTCATCATCCTGTTGTCGGTGTTCACGCTAGTTATTTACCAGCTCATCGAGTGGCTCGAGAGCCGCATCATATTTTGGAAACAGCTCTAATCACGCAGAACCGTGCAGCCAAGCACGGCTGGGAGTCCCTTGTTCAAACGGAGAAACTCGCAATGAAATCCCGCCTCCTCGCTACCGGCCTGGCTCTGGCCGCCCTCATCGGCCCTACTTCAGCCCAGGACCTTATCAAATTCCACGGCGTTACCGCACAGGGTGGCCCGACCGCCCAAATGTTCCCTATTTTCATGGCCCAGGAACAGGGTTTCTACGAAGCCGAAGGGCTCGACGTCGTCCTCAACTATTCCAAGGGCTCGTCCGATGCCGCCCGCCAGCTTGCAGCCGGCAATGTAGATTGGGGCATCTTCTCCTCGGCCGCGACGATGCAAACCGTACAGCGCGGCTTTCCGCTGAAATCGATCATGCAGATTTACTATCCCGACACCTTTGACATCGTAGTGCCGGCCGATAGTGACGTGCAGACCATGGCCGACATGGCTGGCAAGACCATCGGTCTTTCCGACCTTGCCGGGGGCGAAGTGCCGATGACTCGTGCATCGATCGTTGAAACTGGCCTGCATGAAGGTGCAGACGTCAAGTTGGTCGTGGCTGGCGAAGGCGATCCTACAACGATCCGCTCCTTTACCGAAGGCCGCATTCAAGCCTATGCCGGCGCAAAGCGCGACCTGCTGCTTATTCCGGCCCAAGGCATTGAAACACGCTCGATCACCCCAGAAGCAATTGCCCGCTTTCCGGGCGATGCCCTTTCGGTTCGTGCCGAGACCCATGAAAGCGATCCAGAACTTCTGGTGAAATTTGTCCGCGCGACGCTTAAGGGCTGGGCCTGGGGCATGGAGAACGACGAAGAAGCTTTCGATCTGCTGAAGACCAAATACGCTGCGGCTTCCCTGGGCGATAATCCTGTTGCACCTCAGTTCTGGGAACTGGTGAAGACCTACTACACCGCACCCGATGGCGTCGAAACGCACGGCACTTTCCTGCCCGAAGCCTGGGAATTCTATATGACCTATCTGCAACTCGGCGAAGGCGAGCAGCAGGCTCTCGCCGGCCCCATCGACCTGTCCACCGTCTTGACCGACGACATTGTCACTCAAGCTTGGTCCGGTCTTGATCTGACGGCCGCTCCCGCCACCCCGTGACGCACAAAGGGGAGCCGCAGGGCTCCCCCACCTTACCACCGGAGACTAACATGACGTCCAATCCTGCTGGCGCAGAGACAATCCTGCTTGTGGTCGTAGGAGCCCATCTCAGCGGCATGCCGCTCAACTGCGAGCTAATCTCGCTGGGAGCCACTTTTGTCGAGGCCACTCAAACCGAGCCGGCCTATAAGCTTTTTGCGTTGCCGGGCACCGTTCCGCCAAAGCCGGGACTGTTACGCGTTGCCGAGGAAGGGCAGCCCATTGACGTGGAAATTTGGGAATTGTCACCTGCCGCTTTCGGGCTCTTCGTTTCCCGCATACCTAGTCCACTGGGTATAGGTACGCTGCAGCTTGCTGGTGGCAGGTCAGCTAAAGGCTTTCTGGTAGAGCATTGCGCCTTAGAGGGAGCGGACGATATCTCTCATTTCGGTGGATGGCGGGCGTTCAGGGCCCAACCGGCTCCACTCAGCGCTGCCCAATAGAACTTGCCGCCTCATGAGCGTGGGTCACATCATCCACGCTCGTTCGGACATAGCCCAAGTGCTGCCGCATGGCTGCGCCGGCAAGATCAGCGTTGCCCGCCAAGATCGCCTCCACAACAGCCTGATGCTCAGCCACGGACCGAAGCAACCGTCCCATACTTTCGAACTGAGCCCGGCGGAACGGAGCAACACGGTTGCGCACGCCAAGTGTTACTTCCATCAGAAAACCGTTGTGGCTAAGATTATAGATGGTCTCGTGAAACTTGATGTTGAGCTCATAGTAAAGCGCCACATCACCTTTTTTTGCGGCGTCGCTACACGCAGTATGCGATCGCTGTAGCTCGACCTTTTCGGTCTCGGTTGCAGCGGTTGAGGCGAGGCTTGCGCACAGCGCCTCAAGTTCAGCCATGACCAGGAAAATCTCATTGAGCTTTTCGGTAGTAAAGTTTGGCACGACGGCGCCACGATGCGGCCGAGCTTCAGCGAAGCCGATAGCCTCAAGTTGCCTTATCGCCTCGCGTACCGGTGTGCGCGACACTTCGAAGCGCTCAGCTATTGTAGCCTCGTCAAGCGAGACGCCAGGTCCAATGATGCCTCGGACGATCTCATCTGCCAACACGATCCTGACCCTGTCAGCCGCCGTTTGCCGTCTAGGCAGTCCAACCATAATAGCCCCATTATGCAATATCGCATGCTTTTACGGGTCCCTTGCTCACGTGTCCATCTTTAGGGCGCTCACCTCCACCATTCCGAAGTGATGCTCACCGATTTGCTTGATAGCGGCAGCAACGCCCTCATTCCGGCCGCTAAGATGTCTGTTATAAAATCCTGAAAGCAGACGATTATGGCGAGGGACCATCTGCTAGAAAAGTAGATTATGCGCAGTCGGGATCAGCAGGTTTGGACTAGCCTTTCACCGCACCAGCGGTCATAGAACCTGAAATCTGCCGATACATAACCAGGCCCAGCAGCATAGGTGGCATGGCGCCTAGAATCATGACCGCTGAGGCCATCCCCCACTGAATGCCGCCGCCGCTGGCCGAGAAGAAGAAAGAGGCGCCCACCGTCATCGGCACGGCTTTGTTGGTGGTCAGCATCAAGCCAAAAAGGAATTCGTTCCAAGCGGTGATAAAGCCGAAAATGAAGGTAGTGACCAGCGCCGGCCGCACTACAGGGCGAATGACGCGCCACATTATCTGCATCGTATTGGCACCATCGATCTTGGCAGCCTCGTCAAGCTCGACTGGGACGTCGGCAATGGCGTTAACAAGAATAATCAACGCTAGTGGAAGATTGACGATCGTCAGGATTAATCCCAGCCCAAGTTGAGTATCAAGAAGCCCAAGCCACTGAAACATCATGTAGAGCGGGATGGCGAAGATGATGAGCGGCACGGCGCGCAGGTTGACGATGACAGGCATGAGAGTATTGCGCCCAAAACCGCCACGCGCGACGGCATAGGCAGCCGGCAAGGCAAGAACGATGGCCAGGGTGGTGCCGATAATGGCCGCTGCTAGGCTATTGGCGAGATAGGCGAAGATGTTGAGCCGATCGCTGACCTGCAAGACGCGCGCATAGTTGTCGAGCGTCGGCGCGCTGATCCAGAATCCTGGATTGGTCGAGAGTTCCCGGGCGCTCTTAAATGACGTGATCAGCGTCACCAGAACTGGAAAATTCAAGGCGAGAATAGCGGCTGACAAGACCAGCCAACGGAGTGCCTTGATCATGCTTTCCTCCTGCTGGCAGCTAGTGCATTGAGCAGCCAAAGAACTGCAAAAGAAGCAATGAACAACACAACCGAGGCGGCAACGGCCTTTCCAATGGCGCCCTGCTTGAAGAAAGCTTCATAGATGTAAATTGACAGCGACATGGTGCTGCCGCCCGCGCCGCTGCCGGTGAGCGTGTAAACATTGTCGAACACGCGGAAGCCGTCGATGAAGCGAATGAACAACGCAACCACGATAGTGGGCGTCATCAGCGGCAGTTCGATTCGCCTGAGTATTTGCCAAGGCGTCGCGCCATCGATGAGGGCCGCGTCGCGTACGTCTTGGGGGATGGCCTGGTAAGCCATGTGAAAGAGCAGGAAAGCGAACGGCGTCCATTGCAAGGTCTCGACGCCGCTGAGGGTCCAGAAGGCCGTGCCGACATCGAGAAAGGCCGGGCTGGTACCGAACCATTTGTAGAGATAAAACGGGATGGGCCCGACAAATTCGTGCAGCACCAGGCGATACATCAATCCGATCATGGCTGGCGCCACCATCAGCGGCAGCATCAGAGGCGCCAGGAGCCATGATCGCTTGGCCAATAGCGGCGCGAGGAAAATAGCGAGGAACAGCCCGATCAGGCATTCGGCAAGCGCGGTGACCACGCCAAAGCGCAGCGAAAACCAACTAGCGCGCCAGAAGTCGTCGTCGGTTAGCACGGCAAGATAGTTGCCAAGGCCAGACAAAGTCGGACTGCGCAGCGTCTCGAAGCGAACTTCGGAAACCGAATAGATCAGATTGACGAGCGCGGGAAAGCCAAGGAACAGCAGAAGAAAGACCACCATCGGCGCTGTCAGAATCGCCCAATCATGGCTGTGGGTGCGTTCCATCATACCTCGGGATTGTGCTGGGCCCGGCGTATGACGCCAGGCCCGTTTTTCTTTGTTGACTATTTCAGCAATTCTTCCATCCCGGCCTTGGTATTGGCCAGTGTGGTGTCGAGGTCCTGCTGGCCCGACCAATAGGCGGTGAATTCCTTGGCCTGCAGCTCATAGATGGATAGGGCATTGGCAGAGGTTGCGCCGTTCATCACGTAGCCATAGGCGCTCGCAAATTCCCCAAGCTGGACGAGATCGGGGCGTTCTTCGGCGACCTTGGCGACCACGTCTGGCGCTAGGGCTGGCGAACCGCCGGCCCGCGCATAGGTGAGCGCGGCATCCTCGGTCGCTAGCCATTGCAAGAACTGTACGGCGCCTTCCTTGTTCTTGGCGTTCTTGTTCAGCCCTAAACCGAGACCATGGATATGATCTGCACGGGCTTCCGGACCTGCCGGTGGGGCAACGATGCCGACAACGTCGGCGACCGCGGGAGACTTTTCCGGATCGGCCAGTTCTGCGGCTGCAGCATTCCACTGCAGGGCCGTCGCTGCTTGACCAGCACCAAACGCCGCGTTGGTTTCAGCATATTCGTAGCTCAGCGAATCCTTAGGGGTGGCACCGGCGTCGTAGAGCGTCTTGTAGAGTTCAAGGCCCTTGCGATAGGCGTCAGAGTCCACGGTTACAGCACCCGACACATCGCGCCAATCCGCGCCGTAGGAGCGTGGCAGAGACTGGAAGACCATCATGTTGAACAGAAGGTTTTTCAGCTGCAACACGGTGCCGTAGCGCACCGGGCTATCGGGGTTGATGGACTGGGTAAAGTAAAGCGCGGTGGCTGCCCAATCGTCCCAAGTCCAGCTGTCGGGATCCTTTGGCTCGAGCACGGTGCCGAGGTATTTTTCCGAGATCTCCGCATACTTGGCCTTGGCCGCTTCGTCGCCCAGCAGTTGTTCGATCAGATCCTTACGGAAGTACATGAAGTGGGCGGACAAATCGGTGGGTACACCATATTGCTGGCCCTCGAACTGCATGGTGCTGAGCGTTGACTCTCCGTAGGTCGCGACGGCAGCATCGCCGAGATCGACTGGCTCCATGTAAGGGGCGTAGCGACCGATCGAATAGGTCGCGATCAAATTGACGTCGAAAGCATCCGAGCCCGCGGCCATGTCTGCCTGCAGCTTGTCGTAAAAGCCCTCGCGGTTGAAGAACAACAGCTCGACTTTGTTTTCTTCGGCGATATTCTCTTGGGCGTTGTAAGCCTCAACTGTTGCCCGAAGCGCAGTCTCTTCTGACCCGCCCGGCCAACCCAAAACGGTCACCGCTGCCTGAGCCGTGCCGACCAATGCCAGCGATGCCGCCATAACAGCTGCCACTGAAACGCTAATGGTGTTCCGTACTTTCATTTTACTTCCCTTTGTCCCTGTACTGTGCGCCGGGCAGCCCCTCAGCCGTCCAGTCGTTTCCCTTAGTTCGAGAGGCGAGATCGGCCACGCCGATCACACCAGCATGGCGGCCAAGCTGGGCTGCCACAATTTGCGGCTTGAGCCGAGCGGGCTCAGCTGGAATCTTTGCGATGACCCGATCAAGGTAGCCGTTGGCCATGCCGATGCCGCCACCGATTACGATCTTGTGCGGATCGAACATCAGCTGGATGTCACGGCATAGCAAAGCCACACGGGCAGCGGAGCGATCGATGATTGAGTCGGCCCAGCCGGCGCCGTCGCGTGCGGCAGCAAAAACCGCCTGTGCGTCGGCGCGATGTCCGGCCTTAAGCGCCTGAGCGGCAATCCAGTGACCGGAAACCTGGTCTTCCAGCGGCCCAGCGCCAGCGCTGGGTAATTGGAGCAGGCCGAAATGGCCAGCGATTCCCAGGAGCGGCTTGCCATTGAGCACCAGACCTCCGCCAATACCGGTAGAAATGGTCAGAAAGGCGATGTCTTGGCCTTGTCCTGCGCCAAACCGGTGCTCGCCCCAAGCAGCTGCCTGCGCGTCGTTGGCGGCAAAGACAGACAAGTTGAATGCCTTGTAAAGCCGATCGACGAGGGGATAATTGGCCGGAATGGTCAGCGTGGCTGGATTGAGCGCCGACCAGAAGCCGTTTTCGACAATACCGGTAACGGCAATACTGAGTTGGGAGACTTGCCCGCGCCAATCGGCCGTTTTTTCCGCCAGGTCAGCGATCCAGCGATCGGGGCCGGTCTCACGTTGCGTCGACAGCGTAATGTCGGCTTGCACTGTGCCGTTCTCGACTAAGGCCGCCATTATCTTGGTGCCACCGATGTCGACAGCCAGCACGGGGTGTTCATGCTGTCGGCTCTGGGCAAATCCGCGCTCAACGGCTTCTTTGAACCAAGAGGTAGCGTGTTCCATGCGGGTTAAGGCCGAACCGACTACTACAGCGTATGCGCCAGCCAGAGCCGCAGCCGCGGCCTGGTCGGTTGAGCGAATGCGCCCCTCTGCGATTACGAAAGGCGTTAGGCGACGCATTTCGGCGACGAGGCCAAGATCAGGATCGACCGGCTCAGGTTTGCTGACATACCCTGACAGAGTCGTTCCAACGAAATCGACACCCGCAGCCAGTGCCCGTTGCGCGTCATCTAAGCTGGAGCAATCGGCCATAGTGAGCTTGCCCTTGGCTTTGATCGCGCCGATTAGTTCAGCAACATTGGCGGGGCGGATACGGTCCGTGGCATCGAACGCGACGATATCGGCGCCAGCTTCCGCGAGTGCTATCGCATCCTCGACGAAGGGCGTAATGCGGACGGGGCTATTGTCGAGATCGCGCTTGATGATGCCTACGATCGGTGCGGAAGTTGCAGCGCGCACAGCGCGCAGGTAGGGCAACGATTCGATGCGTAGTGCGCTAGCCCCGGACGAGAGAGCGGCAAGGGCGAAACCGACCACCATCTCGGCGTTGTCCATCGGTCCTCCAGGAACCGGCTGGCACGATACAACAAGTGCGTTTTTCAGATCTTCGCGCTGCACCAATAAACCCTCATTGAGAGCTACGATATCCAGGGCATACCAGATTACAACCAGTTTCTCACTGGTATTATCGTTTTAGCTCCAGCACGAAGTCATAAGCATCACCTCGATAGCGAGACTCGGAGAACTCGACGATCTGCTCGTCGGCTAAAAAACACCGTCGTTCCATCACCAGAAGGGGCAGTCCAGGATCGCACTGGAGGTACTGTGCGTCGCTCGCTGAGGCTGGACGTGATCGCAGGCGCTGGATAGCACGTTGCGGCATAGCGCCAACTCGCTCGAGAGCTTCATAAAGCGAGTCAGCTATAAGGTCCGGCGACGGCACGAACCGGGCGGGGACAGCAGAAGTTTCAACGGCCATTGGGATGTTATCAGCAGTTCGGATGCGCTTCATGCGGATGACCTGAGTGTCTGCTGAAATACCCAGAGCCATCATCTCTGCTGGTGAAGGGCGGCATATTTGCTTGGAGATCCATACACATCCCGGCTCGAGGCCCCGGGCTGACATATCTTCCGAAAAGCTAGTCAAAGTCGCCAAAGACTTCTCAACACGCGATCCGATTTCAGTCTTCGCTCCGTGCCTTCGGTGCGCTAGCCCCTCTTCCACAAGCAAAGCAATCGCCTTGCGCACAGTTACACGTGAAAGCGACAAGGCCTCGGACAAAGTCCGTTCACCTGGCAGCACCGCACCAGGTTTAAGCGTGTTGTTCAGGATGGCACCCTCGATGCCGACCTTGAGTCGCTTGTGAAGCGGCAGGCTGGAGTCTGCGGCCACCATGTCCCCTTTCAAGCGGTCTAGTAGGTCACCTTGGTCCATTGTTCAACCCAGTCTAAAAGTCCCTGAAAAGAACTATGGATGAAGCCAGGGACTTGCAACTGGTATTATACTTACCCATCCAATTTGCCGCTCAGTGGGCGCTTTGCGCCCCATTGCTGCCGTTGGTCGGCCTTCGGGAAACACCTAAAGGCAGGCGGTTCGTTCAATGGGGTTCCGGTAACCGGGTCGCGACTATACTTGCGGCTTTGTGAGATAGCGGCACAGGCGGATGAACAAGCCGCACACCAGCAACCTTGAACCTGCCGATCAGTCTGAGGGCAGATCGTCCTGCCGCTCCTTTTCGGCCTCCACGGTCTGCCGATGGACTGCTGCGGATCGTCAGCACAACGGGGACGCGCCGATCCACTCCTTATCTCATTTTTGCCTAAAGATAGAAGACAATGGGTGGCGGTAGCGGCCGCGTCCACACATCGAGAAACCAACGCACGTTTCGCGGACAGCCGTCTGCGTTAGTGTCGTCAACGCCAGCCGCCCGCCGGCGCGAACTTTTTGAGGTCCACCCAAGGTCAAACACCTCGCCCACATAGTAAGAAGGAGAGCTTTTCGCTTTGGTCGGACGCGTCCTAATGGCTGCGCGGCACTGAGCTCAGCGGGCCAGGTACCCTCCGTCGATTACCAGGACCTCACCGGTGACGTAGCGCGACGCATCGGAGCACAGGTAGAGCGCGGCGGTGCCGATATCCTGTGGGGTGCCGACCATCGGCAGGGGTGTCATGGAGCGCCAGATCGGTCCCCATTCGGGATCGGACAGGCCGCCCGAGGTCATGTCGGTGTCGATATAGCCCGGGGCGATGGCGTTGGCGCGGATGCCTTCACCGGCGTAGTCGCTGGCGAGGCTCTTAGTCAGCATGTGCACGGCGGCCTTGGAGGCATTGTAGGCCGCCTGCGGCTGCGGAATGTTGGAAATGTAGCCGGAGATGGAGCCAATATTGAGGATGACGCCGCTCTTTTGCTGGCGCATCGGCACCAAGGCGGCCTGGCAGGCGCGGAACACGGAATCGACATTGATGTTCATCAAGCGCCGGTAACTGGCGGCTGTGAAGCTGTGGGTCTCGCCATGCTGGGCGACGCCGGCATTGTTGACGAGGATATCCAGCCGGCCGGTGAGCGCCGTGGCGTCGGCGACCAGTTTTGCTGGGGCCGCTTCCTCCTCGATATCGGCCTGCAGGTAGTCGATCTTGAGACCGCTGGCGCGCAGTTCGTCGATCACCTCGGGCTTGGGTACGCGCGACGACATGACGACGTGCGCCCCGGCCTCGCCTAAGGCACGGACGATGCCAAGGCCGATGCCGCGAGTGGCCCCAGTCACTAGGGCCACTTGGCCGTCTAACCTAAACAGATCCAGGATCATTTCTTTCTCCCCATTTTTGTTGTTTGGCACGTCAATCAAGGCCGAAGATGAAGTCAGCGCAGCGGTCGCCGAGCATCATGGCCGGTGTCGTGGTGTTGCCCGCACTAATATTGGGCACGGCGGACCGGTCGGATACGCGCAGGTTGTCGACGCCGAGCACGTGGCCCTTGGGGGATATCGTGGATCCGATCGTGCAGATGATCCTGCGACACCATCTGGTGGTACTTCACGTACTTGGAGCTGTTGATCAGCTTAAAGGTGCCAAGCGGCAAATCAAGTAGTGGGTGGTGGTGGGAATAGCCGGCCTCTAGCAGCAAGGAGCCCCGCCTGCTGTCCGTCACCAGTCGCGCCGCAAAGATGCAACCCGATGCGCCATTGCCAATGACGATGTGATCGTAGTCTCCCGCACATTCCCCCCTGGAGCGCCGAACGCTGTCGACTACCTTAGCCGTAATCGCGGGCGGGATGCTTGCTAAATTGTCTGGCTTCCCTTCGTTCGAAGCTAATTGTCATTTTGAATTAGACGCAAGTTTCAACGGCATCGTCAGTGAGCGTCGCAACAAGGCCGCAGACTATCCAAGCTCTGACACTGTTCGACGGACTGGACGGCCGGTTTGGGGCCTCTCATAAGCGGAGTTGCACTAGTGCGGGTCGGAGCGTGCCAAGCCCCGGTCGAACCACGTCGCCCGTTTCATTCCCCGTCAGCTAGCGCCGTCCACTCTTGCGGCTGCAAAACTTGATATGCCGCACATCCTGACATCCTTCATGCCTATCGATCAGGCGGTCGACTCAAACTCGCGGGTCAGGTGCTCGAAGAGCCTGGCTACTGCTTCCGCACCCGGGTCGACGTGACCCGCCAGTTGTCTGGAGTTGATGTAGGCGGCACGGCCCGCATTGGCCTTGGTCATGGTCGCGGTCAGATCGGCTCCGGATCGCGCCGCCTTCGCTGCTGCGGAAGGGCTCTGGTCCAGGGCGTCCAGCGCTGGTCCGAGCGCATCAACCATCGTGCGGTCGCCCAGACGGGCCCCGCCGATTTCCTGCATTCTTCGCAAACCGGCCTTCAGAGCTTCAGGTATCGGCAGGCCGCTGGACGCGGCATCGCCGGTGGCCGCGAAGAAGATGGCAAGCAGTACTCCGGAAGATCCGCCCATGGTCTGGCTGAGTTCGAGGCCGATGGCGCGGTAAAGCTGTGTGTGATCAGCTAGCGGAAGTCTGTGCATCGCGCCGATCAGCGCCCTAGCCGCGCCCGCCAGCGTGCTGCCGGTATCGCCATCGCCGGATTTCGCATCAAGCGCGTTGAGGTCGCTTTCGGCCGCGATCAATACCTCGCAGCACCGAGTCAGGAATTCCCGCGTCTGATTGTGCGCCGAGGGCATCGGCGTGACCGGGGTCAGGCCGTCGGGCAGGACATGCACCGCCACCTGGCCCAGCCTGCTCATCCTTGGCCAGGCCGCCAGGGGCGTATGCTGCTTCAGCAAGGCTATCTCGGCATCGTCGGCCGGATATATCGAGATCGAAAACCCATGCATGTCGAGCGAGGTCATCATCGCTGCCGGTCCCACAACATGCACAACCCGAGAGGCAATGTCGGAGCAGCGGATAGCATTTAGAATGATCGACATTTCGAGCACCGACGTGCCGCCCAGATTGTTGATCAGCGCCACATGGGTCCGATCTTTCATACCGGAGGAAAGGTGGTCGATCATGGCGGCCACCGCACTGTTGGCATCGGCGAACGCGACCTGTTCAACCCCCGCTTCGCCGTGAATGCCCAGGCCTAGTTCGGCCATACCGGGGGGAATGCGGTCCTCTTGGGATGAGCCGGGGACGGTGCAGGTGCTTAGCGACATGCCGATGCTCCTGGCCTGACTCGCTACCTTGCGAGCGGCCGCGGCAACGGTACGAAGGTCTGCGCCGTTTTCAGCAAGCGCACCGGCAATCTTGTGCACGAACAGCGTCCCTGCCAGGCCGCGCGCCTGAGGCAGGTCAGGCAGAGCCACGTCGTCATCGACCACCACCATTTCCACGTTGAGACCGAACTGGCGGGCGCGCTCGGCGGCCAAACCGAAGTTGAGGCGGTCTCCGGTATAGTTCTTGACGATCAGGACGCAGCCGGCAGACCCCGTGACCGATAGGATGCCGGCCAGGACGGCATCGACGCTTGGAGAGGCGAAGATGTCGCCACACACGGCGGCCGTCAGCATGCCTTCGCCGACAAAGCCGGCATGGGCCGGTTCGTGCCCGGACCCGCCACCGGAGATCAGCGCCACCTTGGACTTGTCCCAGTCATTGCGCACCACCACCCGGATATGCGGATAACCATCGAGCCGCGCTAGCTTGCCGCCGGATGCGGCGACGATTCCGTCGATGGCTTCGGTGACGATGTTTTCCTTGAGATTGATAAATTGGGCCATAATATTTCCTTCACGCAACCCGCTGGCCGTCAGCGTCAAAGTAAAACGGCAGATGCGGTTCGATCTTTACGATGTCACCGCTGCGCAGGGTGGTATGCGCGTTCGTGACAGTGACGATGTTGTGGTTCTGAAATGACAGGTGCAGCCGCGTCTGGTCGCCCAGATGCTCTACCCGGGTGACCATGCTGTCCTGACCCCAACCCTGCCGGATCTGTTCGGGCCGCAGGCCGATGGACCTGGCTCCTGCCGGCGCGGTGCCGAAGAGATCGGCCGGCAGGATATTGACCTTGGGCTGGCCGAGCCGGCTGGCGGCATAGATGCTGACCGGGTTCTCGTAGATTTCCCGCGGCGAGCCGAACTGCACCAGCCTGCCGCGATCCAGCACGCCCACATGGGTAGCCATGGTCATCGCCTCGATCTGGTCATGGGTGACATAGAGCAGCGTCGCGCCGGAATTGGCCTGGATGGACTTGAGCTCGATGCGCAGATCGGTCCGCAGTTTGGCGTCGAGCGAACTGAGCGGCTCGTCCATGAGATAGACCATCGGCCGGCGCACCAACGCCCGCCCGATCGACACTCGCTGCATCTCGCCGCCGGACAGGTTGGTAGCCTTGTTGTCCAGCTTGTGGGTGATCTGCAGCACTGCGGCGACCGCCTCCACCGTCCTGTCGATTTCGTCCCGCGGAGTCCTGAGGATGGGCGATCTGAGTGGGAATTCAAGGTTTTGACGCACGGTCAGGTGCGGATAGAGCGAATATTGCTGAAACACCATGGCAACGTCGCGTTCGGCGGGCGTCAGTCCGCGCATCGGCCGACCGCCGATGAACACGTCGCCAGCATCGGGAATGTCGAGTCCGGAGACCAGTCGAAGTGTGGTGGTCTTGCCCGCGCCGGTTGGCCCAAGCAGCACCACGAATGCACCGTCGGGAATAGTCATTGACACATTGTCGAGGGCGAGTGTTTGGCCGAACTTTTTGGTGACGTTCGCCAGGACAATTTCAGCCATTTGCAAGCACTCCGACGTTCGACTGCGATAGGAGCGCCCGGCCTCTCAGCGGTTCAAAGACAGTGATGGCGCGAGCATCGAACTCGAGACCGACGGTTTCACCCACGCGCACGGTGTCAGCCGAGGAGGTCCGCGCTTTAACCTCACCATTGGACGTCGAAAGGGTGACGACCTGCGTGGTGCCGAGGTATTCGGTTGCCATAACCACCCCGCGATAAGCCGCGTTGTCCGACAGACGCACATGTTCTGGTCTTACACCTAAGGTCAGCTTGCCCACGGCGCCTTCAAGGCTGGCGGGAACCGCCATATCGTGACCGCCAAGATCTACGTGGGTGCCGCCGATGGCAATCATGCCGTCGAAGTCGAGGAAGTTCATCGCCGGCGATCCTATGAACTTGGCCACGAATTTGGTCGCCGGCCAGTCGTAGATTTCCTGCGGTACACCGAACTGCTCGATAACGCCGTGGTTCATCACGACGATCTTGTCGCCCATCTGCATGGCTTCGAGCTGGTCGTGGGTCACATAAACGGTGGTCGCGCCCATTCGGTCATGCAGGGCCCGAAGCTCTTCAGCCATGTGCTCGCGGAACTCCGCGTCGAGCGCGCCGAGCGGTTCGTCCATGAAGAAGGCTTTAGGGCGACGCACAATGGCGCGGCCCAGGGCGACCCTCTGGCGGTCTCCGCCGGACAGGCCGCCGACGGGCCAATCCAGGATGCTCTCGATGCCTAGAATGGCCGCGACCTCGGCAACGCGCGCCCGGACGTCCTCCCGGCCCATGCCCTGGCTGACCAAGGGGTAGGAGATATTCTTGCGCACGTTCATGTGCGGATAGAGCGCGAACATCTGGAACACAAAGGCGATGTCGCGCTTGGAGGCGGGCTTCATGCCCACTTCCTCGCCATCGATATAGATCTGCCCGCTGGTGGGCAGTTCGAGGCCAGCCATCATGCGCAAGGTCGTGGTCTTGCCACAGCCGGATGGCCCTAGGAGCATGAAGAACTCGCCGTCCTCGACGGTGAAACTGGACGATTGCACAGCTGTGAAAGGCCCGAAGTCCTTGCGCAGATTTTCGATGCGGATCTGAGCCATGGTTTACTCTGGGAAGTGGCTCGTCACGATGAACATCACCGTGCCGACAAGGGTTACGAGGAAGGACCATGAGTAGAGCCACAGCGCGAAGGGCTGCATCAGCATGACCACGCCCACTGCGATCAGTGCGGAGGCGAGCAACTCCCAGGGTCCGCGGCGAAAGCGGAACAATCCACCGAGGAACTGGGTCATTTGCGCACCGCCCCGAAAGTGATGCCGCGCAGCAAGTGCTTGCGCAGCAAGATGGTGAAGACCATCACCGGCAACAAGAACAGCGTCGCGCCGGCGGCGATAGCTGGCCAATCCTGGCCGCCTACACCGATGATCGTCGGGATGAAGGGTGGCGCCGTCTGGGCCGTACCCGAGGTCAGCAGTACGGCAAAGGCATATTCGTTCCAGGCAAAGATCAGGCAGAAGATGGCAGTCGAGGCGATGCCCGTTGCCGCTTGCGGCAGGACCACCTTGTAGAACGCCTGAAACCGCGAATAGCCGTCGATCAGGGCGGCTTCCTCATACTCGACGGGGATCTCGTCGATGAAGCCTTTGAGCAGCCACACCGATAGCGACAGATTCACGGCGGTGTAGAGCAGGATCATGCCCACATGCGTGTCGCTAAGGCCGAGTTGTCGGTACATTAGGAAGATCGGGATGGCGACCGCGATCGGCGGCATCATGCGCGTCGAGAGGATGAAGAACAGCAGGTCGTCCTTGAGCGGCACCTTGAAACGCGAGAAGGCATAAGCAGCAGCCGTACCGAGGATCATGCAGAGCAGGGTAGAACCAAAGCCGATCACCACCGAATTTAAGAAGCGCTCGCCATAGCGCGATGGTCCCGCAATGACGCGACCGCTCTCGCGCACCAGGGCGTCATACCAGGTGGTTGGTTCGGCGGCATCCGCTGCCGCGCGTGTCTGCGTCGTGAACAGGTTGACATAGCCTTCGAGCGAGGGCTGAAAAAACACCTTGGGCGGATAGGCGATGGCATCCGACGAAATCTTGAAGCCAGTGGCGATAATCCAGATTAGCGGCAGCAGCGTGATGACCGCGTATAGAACCACCAAGGCACCGGCCATCCACTTCTGGGCCGATGACGGCTCTGTGATGGAATAGCTCATCGTTCCTTCACCTTGTTGAGTGCCTTCACATAGATGGAGGCGAGGCCGAACACCGTGACAAACAGGATCACTGCATAGGCGGAGGAATATCCGGTGCGCCACTTTTCGAAGGCCTCGCGCTTGAGGTTAATCGAGGTAAGTTCGGTGGTCGAGCCGGGGCCGCCCCCGGTCAGTTGAACCACCAGATCGAACATCTTGAAATTCTCGATGCCACGAAACAGCACTGCGAGCATCAGGAAAGGCAGCACCATGGGAATGGTGATGGTCCAGAACTGCCGCCACCTGCTAGCCCGGTCGCACTCGGCGGCTTCGTAGATGCTGTCGGGGATAGACCGCAGACCCGCTAGGCAGATCAGCATGACGAATGGCGTCCACATCCAGGTATCGACGATTACGATGGCCCATGGCGCCAGGGTCACATCAGCAATCATGGAGAAGCTGGCAGGATCCCTGCCAGTCAGAAACCCGATGGCATAGTTGAAGAGGCCGATCTGCGGCTCATAGAGGAAGGTCCAGAAATTCCCCACTACGGCTGGCGACAGCATCATCGGCAGCACGATCAGGGTGGTCCACAGGTCGTTGCCGCGGAACTTCTTGTTGATCAGGTAGGCAAGCGAAAAGCCGATACGCGCGGAGTTCAGGATGGAACAGGACACCCTCAGCATAACACTTGGAGCATTAGCTGACCCTACACGCCGGGCTATTCTGGCGCGGCTGGCCCAAGGCGAGGCATCGGCCGGAGAACTCGCTGCCCCCTTTGACATCACCGCCCAGGCCGTGTCGCGGCACCTCAAGGTGCTCGAGCACGCCAAGCTGATCTCACGCAGCCGAGCCGCTCAATGGCGGCCGTGCAAGCTTGAGCCGCTCCAACTGCGGGAAGTCGATAGCTGGCTGGAACGCTACCGCCACTTTTGGGAAGGGTCGTTCGACAAGATGGAGACCTATCTAAATGAGCTGACCAGAGGAGACCCTCGCAATGGAAAAAACTGAAGCAATCCAGGTCCGCGACGATGAACTGTTCATCGAGCGGGTCTTCCAGGCGCCGGTGCCGCTGGTTTGGCGGCTTTGGGAAGAGCCTGAGCACATGATCCGATGGTGGGGGCCGGAGGGTTTTACGGCGACCGATCTCGACGTCGATTTCCGTCCCGGTGGCCTGTGGCGGATCGGGATGACCTCCGCGGCCTACCCCAAAAGCTGGTCACATGGACAATTCCGCACCATTGAACAAGACCGTCTGATCCAGTTCATCTTTGCCTGGGACGAAGGTTCGGGCGATCCGACCGAAACCCTGATCACCGTGAAGTTCATCCCCGAAGGAGACGGTACCAGGCAGACCTTCCACCAGGCTCCGTTTGCCTCCATCGAAGCCCGTGACAGCCATATTCAGGGGTGGAACTCGCTGTTCAACAAGCTCCAGGCTCATGCCGAACAGCGCGCCTGAAGCGAACGATCGTTTCCCTAACAAAAGAGAACCACCCATGAACAAGATCATATCAACACACTGGATCAGCCTTGACGGCTACATTTCCGGTCCGGCTGGCGAACTCGACTTTGTCCGTGGTGATGGCCAGTTGGCAGAATACGAAATCGGACTTGTCAGCCGAGTCAGCGGCCTGCTTTTTGGCCGCACGACCTATCAGCAATTATCGTCCTATTGGAGTCAGGTTCCCAACAACCCTAACGCTGCCGATTGGGAGAAGGTTTATGCCGGCAAGATGAACCCCTTGCCAAAAGCGGTGGCATCGAAAGTCCTGGAAGTCGCCGAATGGGAAAACAGCACCATTCTGCGCGATGCTGCAGCCATTGCCGATCTCAAGGAGGAGGCGGCTGGCGACATCCTGATTTATGGGAGTGCCACCTTGGTCCAGGAACTTGTCCGTCGCGACCTTGTCGACGAATACCACCTGTTGGTCCACCCGATCCTGTTGGGCGATGGCACCAGTCTGTTCGGCGCTGTGGGCAAGCGGCAGAATCTCCGCAAGGTCCGCACCGAAGATTTCAACAGCGGCATCGTCCTCAATGTTTATCAGCCCGCCTGATCTCACCATTCTCAACCATAGGAGAAGTTCGATGACCCCGTCGCTCATTTCTATCATCCGCAGTCCTGCTGCCATCTTCGCTGGCATCGCCGTCAACGTCGTGCTGTCTCTTGCCCTTGATGGAATATTCCAGGGTCTTGGCGTGTTGCCGGCAGCTGGCCAGCCGATGTCCGACTATCTGCACCTGCTGCCGTTCTCCTACCGCGTCGGCATCGCCCTCTTCGGCTTTTACGTCACAGCCCGGCTTGCCCCTAGCCGCCCACTGCTGCACGCCCTCACCTTGGCCGCCATCGCCTTTGCCCTGACTTTGGCAAGCACGGTCGCCGCCTGGAGCAAGCTTGGTGCCGTCGAACCGCAATGGCTCCAATTAGCCATGCTGACCCTGCTTTTCCCAATGGCATGGCTCGGCCTCCGCCTGGCGAAGTGCTCAACAAACCCCGCGCCGGCCAATCAGTCCGGAGCCCTCGCCGTTTAGCTACTGGGTGGCTCTCCGAGAGAGCAAGGACGCTTCCATCCTGATTGCGGGGCCTGAGAACTTTAGCGACAGGCCCTGCGATTAATCAGCCCTTTTGTATAGGAGCTCTTTTAGTATCAGAAGCTTATCTTCGATAGCCGACAGTTATTAGTTGTTTGATGGCAAATCTTCAGGAGGTTGATCGGCGTGAGAACGGACGATTGCTAGCAGACACGACCCCATCTCTGCATTTCAGCTTTCTTCGCCCGTCATTGAAACGGGGTCGTAAGCCGCTCATCCGCTTGTGAACTGTAGGGCCGGAAAGCTGATGAATTGGAGCGTCGAACTCGCGGCCCAACGGCAGTCAAAGGGAGGCTGCATTCTACTGCAACACCTGCTGCCGCAGTTCAGAGTTGTGCCTTCCCAAACACCAGCGCCGCATTCACCCCACCAAATCCAAATGAGTTGGATAGCGCATAGTTTAGTACCTTTGGTTTGGCGACATTGGGCACCAGATCGAACGCGTCGGCCTCCTCTATCGGGTCGTCCAGATTGATCGTTGGCGGCAGTATTCCTTCACGTAGCGTCTGAACCGAAATGATCGCCTCGAGAGCACCGGCTGCACCGAGCAGATGACCTGTTGCCGACTTGGTCGACGAGATCGCCAGATCCTTTCCCCGACCAGCAAATACTGCGGCAATTCCGGCAATTTCCGCCGCGTCGCCGACAGCGGTGGAAGTCGCGTGAGCATTCACATATCCGACTTGGCTCTGGTCAATGCCCGCCATGCGGAGGGCATTGCGCATGGCGACCTGAGCCCCAGCACCGTCCGGAGAACCGGCCGTGAGATGATAGGCGTCCGCTGATGTGCCATACCCAGCAAGTACCGCAAGCGGAACAGCGCCGCGCGCTTGGGCATGACTAAGTTTTTCAATCACCAGTACAGCTGCGCCCTCGGCGAGAATGAAGCCGTCATGCCCTTTGTCAAATGGGCGGGAAGCTTTATGTGGCTCATCGTTGTAGCTTGAACTCAGCGCACGCGAGGCGCCAAAACCGCCGATGGAAATCGGGTCAACCGACCCCTCCGCTCCGCCGACGACCGCCACCTCAGCCTCGCCGGTCATTATCAGGCGCATACCATCCCCAATCGCCTGGGCAGAAGCTGCACAGGCGGTGACGGGTGTACCGATCGGCCCACGAAAGCCATGTATGATCGAGAGCCAACCTGCAGCCAGATTGGCGAGAAATGATGGCACAGTGAATGGCGAGAGACGACGAGGACCCTTGGTCTGGATGATCTCGACGGCCTTTGCCATGACAGGCGATCCGCCCACACCAGAACCGATGATAGTAGCAGTTGCGGCCTGATCTTCTGGTGCCGTTGGGTGCCAGCCTGCCTGGTCGAGCGCCTCGGCGGCAGCGCCAATGGCATATTGGATAAAGAGATCCATCTTCTTGATCTCTTTTCCGTCGATAAAATCGGCGGGGTCAAAGCCATCCAAATTGCCTGGCTTCCTGGGCACCAGCCCGGCGATGTGGCTGACAAAGTCAGCTGTATCGAACCTGTCGTTGCGCACGATGCCGCTGCGGCCTGAAACTAGACCACTCCAGAGCGCGTGCACGCCCACACCGAGAGGGCTAACCGCACCCATTCCAGTAACGACGATGGGATCGGTGGGGTCAGGCTTCAAAATAGCTTCTCCTATGGTGTACATGCACGATTGATCAAAAGCTTAAAACGCGGGGTCGCGTCGTTAAAGTCGTGCGAGCTGCCGCAGGCCGGCAAGGATTGTATCGAAGTCAGGACTTTCCAAAACAGCACGCAGTTCCCCCTGTGCCTTGCGCCATTCCGGACGGACATCCTCTATGATCTTTGAGCCTTGTGGGGTTACGGCACCTATGCGTCCATTGCCTCGTTCAGCGGGTACCGTCGAAACCAGTCCCTTGCGTTCGAGCAGTTTGAGGTTCCGCGACAGCGTGGTGCGATCCATTGCAATAGCGTCAGCTATCTCGGTGACGGACCGGCCGGGATGTTTGGCCATGGAGCCCAAGATGGTAAACTGTGCTGAAGAAATCCCGAAAACCCTCAGCTTTCGATCAGCACGGCGAGTAATGGCTCGAGCCGCCATGCGTGTGTTAAGAACCATGCAGAGATCGAAGTTGTCGTCGGCCATAGGTTCTTCTATGCCGTGTATATACACGGAGTCAACTCCGATGGGGTGGCGTGATGATCGAAATGGCAGGTGGAACTTGCCGCGATGGGCTCATCGGCATACTTGGTCCAAGCCGACTGGCCGATTTGGGGTGGGATGTGGACGGGCAGGTTTTGCAATGAGAGAGCAGGATTGCAGACGCGACTGGATCAGGTGGATTTGGAGTGACGTCTTTTCCTGAGCGAACATCATGTTGCTAAACTGCACTTAGGCTGCTGAGTGACTTAGGCTGACCCGCGGCACAGAGGGCCCTTAGAACATGACCCAGCGACACACAGAGCGAACCTCGGCCCATCCCTGGATCGACAGAGTGTGGCAGACGGTTTGTCTCGAAGATGGGGTCTACAAGGCAACGCCGGATGGCTCGTGGGACCTGTTGCTGAGTGTTTCGCCCGAGGGAGTGCCGACTGTGTTTCTCAGTGGGCAAGCGACCGAGCCAGTGGAAGTGTCTTATCTAGCAGGCGAACACTCGGTGGTAATTTCCTTTGCGGCGCATGTCTATCTCGCCACCGAGAAGGAGGTGCGAACCGAAGCAGCGGTGCGTTTCTTGCCGGTCGATGGTGACCGGTTCGAGCTCGACGGGACAGCTCTGCTGCTGCCCACCTTTGAGAGTGCCGAGGAACTCATCGACCAGATGATCGAGGCTGGTCTGCTGAAGTCTGACGATTTAGTCGCCAAGGCGTTTTCAGAAAAGGCAAAGGCGGCATCGAAGCGGTCGGTGCAGCTGCACTTCAAGCGCACAACGGGCATCACACAGAAAGACTTCCAAATGATCCGGAGGGCTCAGGAGGCGGTGCGGCGTTTGAAGGCAGGGGAAGCGCCCGCGGCGGTAGCGGCCGATCTGGGCTATACCGACCAGCCGCACATGATCAAGTCCATCAAGACGATCATGGGGCACCTGCCCTCGAACCTCGAGCTGGTGCACAAGCTTTGAGCGCCAAGCGGGTGGCCCGGCGCTCTCGATGATTGGTGCTGCGTTTTACTTGGCGAGCAGCGCGGCGAAGTCGCGAATGTCCTGGATGAAGAAGTCGGGATCTTCCCAGGCGGCGAAGTGCCCGGCGTTCTCCATGTTGTGGAACTGCACCACGTTGCCTTCGGTCTGCCGGTCGGCCCATTCGCGTGGCAGTCGCACCCCACCTGGGATCGGCACCTCAGTCGCCACCGCGACTGGAACGCCGGTATTGCTGCCCTTGATGGTCGGCGGCTGCATGGCGTTCTGGCTGTAGACGCGGAACGACGAGCCGGCCGTTTCGGTGAGCCAATAGATCATGATATTGGTGATGAGCTCATCGCGGCCGAACCGCTCGTCGGCTGCGTCGCCGACGCCCATTCCGGCCATGAAGCTCATGATCCAGGCGGCAAGGCCGACCGGCGAGTCGTTCATCGCAAAAGCGAGGCTCTGCGGCTTGGTGGCATGGACAAAGTTAAAGGCGCCATGGGCGAAGAACCACTGCTGGATGGCACCTCCATAGGCCTGCTCGGGCCCGCTCAACACCGCAAAGTCGGTGGTGTGGTCGGGATAGCCGACATCGGTCACATGGTATCCGAGCAGCAGCTCCGGATGACGCTGGGCCAGCGACATCGAGATGATCGAACCACCGTCACCGCCGGCGGCGATGAACTTGCCGTAGCCAAGGGTCTCGGTCATCAGCCTGGCGAAGAGATCGGCGACCTGGTCCATCGGCAGCGCGGTGCGGCTCGAAAAGCCGGAGCCGGGAATGGACGGAACGACGACATGGAAGTCCTTCGATAGCGTGTCGATCACCTTGTGGTAGCGGTAAAACGAGTCCGGCCAGCCATGGAGCAGCAGCAGCGGCGTGGCGTTGGGATTAGCCGAGGGGCGGTGGACCAAGTGCAACTCGATGCCGTCGATCTCGGCCTTGAAGTTGCCAAGCGCGTTGAGACTGTCTTCGGCCTTGCGCCAGTCATAACCATCGATCCAGTAGTCGGTGAGGCGCTTGAGGTAGCCGAGATTAGTGCCAAGCGACCAGTCGGCATCTTCGGGCTGATCCGGCCAACGCGTGTGCTGCAGCCGGTACTTGAGATCCTCGAGCTGCGCTTGGGGAATGGCGATCTGGAACGGAATGGTGGTCATGGCGGTAGGCTCCTCTGCAATGGTGGATTTGCCGGCAAAGCCGCTGAGAAGAACGGAAGCGGCGAGAGTCTTGGAAAACTGGCGGCGGTTCATCTGTTATCTCCACGGGTTATCGATGGGATAAGCCTACCGAGAGGGGCCGGGGCGATATTGTAGAAAAACGCAAATCTTCAGGTGGACGAGTTGGAGAAAGCGCGGCAATGGTGGCCGAGCGCTCGAGCTCACCAGTATTGACAAGGAGAGAGCTGTTCGGCCGCGAGCCAGAAGAACACCAAACATGCAACCCAAAGGTTGCTCGTTAGTTGAGCTTATGCCATGGTGCAACCAAGAGGTTGCCCATGCCAGATCGCATAGTGAAGTCTATTGAGCTAAACGCACCTATTGAACGCGTGTGGCGTGCTCTGACCAACCATGAGGAGTTTGGCGCCTGGTTCAAGGTCAGAATTGATCGCCCGTTTGCCTTGGGGGCCAAGTCGACTGGACAAACTACTGATCCCGCCTTTGAGCATGTGCCATGGATCGCGGAAGTGGTGGCCATGGATGAACCCCGGTACTTCGCCTTCCGCTGGCCTCACATGGATGAGACCGAAAAGGTACGGGAGGACTGGGCCTGGACGGTGGTCGAGTTTTGGCTTGAACCCACGTCGGGCGGGACGCGGCTGACCGTCACTGAGTCAGGCTTCGATGCACTCCCCGCCGGTCGACGTTCAGAAAGCTATCGCATGAACGAACAGGGCTGGGGGAAGCAAATGGGCAACGTAAAAGCTTATGTCGCCGGCTAACCAAGCGAACGTCTTTGCCGCTTTGGGCGATCCTACGCGACTTACGCTGTTGATGACGCTCAGCGACGGACGATCGCACTCGATAGTCGCGCTTTCGGCCGACGCAAAGATTACGCGACAGGCAGTAACGAAGCACCTGCGGGTTCTTGAAAAAGCTGGGTTGGTGCGCAGCGCGCGAGAAGGGCGTGAGAGCCGTTTTGCGGCTAGGTTAGAGACAGTAACACTGGCGCGGGACTACCTCGATCAGGTTTCCGCCGGGTGGGACGAAGCGTTAGCGCGCCTCAAGGCGCATGTAGAGGAAGAAGGAGCAGGAACTGATGAGTGCTAAGTTTGAAGCAGGAAAGAACATTGCCATGAAGGTTCCCTCGCATCAATATCAAGCGACAGTTCGCTTCTATCGCGATGTGCTGGGCTTTAAGCAGATCGGCGGCCCTGCAGACGATGCAGTTGGTTTTGAGTTCGGAAGCAATAATCTCTGGATAGACAACGTGCCCGGCATGAGCCAAGCCGAAATCTGGCTTGAGGTTGTGACGAGCAACACCGCTGAGGCAGCGCACGTGCTTGAAGAAGCCGGCATTGCACGTTGCGACGAGATTGAGAATTTAGGTCAGGGCTTTGACGGCTATTGGATTTCTAGCCCGGCTTCGATCATCCATCTTGTCGACGCGAAGGATGGCTCATGGGACTAGAACTCAGGCGCGAGTCAAGACTGACGCTTTGGAGCTGACCGGCGCCCGCTGCGGATAGCTAGGCGAGGCAGGCCTTTTGCACCCAAACAGAACCACGAAGGCGCGTGAACTTAGAGAAAGAGTTCATCGGAAGGCTCCATGGCGAATGGCTGCTTCGTAGTAGTCTTTCAGCAGCGCTGAACGACCGAGACGGGGTCGGCAGCGGCCTCTCGCTCCACTGCGACTTTGGGGTGGGTACCGGACTGTCTGCTAACGGTGCCAACTCCTGAGAAGCAGCCGTTTCGCGGAATAGCCACTCTCACCTGTCCTTGGAAGGTGGTTCGAGGCTTTCGGCCTCCGAAATGCGCGAGAC
>JAESGR010000402.1_pt1 | contig 36753 bp, 37 predicted proteins | sample 9269771 | NCBI WGS metagenome assembly JAESGR01 (sample SAMN15739572, study PRJNA653492) | algae metagenome | isolation source: Chroococcus sp. CMT-3BRIN-NPC107 and co-occurring heterotrophs from well... | place: USA: Clark Mountains Wilderness, California | collected 2010-04-18 | reverse complement strand
GGTCGCCCTGGGGGCGGCCCGCCGCGTGGGCGAGGCCGGCTATGCCCTGCTGCTGGCCAGCAGCGACCAGCAGCCCGAGCGGGAAATCGAGGCTCTCTCGATCCTCCGCACCCGCCAGGTCGACGGCGTCATCCTCTATGCCTGCGACCAGGACCATCCGAGCCTGCGCGCGGCCGTGCGGGACCTGGACGTTCCTTCCGTCCTGCTCGACCGCGACATGCCGTCCCGCGCGGACCGCATCTACAGCGACCATCGCTCGGCCATGCACGAAGCGGTGCGGCGGCTGGTCGATCTAGGCCACCGGCGGATGATCCTGCTGCAGTACGACATGCGGATCCGGCCATCGCTCGAGCGCCGCGCGGCCTTTCTGGAAGTGATCGAGGAGGCCGGGATCGTGGCGACCGAGGGGCAGGCGATCCGCCTGCCCCTCGACCTCATGACGCTGTCGGAGATCGGCGCTGCCCTGCTGGATGGCGATCCGGCCCCGACCGCCGTCATCGTGGAAGGAAGCCGGCTGCTCCTGGCGACCATCCAGGCCGCCCGCCTGCGCGGTCTGGCGATCCCGGCGCAACTTTCCGTCATCGCCATCGACGCCGCCGACGTCGCCACCGCCGCCACGCCCGAGATCAGCTGCATCCTCCGGGACTTCGAATCCATCGGCACGGCGGCCGCGGACACCATGCTGGCCCGCCTGAAGGACCGGGATTCCCGGCCTTCCGCCACCCACCTGCCCAGTCGTTTCGTCGAGCAGCCCAGCCTGGCGCCGCCGCCCCCGTCCTGAGCAATGCTCGCCGCCGCTCCTGCCCTGCTCTATGGAGGGGCCCAAGTCAGCCTCTTGGGGATCAACGTGACCAATTCAAACACGCGCGTGCTGGTGACCGGCGGTGCCGGCTATATCGGCAGCCACGTGGTCAAGTACCTTGCCAAGTCCGGCTTCACGCCGACCGCCTTGGACAACCTCTATGCCGGCCACCGCTGGGCGGTCACGTCAGCCGAGCTGGTGGAGGCCGACTTCGGCGACGAGGCACGCGTCGACGAGATCCTCGCCGCCGGGCGCTTTGATGCGATCGTCCACATGGCCGCCCATATCTGGGTCGGCGAATCCGGCAAGGACCCGGCCAAGTACTATCGCAACAACACCGTCAACGCGCTAAACCTGTTCAGCCTCGCCGCCAGGCACGGCATCCGCCACGTCGTGTTCTCGTCCACCGCCGCCGTTTATGGCGAGCCGGACATGGACCCGATCCCCGAGGATGCGCCGCTCAACCCGATCAACCCCTATGGCGCCTCGAAGATGATGGCCGAGCGGATCCTCTCGGACATCCAGGCGGCCTCGGGCGGCAACTATATTGCGCTGCGCTACTTCAACGTGGCCGGGGCCGACCCGGACGGCGAGATCGGCGAGGCCACGCCCGACAACAGCCACCTGGTCAAGCTCGCCTGCATGACCGCGGCCGGGCTTCGCCCGCGCATGGCGATCTTCGGCCGCGACTATCCCACGCCCGACGGCACCTGCATCCGCGACTACGTCCACGTCCAGGATCTCGCCCGCGCCCATGTCGACGCGCTGCGCTATCTGATGGATGGCGGCCGCTCGATGGCGCTCAACTGCGGCTACGGCCACGGCTTCAGCGTGAAGGAAGTGCTCGATACCTGCCGACGGATCACCGGCGTGAACTTCCCGATCGTGGACGAGCCGCGCCGCCCGGGCGACCCGTCCCGCCTGGTCGCCGACGGCCGGCGCATCCGCGAGGTGCTGGGGTTCAAGCCGGACTTCGACGACCTCGACACCATCGTCGCCCATGCCTGGCGCTGGGAGCAGAAGCTGGCGCAGATGCGCGCTGCCTGACCGGCCATGGAGCGGACCGGCCACGTCCTCATCGCCTTCGTGCCGGTTCTGCTCCTGGTATCGGGCGGCTACCTGGCGCAGCGCACCGGCAAGGTCGACGCCTCCTTGCGCAGCGGCCTGGAGCGCATCAGCTATCACGTCTTCCTGCCGGCCCTCCTGTTCGGCAATGTCGCCTCCTCGGCCGCACCGTCCGCGATCGTCCTGCCGCTCCTCGCGATCACGGTCCTGTCCATCCTGGCCGCCTCGGCAGCCATGCTCCTCTGGTGCAAGCTCGCCGGAACGCCTTCGCCTCAGGTCGGACCGATGGTCCAGGCCTCGATGCGCTTCAACAATTTCGTGGGCTTCTCGCTGCTCTCGCCCCTGTTCGGCCAAGCTGGCCTCGCCGCCGGCGCCCTGGTCGCGACCTTCGCCGTGATCACCGCCAACACGGTGAGCGTGAGCGTCCTCCTGGTCCATGCCGGCAAGGAGCCGCCCGGCTTCGTGCGGCTGGGCCGCGAGCTGGCCCGCAACCCGCTGATCCAGGCATCCGCCGCCGGCCTCCTGTGCAAGGCGCTGGGCCTGGACCTCCCCTCGCCGCTGGCAACGACGCTCGGCATGCTGGGTCAGGCCGGCATCGTCACCGGCCTGATCGTGGTCGGTGCCGCCCTTGCCGCCGCACCCAGCGTGCTGCCACCGCTGCACGCCCTGCTGCCGGCTTCGGCGATCAAGTTCGTGCTGCTGCCGGGCCTCGCCTGGGCGGCCTGCCGCTGGGTCGGCTTCGACCCGGTGATCACCGCGGCCATCACCATGTTCTTTGCCCTGCCGACCGCCCCCGCCTCCTACCTACTGGCCCGCCAGCTTGGCGCGGATGCGGACCTGATGGCGGGCCTCGTCGTGGCGCAGTCGGTCCTGGCGCTGCTGACCCTGCCGACCGTGGTGCTGCTGACCTCGCCCTAGCGGCGGGACACTTGCCGTCCCGAGGTCAGACCCGTCGGACCCGCCCGCTCGCCAGCAGGTCCGCCACGAACGGGAACACCGTCAGCCCGCCCTGGACCTTCGCCAGCGTCGCCGCCTCGGCCGCGCGCACGGCCTTCAGCGCCTCGGCCACCTGGGCCAGCCGCTCGCGGGGCACGATTACGACGCCGTCCGGATCGCCGACGACGACATCGCCGGAGCGTACCACCACGTCACCCAGCACGATCGGCAGGTCCACCGTGCCGGGGCCGCTGCGTGCGGGCGAGTTCGGCACGAGGCCACGCGCGAAGCAGGGGACGCCCATGTCGCGGATCCCTTCCAGGTCGCGCACCATGCCGTCGGTCACGAAGCCGACCACGCCCTGGTTGCGCGCCATGCCGAGCGTCAGGTCGCCCGTCACCGCCGCCTTCTCGTAGCCGGCCGTGGTCGTCACCAGCACGTCGCCGGGCTTGCAGTCCGCGATCGACGCCATCAGGGCCAGGTTGTCGCACGGGCCGCAATCGGACGTCCGCGCCACGCCGCAGAACCGGTCCTGCCCCGGCACGATCGGCTTGATCCGCCAGTCCACGGCGCCGCTGCCGCCCATCGCGTCCACGATCTGGCTGGTGAGCATCCCGCGCATCGCGTCGACCAGCTCGGCCGGCGGCCGCTCGAAGCCTTCGGCGATGGTCAGGATGGGCGCTTCGTCGATCATGCTGCAATGGCCTTGGGTCGGATGGATGGGACGATGCCGGGTGCCAGCAGGCTGGCGTCGACATCGGCAAAGCGGCTGACACCGCATAAGGTGAGCGCCCGGTCCAGGTCGCGGCGCAGGATCTCCAGCACCGCCGCGACCCCCGCCTCGCCGCCAACCGCTAGACCCCAGAGCTGTGGCCGTGCGATCAGGCAGGCATCGGCACCCATGGCCTTGGCGATCAGCACGTCGACGCCGCGCCGGATGCCGCCATCCAGCAGCACCTTGAGCCGCCCGCGCGCCGCTTCCGCGACGGCCGGCAAGGCGTCCAGGCCCGCCGCCGCCTTGTCCAACTGACGCCCGCCATGGTTCGACACGATCACCCCGTCCACGCCATGGTCGATCGCGATCTGGATGTCGGCCGGGTGGAGCACACCTTTCAGGATCAGCGGGCCCTGCCAGTGCTTGCGCAGCATGGCGACATCGGCCCAGGACATGGTCGGGTCGAGCAGCGCGTTCATCCGCCCGGCCAGCGTGTTGCGGTCGGCCCCGCCGGCGATCTCGGCATAGTTCGCGAACGTGAAGTCGCGCCGCTCGCGCATCCGCCACAGCCAGGCGGGCCGGATCGCCATGGAGCGAATCACCTGCGCCTTCAGCTTGGGCGGGATCGAGAAGCCGTTGACGACGTCCCGCTCGCGCAGGCCGAGCGCCTGGTTGTCGATCGTCAGCACCAGCGCGTCGTAGCCGGCAGCCTGCGCGCGGTCGGCCAAGGCACGGGTGAAGGCGCGGTCGCGGTACACGAAAACCTGCATCCAGCGATGCCCGCTCTTCGGCAGGGCCTCGATCGGCACCGTCGACGCATGGCTCAGGCAGAAGCCGGTACCTTCGCTCACCGCGGCGCGATGCGAGTGCAGCTCGCCATCCGGCCACAGCATCCCGGACAGGCCGGTCGGCCCGATCAGCACCGGCATGGCGAGCCTGGTGCCGAACATGTCCACGGACAGATCACGATCCCCCACGCCCTGGAGCGGGCGCGGCAGGAGCGTGGGCTCGCGGAACGCGGCCTCGTTGCGGCGCAGCGTGACTTCGTCCTCGGCTCCGCCATCCGTGAAGTCGAACACTGGCCGCGGCAGCACCCGCATCGCTGCGCGCCGAAAGCCGGCCACGTTCAGGTGGCGCTGCACCAGCAGATCCCGGGTCATCATCCGGCTGCCTCCCCTGACACCGGTCGTGTGCCTGTCAGCTAGGCCCCAGGAGGGAGCATGGTCAACCGCGGCGTGGCCGGATGATCAGCCGGGGATCTCGTCGGTCACCACCTTGAACCCGGTGAGCGTGCCTGGGCCGAAGGTATGGCTGAGCGGCACATCCGCGGCATCACGACTGCGCGCGATCAGGATCCGGCCGTACATCGGGCGGTTGTTGCGCGGATCGAAGGTCCGCCACTGTCCGCCCAGGAACACCTCGATCCAGGCGGCGAAGTCCATGGGCGCATAGGGCGGTGGCTGGCCGATGTCGCTGATATAGCCCGTGCAGTAGCGCGCCGGGATGTTCATGCAGCGGCAGAAGGCGAGGGCCAGGTGGGCGAAGTCGCGGCACACGCCGGTCTTCTCGCGATACGCCTCGGACGCCGTCTTGGTGGGACGCGCATGGTGGTAGCCGAACGAGATGTGCCGGTTAACGAAGTCGCAGATCGCCTGGACCCGCGCCCAGCCCGGCGGGGTCGACCCGAACAGGCGCCACGCCTCGTCGAACAGAAGGTCGGTGTCGCAGTACCGGCTCCCGAGCAGGTACATGATCGTGTCGTCCGGCAGGTCCTGCACGGCATGCTGGATCGCGTCCGGGACCACGGGATCGCTCTTGCCACTGTCGCGAATGACCGTGTCGGCCGAGAACCGGACCGGACCCGCAGGTGCCACCAGCCGGGTGCACCAGTTGCCGAACGCGTCACGGTACCCCTGCATCGGCAGAGACGGGCGGGTGATCAGGTGGTCGGGTGCTTCCAGGTCTCCTACCCGCGACCAGTGCACGTGCAGCATCAAGATCATGGGTGTCGGCTGCGGGAAATCGTAGTCCATCTCGTAGCCGATCCGGATCCGCATGCGCTCTCTCACGATAACCCTGCCGCCGCACCGACGCGGAAATCGCACCGGCGGAACCGCAGGTCCCTTTGTCCACCTGCATGTAGCATGCCAACAGGGCGGGCGCGCCGTCCGGTGCGACGCAAGCGTGCATGACCTCTTTGGGCATGGCCCTGCCCCGGCAGGTACGCCACATTCCGGCCCGGCTAGGCGGCGGATAGCTGTCCGGCCAGCAGCGAAAAGGAGCTTCAGGATGTTGTCGCGACGCTCGGTCGTCGTCCTGGTCGTGCTGCTGGCGATCGTCGGGGGCGGGTTCCTCTGGTGGCGGAATCAGGCGCCGGAACTGCCGCCCGGCATTGCGCGCGGCAACGGGCGTATCGAGGCCGAGCCCATCGACATCGCGTCCAAGTATGCCGGGCGCGTGCTGGAACTCCGGGTCGAGGAGGGCGACCGGGTCGAGGCGGGCCAGGTGGTGGCCGTGCTCGAATCGACCGAGACGGAGGAAATGCTCCGTGAGGCCGAGGCCGACCTGCGCCGCTATACCCTGCAACGCTCCGAGACGCTGGCGCTGCTCTCCAGCCGGCAGAGCGAGTTGGCCCTGGCCCAGATCGAGTTCGACCGTGCCAGCGAGCTGCGCCGCGCGCAGAACATCAGCCAGGCCGTGCTCGACCAGCGCCGGGTCGCGCGCGATGCCGCGGCTGCCTCGGTGGAAGCGGCCAAGGCCGCCGTGGGCCAGATCGAGGCGGCCATCGAAGGGGGCGAGGCCGCCGTGGCCCGCACCCAGGCCATGCTCGACGAGCTGACCCTGCATGCCCCCCGTGCCGGGCGCGTGCAGTACCGGCTGGTCCAGACCGGTACGGTGGTCGCCGCGGGGCAGCGGGTCTACACGCTGCTGGACGTCACCGACGTCCACATGACGATCTTCCTGCCGACGGCTGATGCCGGACGGCTGGCGATCGGCTCGGAAGCCCGGATCGTGCTGGACGCGGCACCCACCTACCGCATCCCTGCCCAGGTTTCCTTCGTCGCGTCCGAAGCGCAGTTCACGCCGCGCTTCGTGGAGACCCAGGACGAGCGCAACAAGCTGATGTTTCGGGTCAAGGTGCGCCTCCCCCGCGAGCTGCTGGCGAAGTTCGCGGACTATGTGAAGACCGGCGTGACCGGCGTGGCCTATGTCCTGGTCGACCGTGAGGCGACCTGGCCGGCCGATCTTGAGCTGCGGCTCCCCGATGAACCTTGATGAGCCCGGCAACGTCGTCGAGCTTTCCGGCGTAGCACACCGCTACCGCCGGACGATCGCGCTGGAAGGCATCGGCCTTGCGATCCGCAAGGGCCAGATGGTCGGGCTGATCGGCCCGGACGGGGTCGGCAAGTCCACCCTGATGGCGCTGATCGCAGGCGTGAAGCGGGTCCAGGCGGGACAGGTCCTGGTCCTCGGCGGGTCCATGGCCGAGGAGCGCCACCGGGACAGGGTCTGCCCCGACATCGCCTACATGCCGCAAGGGCTCGGCAAGAACCTCTATCCTACCCTGTCGGTCGCGGAGAACCTGGCCTTCTTCGGCCGGCTGTTCGGCCAGAGGAAGCGCGAGTATCTCGCGCGGATCGAGCACCTGACACGCTCGACGGGGCTGTTCCCGTTCCTGGACCGTCCGGCCGGCAAGCTGTCCGGCGGCATGAAGCAGAAGCTGGGCTTGTGCTGCGCGCTGATCCACGATCCGGAGCTCCTGATCCTGGACGAGCCCACGACCGGGGTGGACCCGCTGTCCCGCCGCCAGTTCTGGTCGCTTATCGGCGAGATCCGCCGGGAGCGCCCGTCCATGACGGTGCTCGTGGCCACCGCCACCATGGACGAGGCGCGCCAGTTCGACCGGCTGGTCGCCATGGATGGCGGCCGGATCCTGGCCGACGACACGCCCAGCAACCTCCTGGCCTCCACGGGCAGCGACAGTCTGGAGCAGGCCTTCATCCGCCTCTTGCCCGAGGAGCGGCGCAAGGACCATGTCACGCCGGTGCTGCCACCCAGGACGTCGACCGGTGGCCCGCCGGTGATCGAGGCCAGGGGCCTGACCCAGCGCTTCGGCGACTTCGTGGCGGTCGATCATGTCGACGTGCGGATCGAGCGGGGCGAGATCTTCGGCTTCCTCGGCTCGAACGGGGCCGGCAAGACCACGACCATGAAGATGCTGACCGGCCTCCTGCCCGCCACCGAGGGCACGGCCACGCTGCTCGGCAAGCCCATCGATGCCAAGGACATCGAGACCCGCCGCCGGGTCGGCTACATGAGCCAGGCCTTCTCGCTCTACGAGGAGCTGACCGTCCGGCAGAACCTGGAGCTGCACGCCCGCCTGTTCCGGCTGCCGACCGAAAAACGTGCTTCCCGCATCGCCGACATCGTCGAGCGCTTCGACCTGCACGAGGCCGCGGACCAGCTCGCCGACGCCCTGCCGCTCGGCGTGAAGCAGCGCCTGTCGCTGGCGGTCGCGGTCCTGCACGAGCCGGAACTCCTGATCCTGGACGAGCCCACGTCCGGCGTCGACCCGATCGCACGCGACAATTTCTGGACGCTCCTCATCCGGCTCTCCCGCGAGGACGGAGTCACCATCTTCCTGTCCACCCATTTCATGGGCGAGGCCGAGCGCTGCGACCGGATCTCCTTCATGCATGCCGGCCGCGTCCTGGAAGTGGCGCCGCCCGCTGAGCTGAAGGCCGCCGTTCCCTCGCACGACCTGGACGACGCCTTCATCGCCGCCATCGAGCGTGCCGCACCCGAGGCGACCCAGGACGAGCGCGACCAGCCGGGATCGGCCAGCGCACCGGTGCTGTCGCCCGCACCCTCGCCTGGGCCGGCCGCGAGGCCAAGGAGCTGCAGCGCGACACGATCCGGCTGGTGTTTGCCGTGCTCGGCCCCGTCCTGCTCATGGTGGCCTTCGGCTACGGCATCAGCTTCGACGTGGAGAACGTGGCCTTCGCCGCGCTGGACCAGGACCAGACAGCGGAAAGCCGCGCGTTCGTCGAGGAGTTCCGCGGCTCGCGCTACTTCGCGGAACAGCCGGAACTCGTGGACCTGGCCGACCTCGACCGGCAGCTCCAGGCCGGTGCCATCAAGGTCGGCCTCGTCGTCCCGCCAGACTTCGGCCGGGACTTGCGGGCCGGGCGCAGCCCCGAAATCGGTGTCTGGATCGACGGCGCCATGCCCTTCCGTGGCGAGACCGCCCGCAGCTATGCGATCGGCATCGCCCAGGGCTTCGGCGGCCGGAGCGCCCGTGAAGCCGGCTTGGACGACCGCAGCGCCGCCGTGCCGGTCTCGATCGAGACCCGCTACCGCTACAACCAGGAGTTCGAGAGCGTACGCGCGATGGTGCCGGGCGTGCTCATGCTGCTGCTGGTGATCGTCCCGGCCATGCTGACGGCACTGGCCGTCGTGCGCGAGAAGGAGACGGGCGGCATCATCAATTTCTATGTCACGCCGACCCGCCGCCTGGAGTTCCTGGTCGGCAAGCAGCTACCCTATGTCGGCGTGGCCTTCGTCAGCTTCGTGCTCCTGACCCTCATGGCCGTGTTCCTGTTCGGCCTGGAGATCCGGGGCAACCTGCCCACCCTGGCCCTGGGCGCGCTCCTCTATGTCTTCGGCACCACCGCCGTGGGCCTCGTCTTCTCGACCTTCGTAAACAGCCAGGTGGCTGCGATGTTCGGCACCGCGATCGCGACCACCATTCCGGCCATCAACTTCTCGGGCTTCATGGTGCCGGTGAGTTCCCTGGAAGGTGCCACGCCCTGGATCGGCCGCCTGTTCCCCTCGGCCTGGTTCCAGATCGTGTCGGTCGGCTCCTTCGCGAAGGGATCCGGCCCCGGCGAGCTCATGCTGCCGCTCCTGGCGCTGGCCGGGTTGGCGCTCGCCTTCTTGTTCCTGGCAGCTCTTTTGCTGCGCAAGCGGGCGGTCTGAGCATGCGTACCCTGTCCGCCGCCTTCTGGCTGGGCCTCAAGGAGATCGCTTCGCTGCTGCGCGACCCGGTGCTCCTGTTCCTGATCGTGTACTCGTTCAGCATCGCCGTCGTCTCGGTGGCGCGCGGTGCCAGGATGGAGGTCAACAACGCCGCGGTCGGCATCGTCGACGAGGACGGGAGCAGCCTGTCCCGCGCGATCGCGGCCGCGCTGCTGGAGCCGCGCTTCCAGCCGCCGATTCCGCTGCAACTGGACGAGGTGGACGAGGCCTTCACCCTCGCGCGCAGCACCTTCGTCCTGGACGTTCCCCCGGACTTCGAGCGCGACATCCTGGCCGGCCACACGCCCGATCTCGGCCTCGCGGTCGATGCCACCGCGATCGCCCAGGCCGGCTCGGGTGCGGGCTATATCAGCCAGATCGTCCAGCAGGAGGTGGCAACCTTCCTCTCGCTGGCCCCCGACACGACGCCGCCCGCCTTCACCCTGGCCGTCCGCACCGCCTTCAACCCGAACCTGGACAGCCAGAGCTTCAACGCCGTCATGCAGATGGTGAACTCGGTCTCGATCCTCTCGATCATCCTGACCGGCGCGGCCGTGATCCGCGAGCGCGAGCACGGCACGCTGGAGCACCTGCTGGTGATGCCGCTGCGGCCGCTGGAGGTCATGCTGGCCAAGATCTGGGCGAACGGCCTGATCGTGCTGGCCGCTGCCACCTTCTGCCTCACCATGGTGATCCGCTGGTTCATGGCGGTTCCCATCGCTGGCTCCACCGGCCTGTTCGTGGCCGGCACGGCGCTCTACCTCCTGGCCGTCACCTCGCTCGGCATCATGCTGGCCACGATCGCGCGGACCATGCCGCAGTTCGGCCTCCTGGCGATCCCGGTCTTCGTGGTGATGAACCTGCTCAGCGGCTCCTCCACGCCGCTGGACGCGATGCCGCCCATCCTGCAATGGCTGATGCAGGCCTCGCCCTCCACCCATTTCGTGAGCTTCGCGCAAGGTGTCCTCTACCGCGGCGCCGGGTTCGAGATCGTGTGGCCGCAGATGTTGGCGATCCTGGCGCTGGGCGGCGTGTTCTTCGCGATCGCGCTTCGCCGCTTCCGCACCGCCCTGTTCGCCTGACCGCTCCGCCGCCTCAGGCAGCACCTTCCGCCCGCTCCTCCACCATGGCGACCGCATCCGGCCCGAGAAGGCCGCCTGCGACACCCTGGCGCTGGCCGAGCGCCGCCTTCGCGTGCCGCGCCAGCAGCTCCGTCCCGATCACCGCCTCGGCCTGCCGTGCCAGTGCCTTGCGGCTGTGGACCTCCCAGGAAAGCACCGGGTCGTGGAACACCATCTCGATGCGGCAGCCACGGTCGCCCAGCACGCGCAGGAGATGCGGCGCGAACACCGCGTCGTCGAACCAGGCATATCGATCGGCGTTGTCCGGCCCGATCGGCGTGCCGTCGGCCAGCGCCACATAGGCGAGCGTGACTGCCTGCACCGCGACCGGGCGATCGAGGATCTGCGGCTCGGCCGCCCCGAACAGGCTGCTCTTGAACCGTTCGACCGCATGGCCGGGCGTCGAGGTGCCCTCGGGAAACAGGATGATGTCATGGCCGGAGCGCAGCCTCGCCGCCAGCTCGTTGCGCTGGATCAGCGCCATGCGCCAGTGCCGTCGGATGAACATCGTGTCGACCAGCCGGGCCAGCCAGCCGAAGACCGGCCAGCCCGCCACCTCCGACTTGGCGACGAACGTGCCGTCGATGGCAGCACCCAGCACCAGGATGTCCAGCCAGGAGACGTGGTTGGCGACGAACAGGGTCGGACAGGCGCGAAACGGTGCGCCGTGCCGCTCGACCCGGATGTTCAGGAGCAGGAGGCAGCCTTTGAACCAGACCAGCTTGCCGAGGCGGGTGGCGCTGACGCCGAACGGCATCCCCAGGAGATAGACCACGAGCCCGGCCAGCAGGACGGCCAGAAAGCCGATGGACCTCAGGCTGAAGCGGATGGCGACCACGAAGCCGGGCGTTACCACCTGCTCAGGCCGCTGCGAGGATCGGCTGGCGGACCGGGCGCTCGAACCGCTTGCGGTTGCGCTGCCGCACCCTTTCCGATGGCAGCAGCACGCAGACGTCGATCGTGTTGAAGTCCCGGTCCAGGCAGGCGCCGTCGCCCACCATGGCGCCGGCCAGGAGATAGCCCTTCAGGAGCGGCGGGAGCTGCCGGCGTGCCAGGGTCTCGTCGATGTCGGCAGGCGCCAGGATGTCCATGGCGACGCGGCACGCTGGCAGGGCACTCGGCCGGAACGAGGCCGGTGCCCGGTGATGCAGGTGCAGCCAGGAAAGCGCCTGTGCCACCGCTTCCGGATCCGTCCCGGGAAGGCTGGCGCAGCCGAACATCACGTCGACATCGTGCCGGTCGATATAGTTGCAGAGCCCCCGCCACAAGAGCTGCACGACATGGCCGCCGCGATGCGCCGGGACCACGCAGGACCGTCCCAGTTCGAGGACCTCGCCACGGGTCGCGAGGAGCGAGCCCAGGTCGTACTCCCCGGCGGTGTAGAAGCCGCCGGCCCGCTCGGCCACACTCCGCCGCAGCAGCCGGTAGGCACCCACCACGGCCGGGTGGCCGGGGCTGGAGGCCGCATGGTCGATCACCACGAGATGCTCGCAGACATCGTCGAAGGGATCGATCTCGCGCCGTACCGCATGGCAGGCCCGGCTGACGGTCGCCCCCATTTCCTCAACGAACACGCGATAGCGCAAGGCCTGGGCAGCCGCGACATCGCGCTCGTCGCGAGTGAGCCGCAGCTCCAGAGCACTGTCCGCAAGCGCAGGCGTCATCGCCATCTCCTCGACCAGCCGCGTCTACGCGAGCCCTGGTTCAGCCAGGAACTCTACTTGGCTTCGACTGTTACCCTTGGGGTGCTGCGTCCTTGCGACCGTGCCATGACATGCGCTTCGCGGTACGACGACAGGTTGATGACGACAGCGATCTTCACGTTTCGTTAACGGGCTTTGCCCCAGGATCCTCCTCGCGGCCAGCTGTGGTGGAGGCGAGGATGACCGACGTGACGATGCAGGCGTCCAGCATGGAGACGGTGGGCAGGGGAGCGGCACCGGATCTGCGTCCACCGCCCTGCGGAAGGACAAGCTGCCCTTGCCCGGGTCGGTGATGCTGGTCGTGGTGGCTTCCAGCGGTGCCTGGTTCGTGCTGGCCACCATCGTGCGCTGGATGTTCTTCTAGGCTGACGGCCCCTGCCGCCCGCGTGCGGCGATCAGTGGCGATACCGGAATGCGCGGTCCACGGGACGAATGAAGTTGCGCGCCTGCCTGGCCGTACCTCCCGTCCGTCCTTCTCGTCAGGAACCCGTTCAGGGCACGGCAGTTGGTCCTTGAACGGAACTACACTCGTGCCGATGTGAGTGTCGGTTCGATGAAGAGGAAGGATGACACCGTGGCTGCAACTGCGGCAGATGTCCGGGATGCCGCCCGGCATCTCGGCTACGCCGTCGGCAAGGCCGCCCGCACCCTGGGCGCCGAGGCACCGGCCGATATCGTCGAACGCGCCCATGAGGTGAACGAACAAGCCTTGAACACTGCCGACCATGCCCGCGCCTCGCTGACCGCCAACTACGAGCAGATCAAGCGCGACCTCGACGTGCTGCGAGGCCAGATGCTGGGACTTGGCGCCGATGCCACCGAGGAAGCCAAGCTGCGGCTGAACGATGGCCTTGAAACGCTGGCCAAGCGCGTCGATGCCCTGTCGCAGGACGCGCAGGTCTATGGCGGCCGCAAGATCGAGGAAGCCGAGCGCCTGATCCAGGAACGCCCCTTCACCAGCGTGCTGGTGTCGTTCGGGCTGGGAATGCTGTTCGCCCAGTTCTTCCGCCGCTGAGGTCGTCCGGCATGTGGCCGCTCCTGCGCACGTTCCTGCCGGTGGACGTGATCCGTCCGCAGGCCCGTGCGCTCACGGCCCGCCTGGGCGCCTTCGCCCTGGCCGGGCTCCTGGGCATCGTCGCCCTGTTCTACCTGCTCGACGCGGCCCTGCTCGGGATGATGCGGGTGATGCCGGCCTGGGCGGCATCGCTCGTGATCGCCGCCTGCCTCGTGATCCTGGCCGTCATCGTCGCCCTGATCGGGATCGCGGTCGGCAAGCGGCACGAGCGGCAGGCGCGCGTCCTGGCGGCCGCGGCACCACCACCACCCATGCAACTCGCAGCCGTGGCAACGCCGCTGGTCATGCGGGTCCTCCAGCACCCAGGCAAGCTCGTCCTGGCCGGGCTCGCCGCCGGCGCCCTGACCGAGTTGCTGCGCAAGCGCTGACGGTCCGCTGCCGGCGCTGCGAGGCGCAGGCTTCGGCCAACGCTCCAGGCCCGCGCAGGACCCGCCATGGCGGGTCAGGCCGAACTATGGAGCGCTTCGCGACGACCTCGATCTGCGTCTTGCGGCTCCAAGGATAAGCGCTCGTGGCTTCGCTCCGGGAATCGGTGACGGTCGAGCCGGGTCGGCATTTGCAAGACCGGGCATCGTGGGTGGGGCGCGATGGCGGGTCGACTGGCGAACCCCTGGCAATCGTCACGGGTGGGCGAGGAAGCCCGTCGGTCAGCGGGCTGACATTGCCGGCCACGGATGCCGCGATAGCCCATCGAGCCCCCCGCCGCAGGCAAGCCATCCCGCCGTCTCGGCCGGCCCAGGTCGAGCCTGCCTGCTTCCGCCCCCCCGCCCAGGAATCATCCGGCGATGAACCCCGCCCTCGGGTCCGGCCGCTCGTGCGAGCCCGCATCAGCAGGGCAATCCGTTCGGAGCCGGTCGGATGCACATGGTCGCAGCTCGCGCAGACGGCCGCCGACGGCTCACGGCACGCTTGGGCGTCCCGGCACCGAGATAGCGTGACGAAAAGCAGCGCCCGTGGTCCGATGGATCGCAGGGTCGCCACCTGCATTGCCAAGCTGCCAGCCTGCGCCCTTGGCTACGGCTGCAGGATTCTGCTCGACGACCCTGCCGACGGGGACAAGCTGCGCCAGCAACCCGCGCGGCCCGCTCCATCCTCTTCAGGCCCGGGCCGTGGCGCCGTCGTCGCCTCGCCCATTTTATGTGGCTCAGTAGCCCCGCTTGCTCAAGAAGGCCCGCATCCAGGCGATCTCTGTCTCCTGCGCCGAGATGATCTCCTCGGCGAGCTTGCGCACCTCGGGGTCCTTGCTCCGCTTGAGGATGACCTGCGCCATCTCGATGGCGCCCTGGTGGTGCGGGATCATGGCCCGCACGAAGTCGACGTCGGGATCGCCCGATATCTCGGCGTTCATGTCCTGATGCATCCGGTCGTTGATCGCAGCCAACTGCTCGGCGACCGATCCACCCTTGGTCGCGGCCGGCATGTCGTGCCCGGAATGGTCCTGCGCCATGGCCCCGCTGCCCCAGGCCAGCAAGCCCGCGACGAGAAACCCGCCAAGCGTCCGCATGTCATGTTCCTTTCATCGATGCCCACGGAACCGAAACCGTCACCGAACGTCCGTACGGAGCTCACGCAATCCGGCCATTCTCAGGAAGGGACGGCTCCGCGTTCAGATGTCGCAACTGCTCCTTCCTCCTGCGGGAAGGTCAAGAACCTGGGCGGCCCGATGTTTGCATCGGGGCGAGGAGGGTTCGATGCAACGAAGGGCATTCGATGGCCTCGGTGAACCTGCCGATCGTGGACGCTTCCGCCAAGGGCGGGAACCTGGACAGGCTTGCAGCCGACATCGGCAAGGCGGCCCGTGCCACCGGCTTCTTCTACCTCGTCGGTCACGGCATCCCCCGCGACCTGACCCGCTCCGTCTTCCAGCAGGCCGCGGGGTTCTTCGCGAAGGACGAGCAGGTCAAGCGCATGATCGCCGCCGACCGCTCCATGCACGGCCGGGGCTATCTCCCGTTCCGCGCCGAAAGCCTCGATCCCTCAGGCGCGGGCGACCTCCGCGAAGCCTTCACCATCGGGCTGGAACTCCAGGAAGACCATCCCGAGATCGCGATGGGTGCCAGGTTGCGCGGGCCCAACCAGTGGCCGGAGGAGCGTGCGTTCCGCCACACCATGCTGGCTTATTTCTGGGCCTGCTGGTCGCTCGGGCGGCGGCTGCACCAGGCGATCGCCCGCGACCTCGCAATGCCCGCCGACTTCTTCGAGGACAAGTTCGACCGCCCGCTGGCGACGCTGCGCCTGTTCCGCTACCTCCCCCATCCCGACGGCGGTGCCGGAGGATCGATCGGTGCCGGCGAGCACACCGATCCGAACGTCCTCACCCTGCTCAAGACCGACGGCACGGATGGGCTGGAGATCCGCCGGCCCGACGGGTCGTGGCAGGAGGTGCCGCACGTCCCTGGCGCCTTCGTCGTGAATGTCGGGGACTGCCTCATGCGCTGGACGAACGACACCTACGTGTCGGCGCCGCACCGCGTGGTGAATCGCAACGGCGCCGACCGCTACTCGCTGGGCTACTTCCTGGACCCCAATCCAGATGCGAGCGTCGCGGTGCTCCCGACCTGCGTGACCCCCGATCGTCCCGCCCGCTATGCACCCATCACGAGTGCTGCCTACCTGGCCGAGCGGCAGAACAATCTGGGCATGCTGCGGCGCGCCTGCTGATCGAAAAGCAGGCACTGCCTCCGGTCCATGCAGAACCTGCGCGGACGAACGCGCGTATTGGGGATCTCCACCGGATGGCATGAAGCTTGCCGCCCATGGCTTGCCTCGACCACCCGTCCCTTGCCAGGTGATGCCCATGGCCACGATCCAGTCGGACCCTTATCCCTGGCCATATGACGGCAGCCTCCGCCCGGACAACACCGCGCTGATCGTGATCGACATGCAAACGGACTTTTGCGGGGTGGGCGGCTATGTCGACGCCATGGGCTATGATCTCTCCCTCACCCGCGCGCCGATCGAGCCGATCCGGACCGTCCTGGCGGCCATGCGACATGGCGGCTACCATGTGATCCATACCCGGGAAGGCCACCGGCCGGACCTGGCCGACCTGCCGGCCAACAAGCGCTGGCGCTCGCAGCGGATCGGTGCCGGCATCGGCGACCCCGGTCCGTGCGGCAAGATCCTCGTGCGCGGCGAGCTCGGCTGGGACATCATCCCGGAGCTCGCACCCGAGCCCGGCGAGATCGTCATCGACAAGCCGGGCAAGGGCAGCTTCTGTGCCACCGACCTGGAGTTGATCCTGCGCACCCGCGGCATCACCAACCTCGTGCTGACCGGGATCACCACCGACGTATGCGTGCACACGACCATGCGCGAGGCGAACGACCGCGGCTTCGAGTGCCTGCTGCTGGAGGACTGCTGCGGTGCCACCGACCACGGCAACCATCTGGCCGCCGTCAGGATGGTGACCATGCAAGGCGGCGTGTTCGGCGCGGTGGCACGAAGCCCGGACCTCCTGGCCGGGATCGGCTGATGCCGCAGGCGCGGGTCCATCGCATTCCGGCCAGGGCACCGGACGACATGCGTGGCATCGCGCGCCTGATCCAGGACGGCGTGATCGACCCGACGGGCATCCTGGCCATCCTCGGCAAGACCGAGGGCAATGGCTGCGTCAACGATTTCACCCGGGCGTTCGCGGTCAGCGCTTTGAAGGCGGAGCTGTCCCGCCACCTGACCGAGGCATCCGTGAACCGGATCGTCTACGTGATGTCCGGCGGCACCGAGGGAGGCCTGGCACCGCACTGGCTGGTCCTGGAGCGCAGCAGCCATGACGAGGGCCGCAGGCCCGCCCTGGCCATCGGCACCCATCACACCGCCGACCTGCCGGCCCGCTCGCTCGGCCGGCTGGCCCAGGTGGAGATGGTCCGTCAGGGCGTCCTGGCGGCGATGAAGGAGGCCCGTCTTGCCGATGCGGCCGAGGCCCATTTCGTGCAGATCAAGGTGCCGCTCTTGACCGCCGAGCGGATCGCGGCGGCCAGGAGCGACGTGCGCACGACCGATCCGCTGAAGTCGATGGGCCTTTCGCGTGCCGCCGCGGCCTTAGGCGTGGCGGCCGCCCTTGGCGAGGTGGCGCCCGGCAAGATCACCGAGGACGCCATCGGCAGCGACCATGACCTCTGGTCCGGCCGGGCCAGCACCTCGGCCGGCGCCGAATTGCTCAACCACGAGATCGTCGTGATGGGCATGAGCGGGCAATGGTCGGGGCCGCTCGCTATCGATCATGCCGTCATGACCGACCAGCTCGACATCGACCCGGTCCGCGAGGCGGTGATCCGCCTGGGCCTGCCGGTCAGGGCCCAGCTCGTCCCGGCCGAGCGCCGCCGGGTGGTGGCGGTGCTGGCCAAGGCCGAGGCCGGCTCGACCGGGCGGCTGCGCGGCCACCGGCACACCATGCTGGACGACAGCGACATTTCGTCGACACGTCACGCCCGCGCCTTCGTGGGCGGGGTCCTGGCCGGCCTGATCGGGCATGCGGAGCTGTTCGTCTCCGGTGGTGCTGAACATCAGGGGCCGGATGGCGGCGGCCCGGTCGCCATCATCGCAGAGCGGGGTTGATCGACACATGCCGGCGCAACCGAGCGACGAGGAACTGGCGCAGATGATCCAGGCGCAGGCCGCCTGCCAGGGCCTGACGATCCTGCCGGAATGGCAGCCGGAGGTGCAGCGGCAACTGAAGGTGGCCTTTGCCATGGCGGCACTCCTGGACCAGCAGGATCTGCCCGATGAGGCCGAGCCGCTGCCGGTGTTCACGCCATGACCGACCTTTGCAGCCTGCCCGGCCACGCCCTGGCCGACCTGGTCGCCCGGCGTCAGGCGAGCGTGCGCGAGATCGTCGACGCTCATCTGGGCCGGATCGCCGCCCATGACCGGCAGCTCGGCGCCTTTACCGACCTCGTCGCCGAGCGGGCCCGCGCCCGGGCCGCGAAGCTGGACGGCGAGCGCAAGCCCCTTCCGCTCAAGGGCGTCCCGTTCGCGGTGAAGAACCTGTTCGACATCGAGGGCCTGCCGACCCGCGCCGGCTCGAAGATCAACCGGCAGCGCCGCCCCGCCGCCCGCGACGCCACCGCGATCCGTCGCCTCGAAGCCGCCGGCGCCGTGCTGCTGGGCGGCCTGAACATGGGCGAGTACGCCTACGACTTCACCGGCCGCAATTGCCATGACGGGCCGTCCCTCAACCCGCGCGACCCCACCCGCATGTCCGGCGGCTCGTCGGGCGGCTCGGGCACGGCGGTGGCCGCCGGCTTCGTGCCGGTGGCCCTTGGCTCGGACACCAACGGCTCCATCCGGGTGCCAGCCTCGTTCTGCGGCCTGTTCGGGCTGAAGCCCACCTATGGAAGGCTGTCGCGCGGCGGCAGCTTTCCCTTCGTTGCCAGCTTGGACCATGTCGGCCCGCTTGCACGCTCGGTGCGGGACCTAGCCGCCATCCACGATGCCTGGATGGGCGTGGATCCGGACGACCCGGTCGTGCCGCCGACCATGGCCATCCCGCTCCTGCCCACGCTCGACCAGAGCATCGGCGGTCTGCAGATGGCGGTCCTGGACGGTTGGTTTGCCCGGAGCGCACAGCCCGAGGCGCTGGCCGCGGTGCATCACGTCGCCGAAGCGCTGGGCGTTACCCACCGGGTCCGGCTCGACGGCGCGGAAGCGGTGCGGGCTGCCGCCTACCTGATCACGATGGCCGAAGGGGCCGCCCTGCACAAGCAGCGCCTGCGCACCCGGGCAGCCGACTTCGATCCCGAGGTGCGCGACCGCCTGCTCGCCGGCACAATGCTGCCTGCCAGCTGGGTCGTCACCGCCCACAAGCTGCGCCGCCGCGTGCTGGAGCAGGCCCGCCGGCTGTTCGGCAACCTCGACATCCTGCTGGCCCCGGCCACGCCCTGCACCGCACCCGCCGCCGATGCCCGCATGATCGTGCTGGACGGGGTGGAACTGCCGCTGCGCGCCAATATCGGCCTGTTCACCCAGCCGATCTCGGCCATCGGCCTGCCCGTGGTCGCCGTCCCGGTCACCACCGTGGCACCCATGCCGATCGGCGTGCAGATCATCGCCGCACCCGGGCGCGAAGATTTGGCCCTGCGCGTCGCGCGGCATCTGGAAAAGTCCGGGGCCGTCGCCAGCGGGGTCGCCAACGGATACGGAACGCCATGACGCTTCGCGACATTCCGGCCGTCAAAGCCGAAGTAGAGAAGATCTTCGCGACCTATGAAAAGGCGCTGGTCGAGAACGACGTTGCAACGCTTGACGCGCTGTTCATCCACCACCCCGCCACCATCCGCTACGGCATCGCCGAGAACCTCTACGGGATCGAGGCCATCCAGGCATTCCGCGCCGCCCGTTCGCCCGCCGGACTGCAGCGCCGGCTGGAGCGGACGGTCATCACCACCTTCGGCCACAACACCGCCGTGGCCTCGACCCTGTTCTACCGCGACAGCCAGCCCGGCAAGGTCGGCCGCCAGCAGCAGACCTGGATCCGGACGGACGACGGCTGGAAGATTGCCGCCGCCCATGTCTCGGTCATCCCGGACCCGGACCACCCTGAGCCAGGAAAGCGCGCCACCCGCCGAGGCTCGTAATGTCCTCGGCACCTTCGGCCGCATGTCCCTCGCAGATGAAGCCGGCCACCACCCGCCCATCGGCCAGGGTCACCTTGCCGATGCCCAAGGGTGCCGGGATGCCGGTCACGAACCGCCCGAACGCTGCGTCCGGCAACGCCCAGAGCTCGCCCGCGATCGATGCGCCCTGGCCAGCACCCACGCGGATCAGGCCCGGCCGGTGCGGCGGCCCGCCGGGCAGAGCATAGAAGCGGTAGTGCGGTGCTGTTTCCACCTCTTCCAGGAACACGCCGCCGGCACCGGTGATCTGCGGGTTGAGCGGCAGGCCGCTCAAGTGCGCGCCCACGACCAGGAACGGCACCGAGCCCGACGGGACCGGCCTGGCCGGTAGCGCCTCGCCCAGGAAGGCCGCCCCCAGGCATGCCAGCCGCAGGTCCCGCCCGGCCGGCGCGATCCAGGTGATCCCGGCCGGCGTCCCGTCGCTGCGCTCCGGCCCCGGCACCGCCAGCGCGCACAGATCGAGCAGGTTTACGAAGTTCGTGTAGGTGCCAAGCTCGCTGTTGCGGAGCACGGGCTCGGCGTCGACCTCCTCCAGCGTCACCGGCCGAGGGATCGACGGCACCACCAGCGCCTCGATCCCCTGCCACACGGCCTCGGTCGCCCGCTTGAGCTCGGCCAGGCGATAGAAGGCCTTGAAGGTGGCCACCGCGTCGAACCGGCTGGCCCCTTCGATGATCCTTCGGGTCACCGGGTGGAAGGCCTCGGGATCGCGCGTCAGCAGATCCTCGACCGCGGCGTAGCGCTCCGCCACCCAGGGCCCCTCGTAGAGCAGCCGCGCCACCGCGAAGAACGGCGCCAGGTCGATCGGGACGGGCACCGCCCCCATCTGCTCCAGCCGACGGAGTGCTGCATCGAAGGCCGCTTGTGCCAGTCGGTCGCCCAGGAAGATCCGGCTGTCGGCGTCCGGCACGCCGATCCGCAGGCCGGGTGCGCCTGCCCCTCCAGCCATCAGGTCCAGGCGGCGTGAGAATGGATCGCTTGCATCGAATCCCTCCGCCACCTCCAGCACCGCCAGGGCGCCGGCCACGTCCCGTGCGAAGACGGAGATCGTGTCGAGGGTGCGGCAGGCCGGCAGCATGCCGGTCGAGGACAAGAGGCCGACGCTGGGCTTCAGGCCGACAATGCCGTTCAGGGCGGCCGGCACCCTCCCCGAGCCAGCCGTGTCGGTGCCGAGCGCGAACGGCACGAGGCCAGCCCCCACCGCCACGGCCGAGCCGGACGACGACCCGCCCGGCACCCATGCGGGCACGCGCGCATTCCTCGGCACGCCATAGGGGCTGCGCACCCCCACGAGCCCCGTCGCGAACTGGTCGAGATTGGTCTTGCCGATGACGATGGCGCCGGCCGCCGTCAGCTTCTCCACCACCACGGCCGAGCGCTCCGGGACCCGGGCGAAGGCAGGGCAAGCCGCGGTCGTCGGCAGCTCGGCAACGTCGATATTGTCCTTCACGACGAATGGCACGCCAAACAGCGGCAGCCTGTCCCGGTCCTCGGGCTTCAGCGCCCCCGCATCGATCAGCGCCTCGTCCTCCGGGCGGAGGGTGATGAAGATTGCGTGATCGTCATGGGCGCGGATGCGCGCGTAGCAGGCCCGGATCGTGTCGAGCGGGTCGGTCCCGCTCCGATGGGCCTGGACGATCTCCGCGATCGAATCCGTCATCTGCCTGCCTTCCCCTTGCACCGCGATCCCTGCCCATCCGAGCAAGCGCCGTGCCGTAGGGCAAGGCTCAGCTGGCGGCCTGCCGGTAGATGGCCTCGGCCTCGGGCAGCTGCTCCTGAAGCCGCGCGATGCGGTCCTCGCCGCTCGGGTGGGTCGAGAGGAAGGTCGGCGTGCCGCCCCCGCCCGCCCGGTTCATGTTCTGCCAGAAGTCGACCGATTCGGATGGGTCGTAGCCGGCCTTCGCCATGTAGGTGAGCCCCAGCGAATCCGCCTCCAGCTCCTGGCCGCGGGAGTAGGGCAAGATCACGCCATACTGGATCAGTGCGCCGCTGGCTGCGGCCGCCAGCTCCGGCGAGATGCCCGCGATCTGTGCGCCGAAACCTGCCGCCAGCTGGCCGTACTGGGAGAGCCTGGTCGTGCCCATCCGCTGGGCCGCGTGGCGTGCGTTCACATGGCCGACCTCGTGGCCCATCACGGTCGCGAGCTGCGAGTCGTTCTCGGCCACGTTCAGGATGCCGCGATACACGCCGATCTTGCCGCCCGGCAGCGCGAAGGCGTTGATCTCGTCGCTATCGAAGACGACGACCTCCCATTCCGAGAACGGGATGTCCGAGCCGCTCGCCGGCACGATCCGCGCCGCGATGTCGCGCACCCGCTCCTGCGCCGTGCCACTCTGCAGTGGCGGCGTCTCGCTCTTGATCGTCTGGAAGGCCGAGGCACCGAGCTGCGCTTCCTCCTCCGGTGAGACCGCCGAGGCCGCGAACCGGTTGTAGGATTCGCAGCCGCTGAGCGTCCCCATGGCCGCTACGCTCGCCAGGCCCAGCATGTGCCGGCGGGACAAGGGAGCACAGCAGGTGCAGAACATGGGGCTTCCTCTTCCTGATCAGACGTCTGCGCAAGCGTTCTAGCGGCCCGCCCGGTTCCCGACAAAGGCACTGTCGAATGGGATCGACTGGCTAGTGACGATCGCCGCCGCCCATGCCAAACCGGTGCCGCGCCGGTCCGCCCGAGGGCTGGCTGCCATTGCCTGCGAAGAAGATCCCATGCCCCGTCGGTCCCCTGCCACGTCGGCCATGCTGACCGGCGTCGCCCTGGTGATTGTCGGCGTCACCTGCTACGCGATCATGGACGGCCTGGGCGTCTTCCTGTCGGAGAGCCAGAGCATCGTGCAGATCGTCTGGGCACGCTACATGTTCGCCCTGCCGGTGGTCCTGTTCGTCGCCGCACGGCACGGCATCGTCCGGACCTATGCCAGCACCCGCCGCCCGTTCATCCAGGTCCTGATGGGCCTGTTCCCGGCCTTGGCCAGCTTCTCTGTAGCCGGCGGCTTCGGCCTGCTCGACCTGGCCGAGCTCACGGCGATCACCTTCGCCTCGCCGCTCCTGGTGGTGGCCCTGTCCGCCCCGCTGCTCCGCGAGCACACCACGCTGCACGACTGGATCGGCGTGATCGGCGGCTTTGTCGGCATCCTGCTGGTCGTCCGGCCCGGTGCGGATGCGCTGGCCTGGGCAGCGATCTTTCCGCTCGGCTGCGCCTTCTTCTTCGCGCTCTACCAGATCTCGATGCGCTTCGTCGGCCGCGAGGACGACCCGGTCTCCACCCTGGCCTGGTCGATCACCACCGGCCTCGTCGTCACGATCCCGCTGGTCTTCCTCGACTGGCGCCCGGCCTCCCCTGGCGCCTGGGTTGCCATGATCGCATCCGGCCTCGTGTTCGGGGCTGCCCAGTTCTGCCTGATCGCAGCCTTCCGTCGCGCCGCACCGGCCCTGCTGACGCCGTTCACCTACGTCCAGATCGTCCCGGCCGTGCTGATCGGCATCGCCGCCTTCGGCAACTGGCCGGACCTATGGACGATCGTCGGGACCGTCCTCGTGATCGCGGCCGGGATCTACGTGCTCGACCGGCGTCGGCGCGGCCCCGCGCCTGGCCAGCGCTCAGAAGTGCTCGGTGATGAACTGGTGGGCAAGTAGCCCGATCCGGTAGCCGACATAGGCCCCGGCGATGTGGCCACCTACGAACCCGGCAAACGCGATGATGGTCATGTCAGGCGATCCAGCACGGATGGGAAGAAGGGTCCTCTCCTCCCGACCGGTGGTTCGGGCAGGCCAGAAGCTTGTAGTGCATCTGGCTGGCTTCTCATACCATCAGTTGAATTCACTTATTGTCGCGCAACCCTATGGCTAGCTTGTGCACGCCGTCGGCAGGCTCCGTCCCGCCCAGGTCAGGGCATCGCTCAGTGCCGGCCGCCAGTGCTCCCAATTGTGCGCGCCATCGACGACCCGCAGTTCCGCTTCCACGCCCGCCGCCCGAAGTTGCAGGAAGAAGTCGACATTGGTCGCCAGAAGGGACGGGAAGTCGTCGTCGCCGGCATCCAGCCAGATCGCCGGCCGCTCCTGCGTCGCCGCCAGCGCCGGGATCCGCGGGAACAGGTTCCATCTGTTGAAGCGCTGCCAGTCGAACGGGTCGCTGAACAGGGCGCCGAACATGAAGACATGGCGGCGCGCCCGCTCGGCCGGGTCGTCCGGCATCGGCGGGAAAATCGCGCTGGACAGGCCCAGCACAGCGCCGAAGCGATCGGGATGGTCCATGCCCATGAGCAGCGCCCCGTAGCCACCCATCGACAGGCCGCCCGCCAGGCGCAGCTCCCGGCAGGCGGCGGTCGGAAAGGCGGCGTCGACCGCCTCGACCAGTTCCTGGGAGAAGGCCTGGAACACCGGTCCGAAACCGCTCGGCCGCGGATCGTCGATGTACCAGCTGTCGTTGCCGTCCGGCATGACCACGAGCATGGGCGGGATGCGGCCGCTTGCGATCAGCGGCTCCATGATCTCGTCGATCCGGCCGGCATCGACCCAGTCGCGCTCGTTCCCGGCCAGCCCGTGGAGCAGGTAGAGGACTGCCCAGGGCCGTTCCGCCTTGGTCGGATCGGACGGCAGGAACAGCTCCGTCCGCACCTCCCGGCCGAGCACCTGGCTGTGGAACGTCCAGGAACGGACCGACCCTGCCATGGCCCCTTGGAGCAGCGTCACCAGGATCAACGCCGCGACGGCAGCACCCGCCATGGCTCGCCGGCAATCTAGGACAATCGTCCTCGGCATGGTAGAATCGTCGGCTGATCCGCTCGCGCGATCCATGCTCCGCCAGACGGGCCTACCCATGATTTTGCATGAACGAACCCAACAAACCATTGATCTGCCTGGAAATTCGCCGTCAACCGGTCCCGACCAGCGGCACGTGCCGGCCGATCCAACTCCACAGGAACGGCACCAGCGACCGGTCCACGAACACGCGGACCCGGTCGCCCCGGGCCACCAGCGTCACCGGCTGCAGCGCCAGGAGCGTCCGCGCCGAGCAGCCATCGGCCACCTCCACCGAACAACCATGGGCCAGCAGGGCGCGCGCCCCCGACCCCGTCAGCTCGATGGCCGGCAGCCCGTCCGTCACGTCGGTGACCAGCACCGAACGGGGTACCGCCGCCATGATCCCGGCCACGAACGCAAAGCGCTCCACCCGGTCGCTCGTCACCAGCCAGCGATCCGGCGCAGTCCAGATCGAGCAGGGGTCATTGCCCTGGCAGCTGCCCGGCCGCCGGTCGAGCCGGTGGCCGAGCACCCCCTCCAGTGACTCCGGCAGGCCGGCCGAGCCGTGGGTGGAGGCCAGGCCCACCGCCGCACGGATCGGCGCCACCGTCACCCGCAGGCCGGCTACGCCCGGGATCGGCGGCAGGTCCAGGGCCTGCTCCAGCGGTGCCGGCGTGAGGATGGACGGCTCAGCCACGCAGGCGCTCCCCGGCAGGATCGTAGAACACCGGGCTTACCACCTTGGCATGATACACCTTGCCCAGGTGGAACAGGTCGACCCTGGCACCTTCCGCCTGAAGCCGGCGACCATCGGCCACGATGCCGAGCGCGATCGGCCGGCCGAGCGTCGGCGACTGGTAGGCGGAGGTGACATAGCCCCGGCTGCGCCTGGAACCGCCCGCGTCCCGCTCGAACATGTGGGCGCCCGTCGGAATGGGCTCGTCCGGAACAGTGTTCAGCAGCCCCACCAGCTCCAGCCGCCGCTCGTCCCGGCTGACCGGCCGCATCAGGGAGCGCCGCCCGACAAAGTCGTGCTGCTTCTTGCGCAACGGTGCGGTGATGCCCAGGTCCTGCGGCTCCGTATTGCCGTCGGTGTCGCGCCCGACCAGCACGTAGCCCTTCTCCGCGCGCAGGACGAGCAGGGCCTCGGAGCCAAGCGGCACGATCCCCTGCTCCTTCCCGAGATCAGCCAGCAGCCGGTACAAAGACGGCCCGTACCCGGCGGGCACGCTGATCTCGAACGACAGCTCGCCGGTGAAGCTCACCCGCGCGATCCGCACCGGCACGTCGCCGAGCCTGCCCTGCACGAAGCCCATATGCGGCAGCGCCTGCGCCGACAGGTCCACGTCCACCGGCAGCCTGCCCACCACGACTCGTGCCTTCGGTCCGGTCACGGCGAAGGTTGCCCACGCGGTCGTCACGTTGCTGGCGACGACCCCCAGCTCCGGCCAGCCCGTCTGCCGCCACTCCTCCACCAGCGCATGCACGCCTGTGGCATGGCTCGACGACGGCGACAGGAGGAACCGGTCCTCCGCCAAGCGGGAGACCACGCCGTCGTCGTAGAGCTTGCCATGCTCGGTCAGCATGAAGACGTAGCGGACCCGCCCAGGCTTCAGGTCGCCGAGCGAGTGGTAGAACAGCCGGTCCAGGAAGACGGCCGCGTCCTTGCCGGCCAGCTCGATCTTGCCGAGCGGGCTGCCGTCGAACAGGGCCACGCCCTGCCGCGTGGCCAGGACTTCCCGCGCAATCGCCTCGGCACGTCCCTCGCCTTCCTGGGGATAGAAGGCCGGACGCGACCAGCCGCCATAATCATCGAACACCGCCCCGACCCGGACATGCTCGCGATCGGCCGGCAGCAGGCGCAGCGGCGTCAGCAGTGCCTCGCGCCTGGAGCCGGCGATGGCCGCGAACGAGACCGGCGTGAAGGGCGGGCGGAAGGTCGTCGTTCCGACCTGCTCCACGGGCACCGCCAGCTCGTCGGCCATGAGCGCCAGCCCGTTCAGGTTGCTGGTCTTGCCCTGGTCGGTCGCCATCCCGAGCGTGGTGTAGCGCTTGAGATGCTCGACCGAGACGTAGTTCTCCTGCCTGGCCAGGCTCACGTCCTTGGCGGTCACGTCGTTCTGCAGGTCGACCCACTGGCGCACCTTTGGCCGGTCGAGCTTGCGCCAGCGTGCCTGGCGATAGGCCGGCTCTGCCTCCGCTTCTGGCGCGGCAAAGCTGCCCGACCCGATCGATCCTGCCCGATGCCCGTCCGCCAGACAGCCGGCCGTATCGAACCGGCCATTGGCAGCACCTACCGTCGCCACGGAACCGGCCTCGCCTGCGGGAACGAACGCATCGAGCCGCTCGTCGAAGCGGAGCTTGCCGCCGGCATGCATGTGCAGGTGCACGGTAGGCGTCCATCCGCCCGACACGGCGACCAGGTCGCAGGCGAGTTCCGTGCGCGGGCCGCCGGCCAGCGGCTCCACGACCACGCCCGCAACACCCACGCGGCCTTGCACGGCGATCACTACCGAGCCGACATGCGTCGGGATGGACGGATGGGGCGCCACGTCGGGGCGCAGGTCGACGATGACCGGCTCCGATCCGGCCAGGGCCAGCGCCTCGGCGGTGCGCCAGCCGGAATCGTTGCCCGTCAGCACCACCACCGCCTGCCCGGCCCGCACGCCATGCCGTGCCAGATAGGCGCGCGCCGCAAAGGCCGACATCACGCCCGGCCGGTCATTGTCCGGGAACACCAGGGGCCGCTCGATGGCCCCGGTCGCGAGGATCGTCCGGTCCGCGCGCACCTTCCAGAGATATTCGGGCGCAAAGCCGGCCGGCACCGGCCGCCGCTCCGCCAGGATCGCCAGCCCATGGTCGAACAGGCCCATGGCGGTCGTCGATGGCAGGAACGTCACGTTAGGCATGGCGCCGAGGTCGGCGATCACCCGGTCGACCCAGGCGGCAGCCGGCATCCCGTCGATATCAGTCGGATCCACCAGCAGGGCACCGCCAGGTGCCGGCTGGTCGTCGACCAGAAGCACGCGCTGCCCCGCGGCCGCGGCCGCGCGCGCCGCCGCGAGCCCGGCCGGGCCGGCGCCGACGACCAGCACGTCGGTGTGGTGATGCCGCTGGGCGCGCAGCAGTGGCTCGCGCTCCACCGGCACCACGCCCAGCCCCGCCATGGCCCGGATGCGCGGCTCGAACAGGTGCCAGTTCGGCCGGATGAAGGTCTTGTAGTAGAAACCGGCTGGGATCAGCGGATGAAGGCGGTCGAGAAAGCCGTAGACGTCGCGGCCGGCCGATGGCCAGCCATGCACCGTCTTCACCGCTTGCCCGTCCTCCAGCGGGACCAGGGTCGCCCGGGCGTTCGGATCGTGCCGTCCGTCCGGATACTGCACGTCCAGGATCGCGTTGGGCTCCTCGGCGCCGAAACCCCAGAGACCGCGCGGCCGGTGGTACTTGAACGAGCGGGCCAGCACCGCCTGTCCGTTCGCCAGCAGGGCCGATGCCAGGCTGTCTCCCGCGAAGCCTTTCAGGCGCCGCCCGCCAAAGGTGAACGAGAGCGGCCGCGACCGGTCGAGCGCCGACCCTCCCTGCGCGACACGACCGGCCCGCGTGCTCAAGCCTGCTCTCCCGCACCGCCCATCACGGTCTCGGAAGGAGCCGGCGCCTCCATGGCGCCATGCTGCTCGCCGGCTGTCCGGCCTTCGGTCGAAGGATGCCCCGGCAGAACTTCCGTCCTCTCGATCCGGTGCGTGACCGTGTCCCGCTCGGCCAGGAACCACTGCCCGCAGCCGCCGGCATGGCACCAGAGTTCACGATGACGCCCGCGGTGGTTCTCGCGCAGGAACAGGTACGCAGCCCATGCGCGGTCGTCGGCCGCGTCCGGCTCCGGGCGGGTCACCCCGGCTTCGATGCCGAACCTGAATTCGGTCTCGTCCCGTGGCCCGCACCACGGACAGGCAATCAAGAGCATTCCACCTCCAGCGTCCGGCGAACCAGGCCAGCAGGTGGCGAAGGGAGCCGTTCCACGGGGCCGGAAGCTAGAAGCAGCCGCGTGATCCCGCTAGCGCCGCGTGTGTGCACTTGGGCGGGGTCGCACGATCTTCGTTGCCCGGTCTTGTGTTTTGCGGGCGGCATCGAAACCTACTGCATCGAAGGCGGCAGGCCTGAGCGGGACCTTGAACCGAGGATCGACGCGATGAAGAAGCAGACGACGTTCCATTTCTGGTACTGGATCGCCGCCTTCGTCGGCATCCTGATCATCCAGTATCTCTACACGACTGCCCAGACGGTGGCGCCCGTCCTGTACAGCGACTTCGAGCAGTATCTGCGCGAAGGCAAGGTCACCGAGGTGGCCATCTCGGACAATTTCATCCAGGGCAAGCTGCGCGATCCCCTGCCGGGCGGCCAGACCCAGTTCGTGACGACCCGGGTCGACCCTGCCTTCGCGGAACAGCTCCAGCAGTACAATGTCCGCTTCACCGGCCAGATCGAGAGCACCTTCCTGCGCGACCTCCTGTCCTGGGTCCTGCCGGTCGCCCTGTTCTTCGGGCTGTGGATGTTCCTGCTCCGCCGCGTCGGCGGCGGCATCGGCGGCGGACTGATGCAGATCGGCAAGAGCAAGGCCAAGGTCTATGTGGAAACCGACACGAAGGTGACCTTCGAGGACGTGGCCGGCGTCGACGAGGCCAAGGACGAGCTCAAGGAGATCGTGGCCTTCCTGAAGAACCCACAGGAGTACGGACGGCTGGGCGGCCGGATGCCCAAGGGCGTGCTGCTGGTAGGCCCGCCCGGGACCGGCAAGACGATGCTCGCCAAGGCGGTGGCCGGCGAGGCCAAGGTGCCGTTCTTCTCGATCTCCGGCTCCGAGTTCGTCGAGATGTTCGTAGGCGTCGGGGCGGCACGGGTGCGGGATCTGTTCGAGCAGGCCCGTGCCAAGGCGCCTGCCATCATCTTCATCGACGAGCTGGATGCGCTGGGCCGCGCGCGGGGTGTCGGTCCGTTCGCCGGGGGCCATGACGAAAAGGAGCAGACGCTGAACCAGCTCCTGGTCGAGCTCGACGGGTTCGACGCGTCAGGTGGCCTGGTCCTGCTCGCCGCCACCAACCGCCCCGAGATCCTGGACCCTGCCCTGCTGCGGGCGGGGCGGTTCGACCGCCAGGTCCTGGTCGACCGGCCCGACAAGGTGGGGCGCATCCAGATCCTGAACGTCCACATGAAGAGGGCGAAGCTTGCGCCCGACGTGGATGCCGAGAAGGTGGCGGCGCTGACCCCCGGCTTCACGGGGGCCGATCTCGCCAACCTCGTGAACGAGGCGACCCTGCTCGCCACCCGGCGCCATGGCGATGCCGTGACGATGGACGATTTCAACAACGCGGTCGAACGGATCGTGGCCGGGCTGGAGAAGCGCAATCGGCTCCTCAACCCACGCGAGCGGGAGATCGTGGCCTATCACGAGATGGGCCATGCGCTGGTGGCCATGGCGCTGCCGGGTGTCGACCCGGTCCACAAGGTGTCGATCATCCCGCGCGGCATCGGGGCGCTCGGCTACACCATTCAGCGGCCGACCGAGGACCGCTTCCTGATGACCCGCGAGGAGCTGGAGAACAAGATGGCGGTCCTCCTGGGCGGCCGCGCCGCGGAGTGGATCGTCTACGGCCACCTCTCCACCGGTGCAGCCGACGATCTTGGCCGGGTGACTGACATCGCGCGGGCCATGGTGACGCGCTACGGCATGTCCCAGAAGCTCGGCCACGTGGCCCTGGAACGGGACCAGCGCTCCCTTCTCACCCCCAACGCGCTCGCTGGCGGCCCGCAAGAGCGGGACTTTTCCGACGAGACGGCGGCTAAGATCGACGCGGAGATACGAGCCATTGTGGACGGCGGGTTCCAGCGGACCGTCGACCTGCTCACGGAGCGGCGGTCGCTGCTGGAACGGACGGCGCGGCGTCTCCTCGAGAAGGAGACGCTCGACGAGGCCGAGCTGGCCCGCCTAGTCGGCGCAAGGCCGGCCGCACAGCCGCAGGTGGCCTGATGGGCGTCCTCTCGAGCTGCCCTACATCATGACCCGGCGCACCAGGCGCTGCGGGCCGTTGCCCCGCCGTCCAGGATACAGCTGTGCCTCCTCGATTATGGGGATGGCCACTGGGTGCAGCTGGGTCATGCTGGCCAGCCGCTCGACGCGCTCGCGCAGCGGCGGGTGGGTGCGGAACCAGTGCAGCCAGCGGCCGCCGCGCGAGGCAAACCGTTCCCAGTCGTCGCCCTGGATCATGTGCAGCCGTTCCAGCGCCTGGATCATCCCCACGGGGTCGCCGGTCAGCTCGGCAGCCCCCGCATCGGCCAGGAACTCGCGGCGCCTTGAAAGGGAGCGCTGCAGCAGGTCGCTGATCAGCGGCGCTGCCAGCAGGAGCAGGACGGCCAGGGGCGAAACGACCACGCCGGCGCTCCAGGCGAGCGGCAGGAGCAGGATCAGCAGGATCATGCCGGTGTTGGCCATGGCACTCGTGAGCGAACCCGCCGTCTGCGCCAGGCGCATGATGAACAGGTCGCCATGACGAAGATGGGCCACCTCATGCGCCAGGACGGCGGCCAATTCGCGCGAGGGCAGCGCGCGTACGAGGCCGCTGGTGACCGCGATGGCCGGACGCTGGCGGGTACCATAGGCCATGGCCTGAAGCACCGGCGACGGCAGCAGGTAGAGCTGCGGCTGCACGCCAAGGCCCGCCCTCCTGGCCAGGTCATGAAGCAGGCGGACGAGGCCCGGGGCGTGGTGCACGGTCAGCGGAAGCGCTCCGTACAGGTGCCGGAACGTCCCGTCGCCCGAGGTCGAGCCGAACAGGAGGAGGCCGGCTGCCATACCGATGCCGAACAGGACCCCGGAAGATCCGGCCAGGCCGTAGCCGGCAACCGCCGCAAGCCCGATGATCGCCGCCAGCAGCAGGCCGGACTGCAGGCGGTTCAGCGCCCGCTGTCGGGCCAGGGCGCCGGGATCGATCCTGGAGCGAAACACCTGGCTCACCGCCTGCCGCCTCCGGTCGCAAGGTCAGCCATGCAGCGCCAGCGAGTCGGCCGGCGCTTCGTCCCGCTCGCTCATGCCGTAGTCCCGGATCACCGCCGCCACCCGCAGCCGATAGTCCTCGAAGACCTGCTCCCTGCCGGCCTTCTGTGCAGCCCGGTGCCGCTCGACCTGCCGCCAGCGTGCCACCGCCTCCTCGTCGCGCCAGAACGACAGCGACAGGAGCTTGCCGGGCTGGGTCAGGCTCTCGAACCGCTCCACCGAGATGAAGCCGTCGACCTCCTCCAGCACAGGCCTGAGCCCGGCAGCGATCTCGAGATAAGTCTGGCGCAACTCCGGGCGCGGAACGACCTCGAAGATGACGGCGATCATGGCACGGGTCTCCAGGCAGCGAAGGAACGTTCTGGCATCGCTCTGGATGAAGGACGTGACGGGCGCAAACCGGAAGTTCACGAACGTCCGGGATCAGCCGTTGCGTTCGCGCTGCTCGTCGTCGTCCTTGTGCACCAGATGCAGGTGCTGGGCTGCGGAGCGCAGCTTGTCCTTGGTCTTTCCGGCCACGGCATGGGCCGTGCCCTTGGCGAGGCTCGACGCACCCGCTCCCGCGGTCATCAGTGCCGCCTTGGGGTGCTCACGCACCAGCACGGCTGCAGCGTGCATCAGCGCGCGAACGAGAACGCCCCGCGCCCTCGGCGAGCCGAGCAGCCGCTGCACCAGAACCCCCAGCGCCTTCGGCACCTTCCGGCCCGGTCGCGCCTTTCGCCTCCGCTGCGCCATCCTCACCACCCCGTTATCCAGCCGTCACGGAACCGCCTCTGTCCGGTAGCGTTCCCTTGGCGATCCGGTCGACCTTGTGCAGGCCATGCGACGAGACATCGAGCTGGCCTGCCGATCGGCCGACAGGCGGGAGCATACCAGTTGGCCAAGGCGTACAAGATCCCAAAGAAGATCGCGGGCGTTAAGGTGCCGCGGGCACTGCGCAAGTCCAAGTCCATTCGCAAGTTCCTGAAGGACCCCGACAACCGCCAGATGATCACCAGCGCGCTCATGGCTGCAGGCGGCGCGCTTGCCACGGCGCTGGCCGAACACAGGCCTGGCGGCAAGCAGGTCAAGCATGCCTTGCACGAGGCAGGCGACATCGGGTCCGGCGCCGCTGGCGGCGTGCAGTCAGCAGCGGGGGCCATGGGCAACGTCGTCGCAGGTGCCGCACGGTCCCTGGCCTCCACGCTGACGCACGACAAGGACAAGAAGCATACAGGTTATGCCAAGGGAGCCGATGGCGACGACCTGGACAGTAGCCCGAGGCACTAGCCGCCAGAGCCGGATCGGACCAGTCGGCGGGAACATGCGGGCCCGGCCGGTCTGCAGCATCCGTTGACGTGCATCCTCCCGATTCCTACATCGGGTCCTGGCTGCGAAGCCGGGCACCAGGACCGATGATCACCGAACTGAACAGCCGCTCGCGCGAAATCTTTCGCCGGATTGTCGATGCCTATGTGACGACAGGGGAGCCTGTCGGCTCACGGACGATCGCGCGCAAGCTGGACGAGCAGCTTTCCTCGGCCACGATCCGCAATGTCATGGCCGATCTCGAGGATGCCGGGCTGCTCTATGCGCCGCACACCTCGGCCGGCCGCATGCCGACCGCCGCTGGCTTGCGCCTCTATGTCGATGGCCTGCTCGAAGTCGGCAATGTCGGCGACGAGGACAAGCGCAGCATCCGGGCTCAGTGCGTTGGTACCGGGAAAAGCCTGGAGGCGGTGCTGGGCGATGCGACCGAGACCTTGTCCGGCTTGACACGGCATGCGGGCGTGGTCGCCGCCCCGGCCGGGGACCGGCCGTTCCGGCATGTCGAGTTCGTCTCTCTGGGCCCGGGCCGGGCGCTGGTCGTCACGGTCAGCGATCATGGCATGGTCGAGAACCGGATCATCGACGTACCGCTGGGCATGCCGCAGACCTCCCTGATCGAAGCCGGCAACTACATGACCGCGCGCCTGTCCGGCCGGAGCTTCGCCGAGGCACGGATGCTCGTTCACCAGGAGATCGAGGCCCGCCGCGCGGAGATCGACGAGGCCACCCAGCGGGTGGTGGAAGCCGGCTTGGCGACCTGGGTGAAGCCGGGCGACAATGGCGACGGCTTCCTGATCGTGCGGGGCCAGTCCAAGCTCCTGGAGGATGTCCAGAACCTGGCGGAGCTGGAACGTGTCCGGCATCTCTTCGAGACGTTGGAGACACGCAAGAACCTGCTGCGGCTCGTCGAGGCGGCGCAGAGCGGCAATGGCGTTCAGATCTTCATCGGTGCTGAAACGGAACTTTTCGACCTGACTGGCTGCTCCATGGTGATCGCACCCTATCGCGCCCCAGCGCCGAACCAGGGCCAGTCTTCGGTCGTGGGAGCGATCGGCGTGATCGGTCCCACTCGGATGAACTATGCGCGAATCATCCCGATGGTCGATTACACGGCTCGGGTGGTCAGCCGCATGCTCGGTCATAACGATAGTGGAACCCAGGAATGACGACGGAACACGACCAGACCCAGCCGGAGGCGGTGAACGAGGCGGTCGAGGCAGTACAGGTGGATGGTCCCGAGCAGGAAGTCGCGGACCTCAAGGACAAGCTGCTGCGCGCGCTGGCCGACGTCGAGAACACCCGCCGGCAGAAGGAGCGCGAGGTCGACGAGGCGCGGCGTTACGCGGTCACAAGATTCGCGCGTGACCTGCTGGACGTGGCGGATAATCTGCGCCGGGCGCTGGCGGTGCCTGCGGCGGCTGCCGAGGAGAATCCGGCGCTCAAGAGCCTGCTCACGGGCGTGGAGATGACCGAGCGCAGCCTCCTCTCGGCTTTCGAGCGGCACCAGATCAAGCGCATCGAACCGGCAGTGGGCGAGAAGCTCGACCCGAACCGCCACCAGGCCATGTTCGAGGTTCCGCGTGCCGACGCAGCGCCGGGTACGATTGCCGAGGTGGTTCAGGCCGGCTATTTGATCGCCGACCGCCTGCTGCGGCCGGCCATGGTCGGTGTCGCGGCACGGCCGGCCGAAGCGGTGCCCGAGACGCCGGCGCCGGGCGAACCTAGCCAGACCGTGGATACGCGGGCCTGAGGCGCATCGCCCGCCGACCCATTCGGGTGTGGTCCGGGGCAGAGGACATTCGATGAAGAATGCTGTGAAGCGGGTGGTGCTGGCCTATTCGGGCGGGCTCGACACCTCGGTGATCCTGCGTTGGCTGCAGGACAATTATGGCTGCGAGGTCGTGACCTTCACGGCCGACCTGGGTCAGGGCGAGGAGTTGGAGCCGGCGCGCGCCAAGGCCGAGATGATGGGCGCCACCCAGATCTTCATCGAGGATCTGCGTGAAGAGTTCGTGCGCGACTACGTGTTCCCGATGTTCCGGGCCAACACCGTGTACGAAGGCGCCTACCTGCTGGGCACCTCGATCGCACGGCCGCTCATCGCCAAGCGCCTGGTGGAGATCGCACACGAGACCGGTGCCGACGCCGTGGCGCATGGGGCCACCGGCAAGGGCAACGACCAGGTCCGCTTCGAGATCTCCGCCTATGCTCTGGATCCCTCGATCCGGGTCATCGCCCCCTGGCGGGAGTGGGACCTGAACTCTCGCGACAAGCTCATCGAATATGCCGAGGCCCGGCAGATCCCCATCCCGCGCGGCAAGCGCGGCGAGCCGCCCTACAGTACCGATGCGAACCTCCTGCACATCTCCTATGAGGGCAAGGCGCTCGAAGACCCGTGGGTCGAGCCTGACGAAGAGATGTTCACCCGCTCCGTCGCCCCGGAGGCTGCTCCCGACCAGCCGAGCTATGTCGAGATCGATTTCGAGCAGGGCGATCCGGTCGCCGTGGACGGGATCCGGCTGTCCCCGGCGGCCCTGCTGTCCCGCCTGAACGACCTGGGCGGTGCGAACGGCATTGGTCGCCTCGACCTGCTTGAGAACCGCTTCGTCGGCATGAAGTCGCGCGGCGTCTACGAGACGCCCGGCGGCACCCTCCTCCTGGCGGCCCACCGCGCCATCGAGAGCGTCACGCTCGACCGGGGTGCGGCGCATCTCAAGGACGAGCTGATGCCGCGCTACGCGGAGCTCATCTATAACGGCTTCTGGTTCACGCCCGAGCGGGAAATGCTCCAGGCGGCGATCGACAAGAGCCAGCATAACGTGACCGGCACGGTCCGCCTGAAGCTGTTCAAGGGCAGCGTGCAGGTCGTCGGCCGCAAGTCGCCCTTCACGCTCTACAGCCATGAATATGCGACGTTCGAGGCCGATACGGTCTACGATCAGCGCGATGCCGAAGGCTTTATCAAGCTCAACGCCCTGCGCCTGCGCATCAAAGGGCTATCGGGCCGACTCGCAGCGAAGAACGAGGAACAGCGGCAAGGTTGACTAGGTAAGTCGGCGCAGACACCGCCAGCGCTGACCGTAACACTAGAAATGTGCGAAAGTGCACCATCAACCAGCCTGAAAAATTCTGTAGTAAATGATTCCCTCGATCTACGCATTAATGGTGTTGATCCGGAAATGTTTCTATCTTGATGTCTCACGGCAGGAGAAAATTCTGCTGGCGGTGTCGCAGTTGAATTGAAGTCCAGGTACGCCTCTTCTATCTCGCCTCCAAATGGGACTAATTTCCAGGAGTGGATGATGCTGAGGCGTTTCCTGGCGGCCGCCGCACTCGTGCCGGTAATGGCACTTGGCTTGGCGCAGGCAGCTCAGGCTGCATCGCCCAACCGTTGTGGTGGGCAGTACACCTCGAACAATCTCTACTGGCGTACCGTCGCTCCCTCGCTCGGCCAGGTCATGGCGCAGCTGCCAGTCGGCAAGCGACATACCTCCGGCAACATGATGTCGCTGGACTATCGCGTCGATGATGCCGGGAGGCCCGTCTACCGCGCCGAGTTCGCCAAGCAGTGGCAGCACATCTTCGGCACGAACACGGCGACCGGCTATGGTCGC
>JAESGR010000401.1_pt1 | contig 36953 bp, 33 predicted proteins | sample 9269771 | NCBI WGS metagenome assembly JAESGR01 (sample SAMN15739572, study PRJNA653492) | algae metagenome | isolation source: Chroococcus sp. CMT-3BRIN-NPC107 and co-occurring heterotrophs from well... | place: USA: Clark Mountains Wilderness, California | collected 2010-04-18 | reverse complement strand
GCCTTCTATGCCTGGTTCGGCTTCCTGGCTTGCGCGGCAATGATCGCCTTGGCGAAGGCCGTCGGGCTCCTGCTCAAGCGGCCGGACACGCACTACGAGCCCCACGATGAGTGACGTGATCGTGCATCCGGGTCTGGTGCTCATCGGCGGAGCGCTGGTCATCCCGTGCCTGCGAGGCCCGCTTCGCATGGCGCTGATCCTGGGCCTGCCCCTGCTGGCGCTGGCGCTGGTCTGGCAGGTGCCGGACGGGCCCGCTTGGCAGACGCGATTCCTCGACCACACGCTGACGCCGGTGCAAGGCGACAAGCTGTCGCGCCTCTTCGCCACCATCTTCTCGCTCATGGCCTTTGCCGGCGGCATGTTCGCCTTGGGTCAGAAGAGCCGGCTGGAAATACCGTCGGCGTTCGTCTACGCGGGCTCCGCCATCGGCGTGGCGTTCGCCGGCGACCTGGTCACCGTGTTCGCGTTCTGGGAACTCATGGCCGTCGGCTCGACCCTGGTGCTCTGGAGCGCCGGCACGCGCGAGTCGTATCGGGCCAGCCTGCGCTACCTGATGATCCACCTGCTGGGCGGCATGGTTCTGTTCGCCGGAGTGACGGGGCACATCGTCCAGACAGGCAGTGTCGAGTTCGCCCGCATGGCGCTGGACTCGCCGGCTCAGTGGCTGATCCTCATCGGGTTCCTCGTGAATGCAGGAGCGCCGCCGCTGTCGGCGTGGCTTCCGGACGCCTACCCGGAAGCATCATGGAGCGGGACCGTGTTCCTCTCGGCGTTCACGACCAAGACGGCGGTATACGTGCTGATCCGCGGCTTTCCGGGCACCGAGCTCCTGGTCTGGGTGGGCCTGTTCATGGTCTTCTACGGCATCGTGTACGCGCTGCTCGAAAACGACATGCGGCGCATCCTCGCCTATTCGATCGTCAACCAGGTCGGCTTCATGGTGGTGGGGGTCGGCATCGGCACAGAGATGGCGCTCAACGGCGCCGCCGCGCATGCCTTCACTCACATCATCTACAAGGCCTTGCTGCTGATGTCGGCCGGCTCCGTTCTCCTGATGACGCAACGGCGCAAGTGCAGCGAGCTCGGCGGGCTCTTCCACAGCATGCCGGTCTCGACCGTCTGCGGCATCATCGGCGCGCTCGCCATCTCGTCGTTCCCGCTCACCTCGGGGTTCATCTCCAAGTCGATGGTGTCGCAGTCGGCCGCCGACGGCGACCTGCTGGTCGTCTGGCTGCTGCTCACCGCCGCTTCGGCCGGCGTCTTCCTGCATGCCGGCATCAAGTTCCCCTGGTTCGTCTTCTTCCAGTCCGACTCCGGCCTTCGTCCGAGCGACCCGCCGCGCAGCATGCGCTGGGCGATGATCTTTCTCGCCTTCCTGTGCATCGCTCTGGGCGTTTGGGCCGAACCCTTGTATCGGCTGTTGCCTTACGAGGTGAAGTACGAGGCTTACACGGCGCCGCATGTCCTCACCCAGTTGCAGCTTCTGCTCTTCTCCGGGCTGGCGTTCTTCGTGCTGCTGCCGTATCTGAAGCGAACCTTGACGCTCACCCTGGATGTCGACTGGTTCTGGCGAAGACTGTTTCCAGGGCTCGTGACCGCAGCCGAACGGGTGATCGGCGCACTCGGCGCGACACTTGCGCACGGCGCACGCAGTGCAGGCCTTGCAGCGCTCGAATTCACCCGCCGCCACTCCGATCCGGACAGCCGACTGGCGCGGACGTGGTCGACGAGAGGAATGGCAGTCTGGGTCCTCGTCCTCATGCTCGGGTACCTCCTTCTGTACTACGTCTGAGCACCGCGAGACCACGGACCTTGCCGGCCCGCCGGTCCATGAAGGCGCGCATCTACACTGCTTGCGGAACGTGGCCGGAAGGCCACGCACACCCTCCTGAAGCTCCTACCCCATGCCGACCACGATCCGCCATGGCGACCTCGTCGAGAGCGTCGCCGCCGCCCTGCAGTACATCAGCTACTACCACCCCGCCGACTACATCGCGCACCTGGCGCGTGCCTACGAGCTCGAGCAGGGCGCCGCCGCCAAGGACGCGATCGCCCAGATCCTCACCAACTCGAGGATGTGCGCCGAGGGCCGGCGCCCGATCTGCCAGGACACCGGGATCGTCAACGTGTTCCTGAAGGTCGGCATGGACGTGCGCTTCGAGGGCTTCCCGGCCGGCATCCAGGAGGCCGTCGACGAAGGCGTGCGCCAGGGCTACGCGCATCCCGACAACACGCTGCGCGCATCGATCGTCGCCGACCCGCAGTTCGAGCGCCGGAACACGCGCGACAACACGCCCGCGGTGGTCGACGTCTCCCTGGTGCCGGGGAGCACCGTCGACGTGATCGTCGCCGCCAAGGGCGGCGGCAGCGAGAACAAGAGCAAGCTCGTGATGATGAATCCGAGCGACGACCTCGTGGAGTGGGTGCTGAAGACCGTGCCGACGATGGGCGCCGGCTGGTGCCCGCCGGGCATGCTCGGCATCGGCATCGGCGGCACCGCGGAGCGCGCCATGCTGCTCGCCAAGCGGAGCCTGATGGACGACCTCGACATGCACGAGCTGAAGGCGCGCGGGCCGCGCGACCGGACCGAGGCGCTGCGCATCGAGCTTTGCGACAAGGTCAACGCGCTCGGCATCGGCGCCCAGGGCCTGGGTGGCCTGACCACCGTCCTCGACGTCAAGATCGCCATGGCGCCGACGCATGCGGCGTCGAAGCCGGTGGCGATGATCCCGAACTGCGCGGCGACGCGGCACGCCCACTTCGTGCTCGACGGATCGGGCCCGGCCTACCTGGAGCCGCCCAGCCTCGACCTCTGGCCCGACGTTCGCTGGGCGCCCGACGACAACCGCTCGAAGAAGGTCGACCTCGACCGCCTGACCCGCGAGCAGGTCGCGGCGTGGAAGCCGGGCGACACGCTGCTCCTCTCCGGGAAGATGCTGACCGGCCGCGACGCCGCGCACCAGCGCGTGCGCGACATGCTGGCGCGCGGCGAGCGCCTGCCGGTCGACTTCACCGACCGCGTCATCTACTACGTCGGCCCCGTCGACCCGGTGCGCGACGAGGCGGTCGGCCCGGCCGGGCCGACGACCTCGACGCGCATGGACAAGTTCACCGAGATGATGCTGGCGCAGACCGGCCTGGCCGCCATGATCGGCAAGGCCGAGCGCGGACCGGTGGCGATCGAGGCCATCCGCAGGCACCGCAGCGCCTACCTCATGGCCGTCGGGGGCGCCGCCTACCTGGTGTCCAAGGCGATCCGCAAGGCCGAGGTGGTCGCCTTCGCCGACCTCGGCATGGAAGCGATCTACGAGTTCACCGTCACCGACATGCCGGTGACCGTGGCGGTCGACGCGAACGGCACGTCGGTGCACGAGACCGGGCCGGCGCAGTGGAAGTCGCGCATCGCCGGCATCCCGGTGGCGATCGCCTGAGCGGCGGCGCGCGGACACAGTTCGCGCTCGGCCGGCCACAGGGACGCGGCTCGCGCCCGGCCGGGCGCCCGAGCGGCGGCCGGACTAGGGCGACCGCGGCCGGCGGGTCAGCGCCGGGCTCAGCGCCAGGTCGGCGCACAGCAGCTGCGAAGCGAGCTCCGGATCGTCGGCGTCGGTCACCGCCAGGAGGTGCAGCCGGCCGTCCGCTCCGACGCCGCCGGTCAGGCCCTCGACCTTCGGCGCGCCCTCGAGCAGGTGCATGCGGCCGAGCAGGCCGTCGGGGCCGACGAAGCCGATCACCGACCCGGCACACGGGCCGTCGAGGTAGCTGTCGTCGGTGGCCTCGGCGACCGCGCTGAACATCCAGCCGCCGTCCGGCAGCGCGGCGCCGTCGGTGAAGCCGAGCGGCACGCCGGCGACCGCGCCGAGGGCATAGGGGACGATCGCGCGTGGCGCCGGCGGCAAGCGAGGCAGCGCCGCTGCTGCGCCAGCCAGCGCGGCTAGCCAGTCGAGAAGCGAGGCCGCGTCGTAGCGGACGGCGGCGTTGACGCCGCCCGCGTCGTTGCCGCGCTGCAGGAGCAGCAGCTCGCTGCCGGCGACGAAGCCGCCCTCGACGTTGACGCTGCCGAACGCATCGAGGAGCGGTGCGTACAGGGCATCGAACTCGAGCACCTGCGGCGGCCCGACCGGCGATCCGTCCTGGGCCAAGGGCAGCAGCACGCCGCGGCGGCGGTTCGGACAGCCGCCGGAGCCGAGGGCGAGCAGCGCGCCGGCCGGCCACGCGGCGTGCGGCGGCAGCAGCAGGAGCGTCTCCAGGTCGGGCTTCAGCTTCTTGCGCGCCTTCTTGGCCAGCGGCAGATCCCCGGTCACGACGCGCAGCAGCGCCAGCGGCTCGCCGTCGTCGCTGCCGAAGCTGCCGAGGTGATGCTCGTCGTCGGCGACGACCCAGCAGCGGGCGCCGGCGCGCACCAGCCCGCTGGCCGCGCTCAGGTGCGGCTGCCGGCGCGGGTGCGTGCGCGGATCGACGTCGAGGGCGCGGCGGCGGCGCAGCCTCAGCACGGAGGGGTGCCGTCTACCGGCCAACCGGCGCGACCGTCGCGCAGCAGGGCAAGCAGGCTGGCATCGTCGAGATCGGCGAAGCCGAGACCGCAGGCGCGCGCGAACGCAGTCGCCGCCTGCGTGCCCAGCGGCGCCGAAAACTCGTGCGCCGACGCCATCTCCAGCGCGAGGCGGCTGTCCTTCGCGAGCAGGGTCGTGTGCGCACGCGGCGCCAGGTCGCCGGCGATGGCCCGGCGCATGCGATCGCTGCCGATCCAGCTCTGCCCGCTCGAGCGCTCGATGACGTCGAGCGTGCGAGCGAGGTCGAGGCCGACCCGTTCGGCGAGCGCCAGCGCCTCCGCGGCGCCGGCGAGGTTGATGGCTGCGAGCAGGTTGTTGACGAGCTTGGTGCGCGCACCGTCGCCGGGCCGCATGCCGATGCGGAAGAGCTGACTCGAGAGCGAGCCCAGCACGGCCTCGTGCCGCGCGTAGACGGCGTCGGCACAGGCCACCATCAGGCTCATGCTGCCGTCACGGGCGCGAGCGGGACCGCCCGACATCGGCGCGTCGATCCAGTCGATGCCGCGCTCCGCGAGCCGGGCGGCGATCGATTCCGTGCTTGCCGGCGCGATGGTCGGGCAGAGCATCACGCAGGCGCCGCGCGGCAGGGCCGACGCGGCACCGCAGCCACCGAACAGCACCTGCTCGGTCTGCGCGGCATCGACGACGGCGACGATCACCAGCACGCAGCGCGCCGCCAGCGCCGCCGGTGCCGGGCTCACCACGGCACCGTGCCGCGCCAGGGCCGCCTCGCGCTCGGGCTCGATGTCGCGGACATCGACCGGGTGTCCGCGCTCGAGCAGGCGCAGGGCCATCGCGCCGCCCATGTTGCCGACGCCGATGATGCCGATGCGCTGCGCGTCCATCGGCGCATTCTGCGGGCCGCGGCAGGCCGCACGCTGCGGGTGATCCCGGCCGCCCGTCCGCAGGGGTTCAGCCGCGCGGGTGGTGCGCGGCGTGCAGCTGCTTCAGCCGCTCGCGGGCGACGTGGGTGTAGATGGTCGTCGTCGAGATGTCGGCGTGGCCGAGCAGCATCTGCACCGCGCGCAGGTCGGCGCCGTGGTTCAGCAGGTGGGTCGCGAACGCGTGCCGCAGCGTGTGCGGCGACAGCGGCGCGACGATGCCGGCGCGCAGCGCGTGCGCCTTGATCAGCTTCCAGAACATCTGCCGGGTCATCGGCCCGCCGCGTCCGGTGACGAAGAGCGCGTCGCTGGACCGGCCGGCGAGGATCGCGGCGCGTGCCTCGGCCAGGTAGCGCTGCAGCCACGCCAGCGCCTCCTCGCCGAACGGCACGAGCCGCTCCTTGGCGCCCTTGCCGGTGACGCGGAGCGCGCACTCCACGAAGCTGACGTTGACCGTCTTCAGTCCCACGAGCTCGCTCACGCGCAGGCCGCTCGCGTAGAGCAGCTCGAGCATGGCGCGGTCGCGCAGGCCGAGCGGCTGCTCCGGATCAGGGGCCGCGAGCAGCGACTCGACCTGGGCCTCGCTGAGCGTCTTCGGCACGCGCAGCGGCTGGCGCGCCGCGTCGAGCTTCAGCGTCGGATCGGCCTCGAGCAGGCGCTCGCGCAGGGCCCAGCGGAAGAAGCGCTTGAAGACGGTGAGCCGCCGGTTCGTGCTCGTCGGCGCGCTCCCGGCGTGACGCGCCATCGCGTACTCGCGCAGGTCGGTTTCGCTCGTCGCCAGGAGCGGCCGGCCGTGCCGGCCGCCCAGCCACTGCGAGAAGAGCGTCAGGTCCCGGCGGTAGGCGGCCAGCGAGTTGGCTGCCAGCCCCTCCTCGATCCAGAGCGCATCGATGAAGCGGTCGATGGCGTCGGCGCTCGCCGCCGGCAGGAGGGATGCGTCGGCTGCCAACAGCGTCGCCGGGACTAGTCGAGCTTCAGCTTCTGCGCCGCCACGACTTTCTTGTAGACCTCGAATTCCGCGGCCACCTGGGTCGCGAACTGCTCCGGCGTGTTGCCGACGACGATCGAGCCGGTCTCCTCGATGCGCTTGCGCACGACCGGGTCCTCGAGGGTCTTCCTGACCGCCGCGTGCACCTTGTCGATCACGTCCTTCGGCAGCCCCTTGGGCCCGTGGATGCCGTAGTACGCCATGCGGTTGACCGGCTCGAGCCCGACCTCCTTGAAGGTCGGGACGTTCGGCAGGGCGGCGAGCCGCTCGGGGGCGGCGACGACGATGGCGATCAGGCGGCCGTCCTTGATGAAGGGCAGGGCCGACGGGATGTTGTCGAAGATCATCGGCACCTGGCCGGCGACGGTGTCGTTCAGTGCCGGTCCGGCGCCGCGGTAGGGGATGTGCGTGACGAAGGTGCCGGAGAGGTTCTTGAAGAGCTCCATCTGCAGGTGGCCGATGCCGCCCGTTCCCGAGCTCGAGTACGAGTACTTGCCGGGGTTCTTCTTGAGCTCGGCCAGGAAGCCCTTGTAGTCGCGCGCCGGAAAGCTCGGATGCACGGCGATGACGTTGGGCGTCGCGGCGACGTTGATGATCGGCGTGAAGTCGGTGATCGGGTTGTAGGCGATCTTCGGGTTGATCGCCGGGTTGGCGGCGGTCGTCGAAACGGTCGCCATGCCGAGCGTGTAGCCGTCGGGCGCCGCGCGCACGATCTCGACGGCGCCGATCGAGCCGCCGCCGCCGCCCTTGTTCTCGACGACCAGCGTCTGCCCCAGCGGCGCGTTGATCTTCTCGGCGATGACGCGGGCGATGATGTCGGTCGTGCCGCCCGGCGCGAACGGCACGATCAGTCGGACCGGCTTGCTCGGGTAGGCCTGGGCCCAGGCGGGGCCCTGCGCTGCGGCGAGCAGCGCCGTGGCGCCGGCGACGAGGGCGGTGCGGCGATTCAGCATGTGTCGATGTTCTCCAGGGAAGTCTCGGGCGTCCGAAGGGTCGACGCCGACGGAGGCGAACTCTAGCGAAAGGGGACCGCCTGCACCGTGGCAGGGACTCGCGGCCCGGCGCGTTCGGCAGCGGCAGCGGACCGCAGAAGTGGCGCTGGCACACTCGACCGGTGTCCGTCTCGCTGGCCCTGCTTCCCGACTTCCTGCTGATCCTGCTGGGCTGGCTGATCTGCCGGCACACCGCGCTCGACCGGCCGCTCTGGGAGGGGGTCGAGCGGCTCGTCTACTACCTGCTGTTCCCGGTCCTCCTCTTCAACTCCATCCTGCGAACGCCTCTGCAGCCGGCGCAGACCGCGGGACTGGCCCTCGCCGGCGTCGGCACGGTGGCCCTCGGCATCGTCCTCGCCCTCGCCATCGGCCGCTGGCCCCGCGTCGACTCGCGGCTGCACGCCTCCGGCGCGCAGGTCGCTTACCGCTTCAACTCCTACGTCGCCCTGGCGCTCTCGGAGCGGCTGTTCGGCGCCCAGGGGCTCGCCTGGATGGCCTTGCTGATCGCCCTCAGCGTGCCGCTCTGCAACGTCGCCGCGGTCTGGCCGCTCGCCCGCCACGGCGGCCACTCGTACCTGCGCGAAATCGTCCGCAACCCGCTGATCGTGAGCACCGCCGCCGGCCTGGCGGCCAACGGGCTGGGCCTGGTGCTGCCGGACGCGGTCTCGACGACGCTGCAGCGCATCGGCCTCGCCGCCCTGCCGCTCGGCCTGATGGCGGTCGGCGCCGGTCTGACCTTCGGGGCGCTGAAGGCGTCGCCGGCACTCGCCGCCGCGCTGCTCGCGATCCGCCACGCGGTGCTGCCGGCGGCCGCCCTGGCGATCGTCGCCGTCCTCGTGCTGTCGCCGGCGCAGGCGAGCGTCGTCGTCCTCTTCGCCGCCTTGCCGACCGCCTCGAGCGCCTACGTGCTCGCCACCCGCATGGGCGGCGACGGCGTCTTCGTGGCCGGGCTGGTGACGGTCTCGACGCTGCTCGGCATGGTCAGCGTGCCGCTCTGGCTCAGCCTTCAGCAGGCGCTGCGCTGATCGCGCCGGCGCGCGCCGGCGCGGTCGACGGTGCCTGCGCCAGGGCCCAGTCGATGTGCTCGCGGACCAGCGGGCTCGCCGCCTCGCGCCGGTCGCGCAGCGCCTGCGCGATCGCCGGGTCGCCGCTGGCACGCAAGGCGTTGCCGAGCGCGACCGCGAGGTTGCGCTGCCAGCGCTCGTGGCCGATGCGGCGGATCGCGCTGCCCTCCGTCTCGCGCAGGAACGCCGCCTCGTCCCAGGTCCACAGCTCGAGCAGCCTCGGCTCCGCAAGCGCGGCCCGGCCATCGAAGTCCGGCAGGGAGCTCGTCCTGGCGTACTTGTTCCAGGGGCAGACGAGCTGGCAGTCGTCGCAGCCGTAGATGCGGTTGCCGACGGCGGCGCGGAACTCGAGCGGGATCGGGCCTTTGGCCTCGATCGTGAGGTAGGAGATGCAGCGCCGCGCGTCGAGCTCGTAGGGCGCGACGATGGCCTGCGTCGGGCAGATGTCGATGCAGGCGCGGCAGCTGCCGCAATGCGCCTCGACCGGCTCGGTCTCGGGCAGGGAGACGTCGACGTAGATCTCGCCGAGGAAGAACATCGAGCCCGCCTCGCGATCGAGGACGAGCGTGTGCTTGCCGCGCCAGCCGAGGCCGCTGCGCGCGGCGAGCTCGACCTCCAGGACCGGCGCCGAGTCGGTGAACACGCGGTGGCCGAACGGGCCGATCGCCTCGCCGAGCCGCTCCGCGAGCGCGCGCAGGCGCTGGCGCAGGACCTTGTGGTAATCGCGGCCGCGCGCATAGAGCGCCACCGTCGCCTGCGCCGGGTCGGCCAGACGCTGCCACTCGATCGTCTTCCACTCCGGCGAGGTCGACCGCGGCAGGTAGTCCAGGCGTGCCGTGATGACGCTCGCCGTGCCGGGGACCAGCTCGGCGGGACGGGAACGCTTGCTGCCGTGCGCAGCCAGGTAGTCCATCTCGCCGTGGAAGCCGTTATCCAGCCAGGCGGCGAAGCGCGGCTCGGCCTGGGACAGGTCGATGCCGGCGACACCGATCTGGGAAAATCCGAGCGCGCGACCCCACTCGCGCAATCGGTCGATGACGGCATGGCCGTCTAAAGGCGGCGCCATGACGGTCCCGGCGTCGAAGTGAAAGGGCGGGTCCATCGGTGTCGACGATTCTAGAAACGCGGCTCATGCCCTGGCCCACCGAGGCCGAATGCGCTGCCAGCGCCGAGGCGATGGCGCGGCAGCAGGCCCTCGGCGATGCCTTCGTGGAGCTGCACGGTCCGCTCGGCGCCGGCAAGACGACCTTCGCGCGCCATCTGCTGCACGGCCTCGGCGTCACCGGGCCGATCAAGAGCCCCACCTACACGCTCATGGAGCCGTACCGGGCCGCGCCCGCGAACGGCGGCTTCGACATCGCCCATTTCGACTTCTACCGCTTCGACGATGCGCAGGAGTGGGAGGACGCCGGCTTTCGCGACGTGTTCGCGCGGCCCGGCCTCAAGCTGGTGGAGTGGCCGGAGAAGGCGGCCGGGCTGCTGCCGGCCTGCGACCTGCGCATCACCATCGCGCCACGCACGGGCCTCGACGACGACGGCGACGGCGACGAAGGCCGCGACGCCCGCTTCGAGGCGCTCAGCGCGCGCGGCCGGGAGCTCCTCGCATGAGCGCGCGCCGCACCGCCCTGCGCCGCATGGGCGCCCTCGTGCTTCTGCTCGGCGCGCGCGACATCGCCTGGGGCGCGTCGATCGTCGCGGTGCGGGTCTGGCCCGCCGACGAGTACACGCGGGTCACCATCGAGTCCGATGCGGCGCTGACGGCGCGCCACTTCCTCGCCACCGGGCCCGATCGCCTGGTCATCGACGTCGACGGGCTCGAGCTGAGCCCGCGGCTGCGCGAGCTCGTCGGCAAGGTCCGGTCCGACGACCCCTACATCGCCGGCGTTCGGGTCGGGCAAAGGCAGGCGCGGGTGGTCCGCCTGGTCATCGACCTGAAGCAGGCGACGGCACCCGAGCTCTTCGCCCTGGCGCCGGTCGCCGCCTACCAGCACCGGCTGGTCTTCGACCTGCACCCCACGCAGGAGCGCGATCCGCTGCTCGAGCTCATCCGCGAGAAGGAGCGTGCCGAGGAGCAGGCCAGCAAGGCGGTGCAGGACGCGCTCGGCGAGTTCATCGGCCGCATGGGCGCCGCCGGCGCCTCGGCGCCGAGCCTCGCCGCCGGACCGCCCCCGCCGCCCTTCTCGGCGTCGGCGCCGGTGCTCGGCCAGGGAACTGGCGACGACCCGATGCCGGTGGCGGGCGGGCCGGCCGCCGCGCTGCCGCCGCCGGCGACGCGGCAAAGCCGGATCGACCGGCTCGTCGTCGTCGCCCTCGATCCGGGTCACGGCGGCGAGGACCCGGGCGCGATCGGTCCGACCGGCCTGCGCGAGAAGGACGTCGTCCTCGCCATCGCCCTGCTGCTGCGCGACCGCATCAATGCCATGCCCAACATGCGCGCGATGCTGACCCGCGACGCCGACTTCTTCGTGCCGCTGCACGAGCGCGTGAAGAAGGCGCGCCGGGTGCAGGCCGACCTCTTCGTGTCGATCCACGCCGACGCCTTCCTCAACCCGCAGGCGCGCGGCGCGTCGGTGTTCGCGCTGAGCCAGGGCGCCGCGAGCAGCAGCGCCGCGCGCTGGATGGCGAACCGCGAGAACGCGGCCGACCTCGTCGGCGGTGCCAACGTCCAGGCCAAGGACGCCACCGTGCTGCGCACCTTGCTCGACATGAGCACCACGGCGCAGATCAAGGACAGCCTGAAGCTCGGCGGCGAAGTGCTCGGCCAGATCGGCAAGGTCGGGAAGCTCCACAAGGCGCAGGTCGAGCAGGCCGGCTTCGCGGTGCTGAAGGCGCCAGACATCCCGTCGATCCTCGTCGAATCGGCCTTCATCACGAACCCCGAGGAAGAGTCGAAGCTGCGCGATCCCGACTACCGCCGGCAGCTCGTCGACGCGCTCGCCACCGGCATCCAGCGCTACTTCGCCCGCAACCCGCCGCTGGCCCGCTCGCGCCAGCTCTAGGCATCATGCGCGGTCAGCGCGCATCCATTTCCAGGAACGACATGCTGCATCCGCAAGCCAGGGCCCTCATCGATCTCATCGCCGAACGCAAGCTGCCGCCGATGCACACGCTGAAACCCGTGGACGCGCGCGTGTTCTATCGCGAACGGCGGACGTTCACGCAGCCGCCGGCGCCCGAGGTCGGCGAGGTGCGCGAGCTGCAGGCGGACGGTCCGCACGGCCCCATCCCCTTGCGCCTGATCCGCCCGATCGGTCACGGCGCCGAGCGCGACAGCGCGAGCGCGGCGCTCCCGGTGCTCGTCTACTTCCACGGCGGCGGCTGGACCATCGGCGACCTCGACACCCACGACGTGCTGTGCCGCGAGCTCGCCAACGGCTCGCAGTGCGCCGTGGTTTCGGTCGACTACCGCATGGGCCCCGAAGCGCCGTTCCCGGCCGCCGTCGAGGACTGCCTGGCCGCGACCTACTGGGTGCGCCGCGAGGCGGCCTCGCTGGGCCTCGATCCGGCACGTCTGGCCATCGGCGGCGACAGCGCCGGCGGCAACCTCGCGGCGGTCGTCGCGATCCTGGCGCGCGATGCGGGCGACCTGCCGATCGCCTGGCAGCTGCTCATCTATCCGGCCACCGACCAGCGGCGCGGCCACGCCTCGCACACGTCGAACGGCAAGGGCTACCTGCTCGAGAGCCAGACGATCGCGTACTACCACGACAACTACATCGCCGACCCGAGGCACGACCTGGACTGGCGCGCGTCGCCGCTGCTGCGCGACGACCTGTCGCGCCTGCCGCCGGCGCTGCTGCTGACCGCGGGCTACGACCCGTTGCGCGACGAGGGTCTCGCCTACGCGGATGCCCTGGTCGCGGCGGGGAGCCGCGCGACCTACGTCTGCTTCGATCGACAGATCCACGGCTTCATCACGATGGGCAAGGTCATCGACGAAGCCAACGCCGCGGTGAGCCTGTGCGCGGCGGAATTGAAGCGGGCGCTGCGGCCGGCCTGAGAACGGCCGGGCCGAGCGCCCGCGGGGCGAGTGAAGGGAACGCCCGGGCCTGCGAGCTCAGCTCGGCGACGACGCCGACTTCGTCGCGGCCTTGGCCTTGCGGGTGGCCTTCTTGGTGCCGGACGCGACCTTGCGCCCGCCTTCGGCGGCAGCGTGGCCGACCTTGCGTGCGTCCTGGGCGACGACATGACCTGCCTTGCGGCCGGTGTCGGCGATCTCGCTGCCGACCTTCTTCGCCGCGGGTACGGCCGCCTTGACCGGGTTCGACGCCGGCGCCATCGGCGCCGTGGCCTGGGCCAGCGCCGGGCCGGCGATGACGGCGGCGGCAAGAGCCGAGGCGGTGAGGATGGTTCGAATCATGGGAAGTCTTCTCCTGTCGCGGACATCGCGATGCCAGTCAACGAAACGCAGGCGCCCGCGGTTGACACCTGTGACCGATTGCGCGGGCGGTCGCGATTTCCGCCCTGTGAGCGCGCATGGCGTCACGCCCGGTCCGAAAATCGACGCCGAACGGACACGCCGGCACGGCGCTGCCGTCGAAGGCCGGCAACGCTCCGGTCGCAGGGAGTGGAAATGACCGAGCCGACCGAAGAGTTCTTCGAGAAGACCTTTCGCCTCGTCTGCCGCCTGGACGACGCCGACATCGACTACGTGCGCGACACGGCCGAATGGATCCATCGCTGCGTCGCCCGCGCCGTCGAAGTCAACCCGAGCACGAATGCCGACGAGATGACGCCCATCGTCGTCGACATGAGCACCCGCGGCCGTTGGCGCCTGATGCGCCCGGAGACGCTGGCCGAGCAGCTGGCCCTGCCGGTGCCGCACCGGGCACCCGAGACGGACCGCGCCGACCTCTAGGCCGGCCGACGCGCTACGCGGGCTCCGCCGCCGCCTTGCGGCGCGCCCGCCAGGCGCCGAGGAAGACCAGCAGGCCGGGAATGATGATCGCCGCCCAGATGATCTTGTCGAGGTTCTGCTTGACCCACGGGATGTTGCCGAACAGGTAGCCGGCGAGGATGAGGCTGGCGACCCAGAGCAGGCCGCCGCCGACGTTGTAGAGGCTGAACTTGCTGCGCGTCATCTCCGCCACCCCGGCGACGAACGGCACGAAGGTGCGCAGGAAGGGCAGGAAGCGGGCGCCCACGACCGTCACCCCGCCATATTTCTCGTAGAACGCGTGCGCCTGGTCAAAGGCGTTCTTGTTGAACCAGCGCGAGTTCTCCCACTGGAAGACGCGCGGCCCGAAGTAGCGTCCGATGGCGTAGTTGCACTGGTCGCCGAGCACGGCCGCCACCCAGAGCAGCACGATCGCCAGGGGCAGGTTCATCAGGCCGATCCCGCACATCGCACCGACGACGAAGAGCAGCGAGTCGCCCGGCAGGAACGGCATCACCACCACGCCCGTCTCGACGAAGATGATGGCGAAGAGAAGCACGTAGACCCAGGTGCCGTACGCGGTCACGAAGGCGGTCAGGTGCACGTCCACGTGAAGGACGAAGTCGAGGATCCAGGCGAGCGCTTCCATGCGGGCATTATTGCGGCGGCCGCCGCACGGTCTCCCGGGCCTCAGGAATCGAGCGCCTCGACGGCGCCGAACCACTCCGCCAGCGCCGCCGGGTACGGCGTGCTCGGCTCGGCCGACTGCCAGCGCCGCTTCATCTGGTTGGCGGCCGCGTGCAGCTGCCACAGCAGCTCCTCGGCCAGCGCCCACAGCTCGACGCGCAGCGCGGCGTCGCTGCTGCCCGCCTCGGCGGCGACGAGCGCCAGCTGCTCGGCGGTGATGCCGGCGTCGTAGAGCATCCGCTGCAGCGTCGCGTTCTGCTCGTTCATCGACTGCACCAGCGCGAGTTGCCCGCTGCCGAGATCGGTGCCCAGTCGTGCGCTCGCGCTGCGCCAATCGCCCAGCGCGCCGGCCAGACGAAGCAGGCGGGCGATCGACTGCTCGGCGGCGATGTCCTCCGCCTTGGCGGGCTCGATGCCCGCCAGCAGGCGGTGCACCTCGGCCGCCGCCGGCGCGTCGTAGCGGCGCGGGTTGATCCGCAGCAGGAGCGAGACGCGCTGCTCCGGGTGACGGCGCTCGCCGTCGAACATGGCGGTCACGACCTCGGCCAGCGAGAGGACGCGGCCGAGCGGGCTCATCGCGTCGCCGGCCAGTCCGCGCGGGTAGCCGGAGCCGTCGAGCCGCTCGTGGTGCTCGGCGATCGCGCGGACGATCTCCTTCGGGAAGTCGGCGAAGCGATCGACGAGCATCGACGACGTGAGGGGATGGACGTACACCGGCTTCAGCCGGTCGCCGGTGAGGCGGTCGTCGGAGTCGAGCAGGTCCGGGTCGATGTGCAGCATGCCCAGGTCGTGGAGCAGTCCGGCGGCCGCGGCGTGGCCGACGCCGGCCTTCGTCGCCCCGCGCTCCCGCACCAGATGCGCCGACAGCAGGGCCATGAGGATGCTGTGCTCGAACAGCGCCGGCCGCATCTCGCGCGCCAGCATCAGGTGCAGCCCCACGGGCTTGGGCACGGCGATCGCGGCGATCGCCTCGACCAGCTCCTTGCGGCGCGTGCCCTCGGCGGCGATGCGGCCGAACAGCGGCCAGCGTGCGATCGCCGCCGTGACGGCCTGGCGCAGCACGTCCGGGCCGAACGGCGCGCCGGCATCCACGCACTCGTCGAGCGGCAGCGACAGTCGGTGCGAGACGAGTCGCTCGTACAGCCCCTGGTCGATCGTCGCGCCGCCTTCGAGAAGCTTGACGCCCTGCACGTTGTAGATCGGCTGCGAGGTGGTGAGGCTGCGCTTGCCGCCGAGGCCGGCCACCGCCTGCAGGAAGGCCGGCGATTCGACCGTCGCTGCGCCTGCCGTCGGGGGTGCGTCGCTCATCGTGCTGAAGCTAACACGGCCCTGGCGACACCCGCCGAGACCGTCGCGGCGACGCCGCGTCCGCTCGTGCGAATCTGCGCGGCGCACGTCCCTAGCGCGCCCGACTTCGGCGCGCCGACCGCTTCCTACAATGGCTCGATGAACGCCGTCCTGGAGCCTCGCGTCCGCCAGCCGATCCGCGAGTTGGCCAGCGAGCTTGTCAGCCAGATCGCGGCCGGCGAGGTCGTCGAGCGGCCCGCGTCGGTGGTCCGCGAGCTGGTCGACAACGCCGTCGACGCCGGCGCCGGCAGCATCGTCGTCCGTCTGTCCGGCGGCGGCGTGCGCGCGATCGTCGTCGAGGACGACGGCCACGGCATTCCGGCCGACGAGCTCGGCATGGCGCTGCGTCGCCATGCGACGAGCAAGATCCGCACGCTCGCCGAGCTCGAGGGCGTGGCGACGATGGGCTTTCGCGGCGAGGCGCTGGCGGCGATCGCGTCGGTCGCCGACGTGACCCTGACCAGCCGCACGGCCGACGCGAGCCATGCCACGCGGCTCGACGCGCGCAGCGGCGAGACCAGCGCCGCGGCGCGCAGCACCGGCACGACGATCGAGGTGCGCGAGCTGTTCTTCAACACGCCGGCGCGGCGCAAGTTCCTCAAGACCGAAGCGACCGAGCTCGCCCATTGCGTGGAAGCGGTGCGCCGGCATGCCCTGGTCCGCCCCGGCATCTCCTTCGCGCTATGGCACGACGGCAAGCTCGTCTCGCGCTGGGCCCGCGCCGGCATGGTCCAGCGCACCGGCGACGTGCTCGGCGCGTCGTTCTTCGCGCAGAGCCTCGCCCTCGCCGCCGACCTCGGCGGGCTGGTGATCGCCGGGCATGCCGGCACGCCCGAGTCGGCACGCAGCCGCGCCGACCTGCAGTACGTCTACGTCAACGGCCGGCACGTGCGCGACAAGCTGGTGGCGCACGCGGTGCGCTCGGCCTACGAGGACGTGCTGCACGGCGGCCGGCAGCCGGCCTACCTGCTCTTCATCGACGTCGCCCCCGAACGCGTCGACGTCAATGTGCACCCGACCAAGGTCGAGGTGCGCTTCCGCGACTCGCGCGAGGTGCACCAGGCCGTGCGCCAGACCATGCAGGCGGCGCTGGCGCAGCCGAAGGCCGGTGCGACGGCCGGGAACGCGGCGCGGCCGGAATCGACGGGGCGCGGCGAGACGGCTTCGCCGCCCGCCGACCAGCGGCCGCTCGCCTGGACCGGCGCCGCGGTGGTCGCTTCCGAGCCGATGCCCTTGCCGTGGAGCTTCGAGAACCGCTCTTTCGTCGAGGTGTCGCCGGAGCGCGTAGACACCGCAGGCACCGCGGCCGCCGACCCGGCCGAACGGCCGCTCGGCCGCGCCCTGGCCCAGGTCGCCGGCGCCTTCATCCTGGCCGAGAACGCGTCCGGCCTCGTGATCGTCGACATGCACGCCGCGCACGAGCGCATCGTCTACGAGCGGCTGAAGGCCGGCCTCGACGGCGCCGCCGTGCAGACGCAGCCCTTGCTGATCCCGGCCATCTTCGCGGCCAGCGCCGCCGAGGTCGCGACGGCGGAGGCGCATGTGGAAACCCTGCGCTCGCTCGGGCTCGACCTGACGCCGCTCGGCAGCGGCACCCTCGCCCTGCGCTCCTTTCCCGCTGCGCTCGCCGGCGCCGACAGCGTCGAGCTGGCCCGCGGCGTGCTGGCCGAGCTGGCCCAGGTCGGAAGCAGCGGCGTTCTCGAGAGAGCGCGCGACGAGCTGCTGTCGACCATGGCCTGCCATGGCGCCGTGCGCGCCAACCGCGCCCTGACGCTCGCGGAGATGGACGCCCTGCTGCGCGACATGGAGCGGACCGAGCGCGCCGACCAGTGCAACCACGGCCGGCCGACCTGGCGCCAGGTGACGGTCAAGGAGCTCGATCGCCTGTTCTGGCGCGGACGATGAGCAGCGGCGACACGCGCCGCGGCGACAAGCCCAGCGGCCACAGCGACGGCAGCATGCGGCTGTCGAAGCGCATGAGCGAGCTCGGCATCGCCTCGCGGCGCGAGGCCGACGAATGGATCGCCAAGGGATGGGTCCGCGTCGACGGCCGCGTCGTCAGCGAGCTCGGCTCGCGCGTCGTGCCGGGCCAGCACATCACGATCGACGCGCGTGCCAGGAATGTGCAGGCGCAGCTGGTCACCGTGCTCGTGAACAAGCCGGTCGGCTACGTCAGCGGCCAGGCCGAGGACGGCTACCAGCCGGCGCGCGTGCTGGTCACGCCCGACCGGCAGTGGCGCGAGGACCGCTCCGGCATCCGCTTCGTGCCGCAGCACCTGCGCAGCCTCGTGCCCGCCGGCAGGCTGGACATCGACTCGGTCGGCCTGCTCGTGCTGACGCAGGACGGGCGCATCGCCAAGCAGCTCATCGGCGAGGACAGCGCCATCGACAAGGAATACCTCGTGCGCGTCGCGATGCCGGCCGGCAAGCCGCTCGGGGACGACAAGCTGGCGCTGCTCCGGCACGGATTGACGCTCGACGACGTCCCGCTGAAGCCGGCGCGCGTCGAATGGGCCAATCCCGAGCAGCTTCGCTTCGTGCTGAACGAGGGCCGCAAGCGCCAGATCCGGCGCATGTGCGAGTCCGTGGGGCTGCAGGTGCTCGGCCTCAAGCGCGTGCGCATCGGCAAGGTCGTGCTCGGGCCGCTGCCCGCCGGCACCTGGCGCTACCTGCGCCCCGACGAGAGCTTCGCCTAGCCTCGGCGCAGGCCGGCGACTCCTAGCGAACGCGGCGGACCGACGAGACCTGGCCGCCGAGGCTGCCGAGGCGCGCATGCTCGCCGCGGCGCAGGACCGTGCAGTTGCCGCCGAAGCGGGCATCGCTGCACAGCTCCCAGGCGCCCTCCCTCACGATCACGGACTGGGCCCGGTCGTTGAAGTTGGATCGCGACAGGTCGCCCATGTCGCGGTCGATGCGCAGGCGCTCGCCCGCGAAGCCGCGCTCGGAGAAGAACTCGATGCCGCCGTCTCCGGACCGCCCGTCGCCCCGGACGTCGCGATCGGCGCCGCGGCCATCGTCCCTGCGCCCGTCGCCGCGTCGGTCGTCGCGCCGCTCGTCGCCCCGCTCGTCGCGACGATCGTCGCGCGAGTCGCCACGGTACGCAGGCGCATCGCTGCCCGGCCGGATCGACGAGATGGCGTTGCTCATGTCGCCGAGGTTCGCATAGCGCCCCGGCCCGAAGGTGCGGCAGTCGCCGCGGTACTGCGAGTCGCGGCAGACGACCCAGGTGCCGGACTCGACCGCCAGCGACGAAGCCGAGTCGTTGAAGTTGGAGCGCGTGAGGTCCGGGACCGCCGACGACACGGAGAGGCTCTCGCCGCTCAGGCCCGAGCCACGGAAGAGGAGGACGCGGCCGCCCTGGCCGCCGGCGACCGGGTTCCGGCCGCCGCGCCCGTCGTCGCCGCGACGCGACTCGCCCGCGTCGCCGCGCTCGCGCAAGGAGCTGACCTGGTCGTCGAGCCCCTGCTGGAAGATCGCGTAGCGGCCGGGCGTCAGCAGCACGCACATGCCGCCGAAGTTGGCCTCGCTGCACACCTCCCACTCGCCGGAATGGACGACGATGCTCGAGGTCCGGTCGTTGAAGCCCGTGTTGGCAAGATCGGCCGTGCCGTTGCGCAGCGTCAGCTTGGCGCCGCCGTACTGCGGGTGGTCGTAGAGCGTGATCTCGCCGGCGACGGCGCCGCCTGCCGCGCCGCAGGCGATCCCGCCCCACAAGAACGCCCGTGCCAGCTTGCTCCCGATGCTCATGACGAACCCCTCGCTGTTGGATCGAGTCTGGCGCCTGCGCTCGCCCGCGCCCATCGGCGGTGCAGGGCCGCCAGGGTCGGTGCCGGCGCCGCGCGGCTGTGGTCCGGCTCCTACCGCCGCGACCGTGCGAGGCACCCTGCTACCCTTCCTTCATGCCCCGGATTTCCTGGCCGGCGCGCCGGGCGCGGCCGATGAGCGGCGCCGTCGTCGTGACCCTGATCGCGCTGCTGCTGGGCGTGCAGCCGGTCGCCACCGACCTCTACCTGCCCGCCCTGCCGACCCTGCAGCGCGAGCTCGGCACCAGCGTGGCCGCGGCCCAGCTGACCTTGTCGGCGTTGATCATCTGCTTCGGCGTGTCGCAGCTGGTGTGCGGCCCGCTCTCCGACCGCTTCGGCCGCCGCCCGGTGCTCCTCGCCGGCCTGCTGCTCTTCACGATCGCCGCCATCTTCGGCGCCGCGTCGACCAGCATCGAGGCGCTGATCGGCTGGCGCGCGCTGCAGGGCGTGGCCATGGCGGCGGCGGTGACCGGCGGGCGCGCCATCATCCGCGACCTGTACGAGCCGCACGAAGGCGCACGCGTCATGTCGCGCGCGCTCACCGGCCTCGGCCTCATCGCCATCGCCGGGCCGCTCTGCGGCGGTTTCATCGTCGAGGCATTCGGCTGGCACGCCGCGCTCCTCGCCCTAGCGGCCTTCGGCGCCTTGACGCTGGCCGGCGTCGCCTGGTGGTACGCGGAGACGGTGCAGGCGCCGAACTTCGACGCCGTCCGGCCGAAGGCGCTGCTGGCGAACTGGAGCAGCGTGCTCGCCGACCCGACCTTCCGTGCCTGGGCGGCCCTCTCCGGCTGCGCCTACGGCGGCCTCTTCTGCATGCTCGCCGGCTCGTCGTTCGTGTTCATCGGCATGCTCGGCGTCAGCCGCTCCGCGTACGGCGCGATCCTGGCCTCGATGCCGGTGGCGTACATCGCCGGCACCGTGCTGTGTCGGCGCCTTCTGCTGCGGCACGGTCTCCGTGGCGCGGTGCGGCGCGGCGCCTGGCTCACGCTCGCCGGCGGCACGAGCATGGTCGTGCTCGCCGTCGCCGGCGTGCACACCGTCTGGGCCCTGCTCCTGCCGCAGTACCTGTATGCCATGGGCCACGGCATCCACCAGCCCTGCGGCCAGGCCGGCGCGATCGGCCCGTTCCCCGAGAAGGCCGGCACGGCGGCGTCGCTGTCCGGCTTCGTCATGACCTTGACGGCGCTGCTCGCCGGCCTCTGGCTGGGGCACGTGCTCGACGACACCGTGCATCCGCTGGCCTTCGGCGTCGGCGCCTTCAGCGTCCTGCTCGCGATCGTCGCCTGGACCCTGGTGCAATGGCATGGCGAGCCGACGCGCCGGGCGCGCGGGCTCGACGCGCAGCCGGCGTGACCGTGTCGGCGCGGGCCCTGGGGCGGCCGGCCGTGCAGGAGGCGGCGCCATGACCGATTCCGCTGCCGGTGCCGCGAACGCGCGCTGCCTCTGCATCGCCGGGCCGACCGCATCCGGCAAGAGCGCCACGGCGCTGGCGATCGCCGACGCGCTCGGCCGCGACGGCGTGCCGGTCGAGATCGTCAGCGTCGACTCGGCCCTCGTCTACCGCGGCATGGACATCGGCACGGCCAAGCCGTCGCGCGCGGAGCAGGCGCTCGTGCCGCATCACCTGATCGACATCGTCGATCCCGACGAGCCCTACTCCGCGGCGCGCTTCGTCGCCGATGCCGGCGAGCGCATCGCCGCGATCCGCGCCCGCGGCGCCCTGCCGCTGCTCGTCGGCGGCACGATGCTCTACTTCAAGGCGCTGTTCGAGGGCCTCGACGCCCTGCCCGCCGCCGACCGGACGCTGCGCGCGGCGATCGATGCGCGTGCCGGCCGCGAAGGCTGGCCGGCGCTGCACGCCGAGCTGGCGCGGCTCGACCCCGCCACCGCGCGGCGCCTGGCGCCGCACGACAGCCAGCGCATCCAGCGCGCCCTCGAGGTCCTGCAGATCAGCGGCCGGCCGCTGTCGTCCTTTCACACCGGCGCCGCGCGCTTGGCCGATGCACGACGCGATGCCGGCGCTGCCGGGCCCGGGCAGCCGACGCGACCGCCGCTGCTGGCGCTCGAGCCGCACGACCGCGCCTGGCTGCACGCCCGCATCGAGCGGCGCTTCGCTGCCATGCTCGACGCCGGCTTCGTCGACGAGGTGCGGCGCCTGCGGGCGCACCCCGGGCTGCACGCCGAGCTGCCGTCGATGCGCGCGGTCGGCTACCGGCAGGCCTGGCAGGCGCTCGAGTCCGGCGATCTCTCGCGCCTGCAGCCCGCGGCGCTCGCCGCGACCCGGCAGCTCGCCAAGCGACAGCTCACCTGGCTGCGCTCGATGCCGTGGCGCACGGTCGTCGCCGCCGACGACGCCGACGCCGTCGAGCAGGCGGTGCGCTGGGCCCGCCGCGAGCTCGCGGCGCGCGCCGCCCGGGAGGGCCCGGCCTGACATGGCGCTGCTCGAGATCGAGTCGATCGCCAAGCGCTACGGCGACAGCGTCGTCTTCGCCGACGTCGACCTCGGCGTCGAGGCGGGCGAGTTCGTGGCCGTGCTCGGCGAGTCCGGCGTCGGCAAGTCGACGCTGCTCAACTGCGCCGCCGGGCTCGACAGCGTCGACGGCGGCTCGGTGCGGATCGAGGGCACCTCCATCCACGCCCTGGCCGAGCCGGAGCAAGCCGTCTTCCGGCGCCGCCACCTCGGCTTCGTGTTCCAGGCCTTCCACGTCTTGCCGCACCTGAGCGTCGCCGCCAACGTCGGCCTGCCCCTGCTGCTGCAGAAGAAGCCCGACGACGCGCGCGTGTCGGCGATGCTGGCCGCGGTCGGCCTTGCCGGCTTCGAGGATCGGCTGCCGCAGACGCTCTCGGGCGGCCAGCTGCAGCGGGTGGCCATCGCCCGCGCCCTGGTGCACCGGCCGCGCCTGATCCTGGCCGACGAGCCGACCGGCAACCTCGACCCGACGACGGCGTCGCGAATCCTGACCCTGCTCGTCGAACAGGTGCGCGAGCAGGGCGCGGCGTGCGTGCTGGCGACGCACTCGCACGCCGCCGCGGCCCGCGCCGACCGCGCCGTGACGCTCACGCCCCAAGGCATCGTGCCGTGCTGAGCCTGCTGCGCCGGCTCTCATGGCCCGAGCTGCTCCACCATCCGTGGCGCAACGCCGCCGCCCTCGCGGCCGTCATGCTCGGCGTCGCCCTCGCCTACTCCGTGCACCTGATCAACGCCTCGGCGCTGGCCGAGTTCAGTGCCGCCGTGCGGGCGGTGAACGGCGATCCGGACCTCGAGCTCGTCGGCCCGCGCGCCGGCTTCGACGAGACGCTCTACGCGCGCGTCGCCGCCGACGCGGCGGTGAGCCTGGCGAGCCCGGTCGTCGACGGCGAGGTCGTCGCCTTCGACGCCAGCGGCGCGCGCGTGCCGCTGCGGGTGGTCGGCGTCGATGCGCTCGTCGTCGCGTCGCTCGCCCCGGCGCTGCTGCCGCGGCCCGATGCGGGAGCCGACCGCTTCTCGGCCCTCGATCCGCGTGCCGCGTTCCTCAACGCGGCGGCGGCGCAGCGTCTGGCACCGGGCCGCGCCGCGTCGGCGGCGGTCGCCGCGGATCTCGTCGTGCAGGCCGCGACCGGCCGCCACGCCCTGCGCATCGCCGGCTCGATCGCCGCGGCCGGGCCGCCGCTGGCGGTGCTCGACATCGCCGGCGCCCAGGTCCTGCTCGGGTCGGTGGGGCGGCTGACGCGCATCGACGTTCGGCTCGCGCCGGGCGCCGATCGCGAGGCCCTGCTGGCCCGTCTCGCGCTGCCGGCCGGCATGCGCGCGGCCGTGCCCGGCGAGGCCACGGAACGCGTCTCGAACGTGTCGCGCGCCTACCGCGTCAACCTCACCGTGCTGGCGCTGGTGGCGATGTTCACGGGCGCCTTCCTCGTCTTCTCGATCCTGTCGCTGTCGGTCGCCAAGCGGCAGCAGCAGCTCGCGCTGCTCGGCGTCCTCGGCCTTGGCGCGCGCGAGCGGATGGCACTGGTCCTCGGCGAGTCGGCCGGGCTCGGCCTGGCCGGCAGCGTGCTCGGCCTGGCGCTCGGGCTCGCCCTCGCGGCGACGGCCTTGCGCCTGTTCGGCGGCGACCTGGGCGGCGGCTACTTCCCCGGCGTCGCGCCGGCGCTGCGCGTCGACGTCGCCGGCATCGTCGTCTACGGCGCGCTCGGCGTCGTCGCCGCCGTCATGGGCGGCTGGCTGCCCGCGCGCGCGGCGGCCGACATCGCGCCGGCGCTGGCGCTGAAAAGCCTCGGCGCGGCGCGATCGAGCCGGAGCGGCCTGCGCATCGGCCTGGCCCTGATCGGCCTCGGCGCCGGCCTCGCGTTCCTGCCGCCGATCGCCGGCATCCCGCTGGCCGCGTACGCCAGCGTCGCCTGCCTGCTGATCGGCGGCATCGCCTGCGTCCCGGCCGGCGTCGGCCTGGCCCTGGCCGGCATCGCGCCGCCGCGGCGGCCGCTCGCGCTGCTGGCGGTCGAGCGGGCCCGGCATCAGCGCGACAGCGCGACGATCGCCGTCGCCGGCGTCGTCGCCAGCCTCGCCCTCTCGGTGGCGCTGACGGTGATGGTGGCCAGCTTCCGCGAAGCCGTCATCGACTGGCTCGACACCATCCTGCCCGCCGACCTCTACGCCCGCGCCGCCGGCGGGCCGCCGGGCAGCGAGGTCGCGACGCTGCCGCCAGCGCTGCCCGAGCGCGCCCGCACCATCGCCGGCGTCATGCGCGCCGAGGCGCAACGCGTCGTCTCGACGACGATGGACCCCTCCCGTCCCGCCGTGGCGCTGATCGCGCGCCCGCTCGCCGACCCGGCCGCATCGCTGCCGCTCACCGGCGCGCTGCTGCCGGCGCCGGCCGGTGCGACGGCGGTCTTCGTCAGCGAGGCGATGGCCGATCTCTACGGCGCCACGCCGGGCCGGGTCTTCGCCCTGCCCTTGCCCGACGGCCGGCGCGTCGAGGTGTTCGTGCGCGGCGTCTGGCGCGACTACGCACGGCAGTTCGGCGCGGTGATGATCGATGCCGCCGACTGGCGCCGACTGACCGGCGACGAGCGCATCAACGACCTGGCCCTGTGGCTGGCGCCCGAGGCCCGCCTCGCCGACGTCGAGGCCGAGCTCAGGCGGCTGTCCGCCGCCGAGGGCCACGACGGCGCGCTGCTCGAGTTCGCCGCGCCGCGCGACATCCGCGCCACGTCGCTGCGCATCTTCGACCGCAGCTTCGCCGTCACCTACTGGCTGCAGGCGGTGGCGATCGCGATCGGCCTGTTCGGGATCGCCGCCAGCTTCTCGGCGCAGGTGCTGGCGCGGCGCAAGGAGTTCGGGCTGCTCGTCCATCTCGGGCTGACGCGCCGGCAGATCGTCGCCGTCGTCGGCGCCGAGGGCGCGGTGTGGACCGCCGTCGGCGCGGCGCTCGGGCTCGCGCTCGGCATCGCCGTCAGCGTCGTCCTCGTGAAGGTGGTGAATCCGCAGAGCTTCCACTGGACGATGGAGCTGCTCCTGCCGTGGCTCCGCCTCGGCGCCCTGTGCGCCGCGGTCGTCGTCGCCGGCACCGTTACGGCGCTGCTGTCGGCGCGCCGCGCGGTCGGCCGGCAGAGCGTGCTGGCGGTGAAGGAGGACTGGTAGGCGCGACGTCGCCGGCGCCGGCGGCGATCGCCGCTTCCGTCACGCGTAGGTCCACAGCATCTTCGTCGCCAGGATGTAGAGCAGCCCGGCGAAGATGCGGCGCAGCGTCCGCACCGGCAGGCGGTGCGCGGCGCGCGCGCCGAGCGGCGCGGTGAGCATGCTGCCGGTGACGATGGCCAGCAGCGCCGGCGCATAGACGAAGCCGAAGGCGAGCGGCGGCAGGTCGGCGACGCGCCAGCCGCTGAAGACGTAGCCGAGCGTGCCCACCATCGCCACCGGCACGCCGAGGGCGGCGCCGGTGCCGATCGCGGTCGTCATGGCCACGCCCCAGAACAGCATCAGCGGCACGGTGATGAAGGCGCCACCGGCCGACACCAGGCCGCTGATCGCGCCGACGACGACGCCGATCAGGACCATGGCCGGCGTCCCCGGCGGCGCGCTGCCGGCGGCGGGCTTGCGGCCGAGCAGGATCTGCGTCGCCCCGGCGTAGACGATGACCGCGAAGGCCAGCGCCAGCGCCCGCTGCGGCACCCAGCCCGAGAGCGCGGTCGACAGCAGCGTGCCGGCGACCATCGCCGGCCCCATCCGGCGGACCAGCGCCCACTCGACGCCGCCGAGGCCGTGGTGCGTGCGCACGCTGGCGCTGGAGGTGAACATGATCGAGGCCATGCCGGTGCCGAGCGCCAGGTGCACGGTGTGGTCGGGGGCGAACTGCTGCGCCGCGAACATCGCGGCGAGCACCGGCACGAGCGTCATGCCGCCGCCGATGCCCAGGAGGCCCGCGAGAAAGCCGACGAAAGCGCCGGTGGCGAGGTAGGCGAGCAGCCACGCGACGATCACCGGGGCAGTATTGCACCGGCACGCTTCAGGGCCGGCACGAGCCGGTTCGCGCCCCGTGTTCGCGGTGCCGGCCCGGTCCCCTGCGCTTCGCAGCCCGACGCCCGCTGCCTATGATGGACCGGTGGGTTTCGCGCTCGCCAAGATCCATCCGCCCGTGCCGCGTCGCGGTCAGCTGCTGGCGCGGCCCGCCCTCGAGGCGCGCTTGCGCGACGCGCTGGAGGCGCATCGCGTGGTGCTGGTGGCCGCGCCGGCCGGCTACGGCAAGACGGCGCTGCTGGTCCGTGCGCTCGCCGTGCGCTCGCCGCCGCAGGGCCTGGCCTGGGTCTCGCTCGACCCGGGCGACGACCTGCACCGGCTGCTCGAATGCCTGCTCGCGGCGCTCGATCCCTTCGACCTGCCCTGGCGCGTCGCTCCTGAAGGGCTGCTCGCCTCGGCGCTGTCGGGCGACGTCGCCGGACGCCAGCGCGCGGTCGACGACCTGACCAGCGCGCTCGATGCCAGCGAGCTGCCGCAGGGCACGATCGTCCTCGACGACCTGCACCACCTCGTCGACGAGGCAGCGCTGCACCTGCTGGCGCGCCTCGTCGAGCGGCTGCCGCCGCGCTGGACCCTGGTGCTGGCCAGCCGCGAGCTGCCCTCGGCGCTGCTCGCACGCGCCGCCGCGGCCGGCGAGCTGGCGCAGTTCCGCGAAGACGACCTGCAGTTCAGCGCCGACGAAGTCCGGGCCTGGTGCGAAGGGCTGGGGCTCGATGCCGACGCGGCGCGTGCCCTGCACGCCCGCACCGCCGGCTGGGCCGCCGGCCTGCGCCTGGCGCTGAGCGGCGCGCGCGGCGCGGGCCCGACCGCGGCCATCGATCGCGCCGCCTTCGACTTCCTCGCGACGGAGGTGCTGGCGCACCTCGACGCCGACCTGCGCGCCTTCCTGCTCGACACCAGCGTGCTGCACGAGCTGGACCTCGGCCGCTGCACGGCGCTGACCGGCGACGGCCGCGCCGCGCGCTGGCTCGACGAGATCGAGCGCCGCGGCCTCTTCGCCAGCGTCGTCGACGACGCCGGCACGACGCTGCGCCTGCACGACCTGTTCCGCGATGCGCTGCAGCACCGCCTGCGCGTCGAGCGGCCCGAGGACTGGCCGCTGCTGCTGGCCCGTGCCGCCGATCTGGAGACGGACCCCCTGCGGCGCCAGGGCCTGCTGCTCGCCGCCGGGCGCAGCGACGACGCGGCGCGGGCGCTGCTGGCCGTCGCGCCCGACATGAACACCGGCGGCGCGGTGCAGACGGTGCTGCGCCTGCTCGATGCCTTCGCGCCGGCGTTCGCCGCCGGCTCGGCCGAATGGCAGCGCGTCGCCGGCTACGCGACGCTGACGGTCTGGCGCGTCCAGGAATGCGAGCGACACTTCGCCGCGGCCGAGGCGCTGTACGGCGCTCGCGGCGACGCCGACGCCGCGCAGACGATGGCGGCGCGGCGCTCGTCGGTGCTGGTCGCGCTCGGCCGGATCGGCGAGGCCGAGGCGCTGCTGGCCCGTCTCGCCAGCGCGCCGCTGGCCGAGAGGGAGGCCCGCCTGCTCACCGCCACCGCCGCCGGCTGGCTGCGGATGGAGCGAGGCGAGCACGACGCCGTCGCGCCGGCGTTCGCAGCGCTCATGGACCTGCTGCAGGACTGCCGCACGGTGCCCGAGTGGGCCAACCTGCCCGCGCCGCGGCAGACCGCCTGCCGCGGCATGGCCGGCCTGCTGCAGCGCTGGGCCACCGGGGCGCTGCAGGTCGCCGGCGATCGGCCGGTGCCGCTGCGCACGTTCGCGTTCCTGGTGCTCGGCTGGCGCGCGCTCTGGCTCGGCCGTTTCGGCGAGGCGCAGGCGCGTCTCGACGAGGCGATGGGCGACGCGACCTGGGGCGGCCACGAGGTCATCGCCCGCAACCACGCGCTCGCCCTCCAGGCGGCGCTGGCCGTGGTGCGCGGCCAGGGCGCCGCTGCGCTGCGGGCCATGGCGCAGCGGATCGGCGAGCAGCCTGCCGGCTACGGCGGCTGGGGCCTCTGGCACGTGCGCTACTTCGCCGCCCGCATCGCCGCGGCCGCCGGCGACGTCGCACGCCTGCGCCGCTGGCTCGAAGAGCTGACCGCCCAGCACGACACGCTGCCCGACGTCACGCCGCAGCGCCTGCACCCGGTGGCCGGTCTGCAGGGGACGCTCGCGGTGCTGGAGGGCGACCGCTCCGCGGCGCGCCGGTCGTGGCAGGACGTGCTCGAGCACGAGCCGAGCGCCGACCTGTTCGGCCAGTCGGCGGAGGTGCGCGTGCGCTTCGCGCGGCTGTGCCTGTCCGAGGGCAACCGCGATGCCGCGGCGGCACTGCTCGAGCCGCTGCTCGCACGCGCCGACGACGGACCGCGCGGGGCGGTGTTCGCGGGCGCCGAGCTGGCGGCGCTGGCGCGCGCGGACTGGACCGGCCGGCTCGATGGCGAACGCGTCGCCACCCTGCGCGCGTGGGCCGCCGCGTGGCCGCAGCCGAGCGCGGCAGCGGCGAGCGACGCCGCAGCGGCGGGCGACGCGGCAGCGTGGAGCGACGCTGCAGCGGGCCCGCACAGTGCCACGCGTGCGAAGGACGCTCCGGGCGCGGACCTCCACAAGTCGACGCTCCTCGGCAACGGCGAGCATCTCTCCGCACGCGAGCTCGAGGTCGTCGCCCTCATCGCCCGCGGCCAGAGCAACAAGCTCATCGCCCGTGCGCTCGATCTGAGCCCGCACACCGTCAAGCGCCACGTCGCGAACGCGCTCGGCAAGCTCGGCCTGGCCTCGCGCGGTCAGGCGGCGGCCTGGTTCCACACCCGGCGGCCCTGACGCTCGCGCGGCCACCGAAACAACGGCGCGGGCCATCGGCCGGCAGGGCGAAAGCGGCGCGGGCCATGGCCCGGCGTGGCTCCTTTCGGTCGATGTGCCGGCGCCGCGGCGGCGGAACACTGCCGGCCAGGCGCTGCAGCCGCAGTGCCCTCAACACCGGAGCCGACCATGAGCCCAAGGAAACCCCTGATCACCATCTTCGGCGCCACCGGCGCCCAGGGCGGCGGCCTCGCGCGCGCCCTGCTCGGCGCACCCGAACGCGCCTTCCGCGTCCGTGCCGTCACGCGCCGCCCCGGCAGTCCCGCGGCGCAGGCGCTGTCGGAGCTCGGCGCCGAGATCTGCGCCGCCGACCTCGGCGACCTCGCCAGCGTCGAGCGGGCGATGCAGGGCGCGCACGGCGCCTTCTGCGTCACCAACTACTGGGAGCTCCTCTCGCCCGAGCGCGAGCTCGAGCAGGCCGACCACCTGGCCGAGGCGGCGCAGCGCAGCGGCGTGCGTCACGTCGTCTGGTCGACGCTCGAGGACACGCGCCGCTTCGTCGCGCCCGACGGCACGACGATGCCGGTGCTGATGCAGCACTACAACGTGCCGCACTTCGACGCCAAGGGCCAGGCCGACGCGCTGTTCATCGGCCGCGGCCTGCCGCTCACGCGCCTGCTCACCTCGTTCTACTGGGACAACCTCATCCACTTCGGCATGCAGCCGCTGCGCGGTGCCGACGGCCGGCTGCGCTTCACACTGCCGATGGGCGACGCGGCGCTGCCCGGCATCGCCGCCGCCGACATCGGTGCGTGCGCAGCGGCGATCTTCGGACGCGGCGAAGCGGCCATCGGCGAGCGCATCGGCGTCGCCGGCGAGCACCTGACGGGCGCGCAGATGGCGGCGGCGCTGTCGCGAGCCCTGGGCGAGCCGGTCCAGCACGTGGCGATGACACCGAGCGACTACGCGCGTCTCGGCTTTCCCGGAGCCGCCGACCTGGCCAACATGTTCCGCTTCAAGACCGCGTTCAACGCCGAGTTCCGCGCCGCGCGGCCGGTCGAGGCGACGCGCGCCCTGCACCCTGGGCTCATGCGCTTCGACGACTTCCTGGCGCGGCATGCGGCAGAGCTGCAGATCGCGCCGCGCGCCGCGGCCTGAGCCTCGCGGACCGCACCGAAGTTCCACCTGTTCCGGGCCTGCCGGCGCTGCGGCGCCGCCGGCGGAGCCTTGCCTCTCGCGCCGAGGACGACCCACCATGAATCCGATGTCCATCCACGACGTTCCGACCACCCGGCCGCATCGCATCGCGCCGGAGACCTGGCTCATCCCCAACCTGGCGCCGGCCGGCGATGGCCTCTACCTGCCGGTGAACTCGATGGTGATCCGCGGCGAGCAGCCCGTCGTCGTCGACACCGGGGCGCCGGTGCACCGCGCCCAATGGCTCGAGAAGGTCTTCTCGGTCGTCGAGCCCGAGGACGTGCGCTGGATCTTCCTGTCGCACGACGACGGCGACCACACCGGCGGCCTGCTCGACGTGCTCGAGCGCTGCCCGACCGCGACGCTGGTCACCAACTTCTTCAGCGTCGAACGGCTGGCGCTCGAGAAGCCGGCGCTGCCGCTGCATCGCATGCGCTGGATCGAACCCGGCGGCCGCCTCGACGTCGGCGACCGGGAGCTGCAGCTGTTCCGCCCGCCGATCTTCGACGGGCCGACGACGCGCGGCGTGTACGACCCGAAGACGTCGGCGATGTGGATCGTCGACACCTTCGCCTGCCTGACCCCCGGCGCCCTCGAGGGCGAGGCGCTGTCGGACGAGCAGCTGTCGCAGATGTCGGCGATGAACAGCGCCGTCTCGCCATGGCACGCCTGGCTCGACCGCGCCGCCTACAACCGCCATGTCGACGCGATCGAGGCCTTCGGTGCCCGCGCCGTCGCCTCCGCGCACGGCCCGGTGCTGCGCGGCGCACAGCTCGACGACGCCTTCGACCGCCTGCGCGGGATGGCCGGTGCGCCGATCATCCCGACGCCGGGCCAGGAGCTGCTCGACACGCTGGTCGCGACGACGCTGCTGGAGGCGGCCTGACGACGACGTGCGCCGCCCCGGCGGCACTGACCGGCGGCGCGGCGCGCCGTGCCCGCCGAGGACAAGCGACCGAGGCGGGTCGGGCGTCAGCCAGGAGCCCGCTGGTAGCGCTCGACCTGGCAGTCGTAGCCGCCCGGGCTCGTCGCGCAGGGCGACGTGTTGCCCTGCTGCTGCGGCCCGGCGGAACAGCCGGCCAGCGCACACAAGGCGAGCACGCTGCAGGCAAGTATCTTGATCATGGGTGTTCCTCGTTGCGATGCCTGAAGGATCGTCGCGGCGACGCTCCGGCGTTCAGCCCGCCTTCTTCGCCTCGGCCAGCCGCCGCTCGAGGTCGGCGACGAGTGCGCGCGCCTCGTCGCCTTCCGGGATCGCCCGGCCGCTGTCGCGCCACTCGACCGCCGCCTTGAAGCCCTCCGCCTGCGCGAGGCGGCGGAACCACATGCCTTCCGGGTTGTGCCGCGTCACGCCGTCGAACACGGTGGCGAGCGTCTGCGCCTGCTCGAGCCCGGCGGTGAGCATGACCTGGTTGACGACCAGCTTGTGCATCGCCAGGTGCGAGCTCGGCACGCCGGCCATGCGCTCGGCCAGCCGGTCGGTGGCGCCGTCGAGCTCGGCCGCGGGCACGGCCAGGTTCGCGAGGCCCCACTCGGCCGCCTTCCGGCCGTCGATGAGGTCGCCCGTGAACATCAGCTGCTTGGCCCGCGCCGGGCCGAGGCGGAAGGTCCACATGGCCGTGGTCGGGCAGCCCCAGACGCGCGTCGGCATGTAGCCGATCTTGGCGTCCTCGGCCATCACCAGCAGGTCGCAGCAGAGGGCGATGTCGCTGCCGCCGGCAACCGCGTAGCCCTGCACTTTGGCGATCGTCGGCTTGCGCGAGCGCCAGAGGGCCATGAAGTCCTCGGTGTGCCGCTTCATCACCGCGTAGTCGACCATCGAGTCCCAGGGCTGCGCTTCCTGCTGCAGGGGATGGCCGCGCCCCTCGCGCGGCGCTTCCTCGGCGAGGCCGACCAGGTCGTAGCCGGCGCAGAAGGCACGGCCTTCGCCTTCGACGACGATGACGTGCACCTGCTCGTCGGCCTCGGCCCACTCGACCGCGCGGCGGATCTCGCCGGGCATCTCGAAGTCGATGGCGTTGAGCCGCTCGGGCCGGTTCAGGCGCAGCCGGGCGATGCGCGGCCGGCGCGGATCGCGCTCGATGGCGAGCGTGCTGAAGGTCGGCATCGCGTTCGCGTCAGTTGGCGGCGAAGCAGTAGATCCGGCCCGCGCCTCCGGTCGAGACGAGGTTGGCCTGGCTGCAGCCCCTCGACTGGTGCGACGAGTTCCACGACAGCGCCGGCGGGCTGGTGTCGAGGCCCATGCGGTCGTGGTGGCCGACCATCGCCGCGCCCTCGCCGTTCTTGGTCCAGTTGCCGCAGGTCGAGTCGACGGCGCCTGCGATCGCCGTGCCGTCGGGCTGCGAGCCGGTGAGGATGTCGTGCTGGTTCGGCGTGTCGCCGCGGCCGTTGACCATCGCGCCGGTCTCGGTCAGCGCCGTCTGCTTGTTGATCTTGTTGTTGGGGCTGTGCAGGTCGGCGACGTTCTGCGCGATGACCTCGCCCTTGGCATTGCGCCACGGGCCGGGGCCGATGCGATCGCGGGCGTTGACGGCGGCCGTGCCGCCGGCGGCCTGGGCGCTCAGGTAGGCGCGCCAGACCTTGCCGCCGGCGCCGGCGGCGCTCGCCAGCCGCGAGCAGAGCTGATCCGCGCCGGCCAGGCCGCCGAGGTTGGCGCCGTCGCCCGAGCCCGTGCTCGACACGAAGAAGGTCATGCCCGAGGACGAGGTCGATGCGCCCGACGACGAGCCCGATGACGAGCCCGTCATCGGGCCGCCGGCACAGGCGGCGAGCAGCGCGGCAGCCGCGGCGGTGGTCATCAGGGCAAGGGGTCGGCTGGAGCGGGTCATGGTTGTTCCTGTGGTGGAAAGAGTGCCTGCAGCAGGGCAGGCGCAGGCCAGACTAGACCAAAGCGGGAGGCCCTTCAAGCGGCGATGCCCCGTTGCAGCAAGGCCCGCGCTGCGGCGCGTGTCGGCCGCCGTGCCATGCTCGGGGCATGCATCCGCGCCGCGCCTTCGTCCTCGCGCTGCTCGCGTCGAGAGCGCCGGCACGGGCGGCCACCGAGCCGGCGCTTCGCTGGCCGGCCGACTTCGGCGCCCATCCCGAAAGCCGCATCGAGTGGTGGTACATCACCGGCGCGCTCGAAAGGCCCGATCGTGCCTGGGGCTTTCAGATCACCTTCTTCCGGGCGGCGAGCGGCATCGAGGCGGCAACGGCGAGCCGCTTCGCGGCGCGGCAGATCGTCTTCGCGCACGCCGCCGTCACCGACCTGGCGCAGCGGCGGCTGCGCCACGACCAGCGCATCGCCCGCAGCGGCTTCGGCATCGCCGAGGCGGCCGTCGGCGACACCGACCTGGTGCTGCGCGACTGGCGCCTGAAGCGAAGCGAGCGCGCCGGCCGCAGCCGCTACGAGACCGCCGCGAGCAGCGAGAGCGGCGGCTTCGCCTTCGAGCTCTCGCTCGATGCGACCCAGCCGGTGCTCCTGCAGGGTCGTGGCGGCATCTCGAGGAAGGGTCCGGATCCGGAGCAGACCAGCCGCTACTACAGCGAGCCGCAGCTCGCCGTGCAGGGCAGCGTGCGCGTCGACGGCGCGACGGCCCAGGTCGCCGGCCGCGCCTGGCTCGATCACGAGTGGAGCGACTCCATCCTGGACGCGCGCGCGGTCGGCTGGGACTGGATCGGCATGAACCTCGACGACGGCGGCGCGCTCACGGCGTTCCGGCTCCGTCGCGCCGACGGCAGCACGCTGTGGTCGGGCGGCAGCCACCGGCCGGTCGGCGGCGAGACGCGCGACTTCGCCAACGGCGAGGCGGCCTTCGTTCCGGGCCGCACCTGGACGAGCCCGTCGTCGCGCGCGGTCTATCCCGTCGAGTGGCGAGTGCGCACGCCGGCCGGGATGTTCCGGGTGCGCTCGCTGCTCGACGACCAGGAGCTCGACAGCCGCGCCAGCAGCGGCGCCATCTACTGGGAAGGCCTCTCGGTGCTCGAGGACGAGCAGGGGCGTCGCGTCGGCCGCGGCTACCTGGAGATGACGGGCTACGCGGCCAGGCTGGTGCTGTAGCCGACGCGCTCGATCTGCGGCGCCGCCCGGGCTTGCTCAGCCGGCCAGCGTCATGATCAGCGACGAGCCGACGGCGATCGCGAGCGTGGTGAGGGTGCGCCGCGCCTCCGCCGAGCGCAGGAAGGAGATCGATTCGCAGAGCTTCATCGCGCCACCCTGCGGGCCGGAGCGGCGGCTTCGGGCGCCGACCGAGCGCTTCGTGCGGGAGACGGCGCGGGCGTCGGTGCAACCTCGGTGCCGCGCTGCGCCTCGGCATTGGCCAGCATGCGCGCCAGCATCCCTTTCAGCGACTCCCACTCGGCGCGCGAGAACCCGGACAGCGCCTGGTTCATGACCTGCGCGAGCACGGCCGGGACGCGCGACGCCGCCGCGTCGCCTTCGGGCGTGAGCACGATGCGGACGACGCGACGGTCGTCGGTGCTGCGCTCGCGCCGGCACAGGCCCTTGGCCTCGAGCCGGTCGAGGAGGCGCGTCATGGCGCCGGGGTCGGTCTGCAGCTCGCGGGCGAGCTCGGCGACCGTCGACGCGCGCGCACTGCGCAGCATGAAGAGCGGCCCCCATTGCGTGTGCGTGAGGCCGTCGGGCTCGAGCCGGCGGTCGGCGGCCTGCGTGATCGCCATGAGGATGCGGCGCATCAGGTAGCCGACGCTGTCGTCGGCGCAGTAGCCGCTGGCGCGGTAGAAGTTGGCAGGGGTGGGAGGGCGTGACACGATGCCCGAAATATACATGTCCAGGCAATGATTGTCAAGGCTGTCTTTGCCGCGGCCTGCATGTGGCTCGCGGCGGTCGCTACACTCGTTCATGCCCTCTGCAAGCCTTCCCGCGCCGGGCCGGGCGAGCTCGGCGCCGCCGGTCGCGCGCAACGTGCGCGCCCTCGGCGGCCTGCTCCCGTTCCTGCGCCCTTATCGCCTGCGCATCGCCGCGGCCGGCGTCTTCCTGGTGCTCGCCGCCGTCACGACGCTGATCTTCCCGATCGCCCTCAAGTCGCTGATCGACACCGGCTTCATCTCCGCCGACCCGGGCGCGCGCGTCATGGCGCTGCGCGAGCACTTCGTCGCCCTCTTCGGCGTCGGCATCGCGCTCGGCATCTTCTCGGCGGCGCGCTTCTACATGGTCAGCTGGCTCGGCGAGCGCGTCACCGCCGACCTGCGCAACGCCGTCTACGCGCACGTGGTGCGGCAGAGCCCGGAGTTCTTCGAGACGACGCAGACGGGCGAGGTGCTGTCGCGGCTCACCACCGACACGACGCTGGTGCAGACGGTCGTCGGCTCCAGCCTGTCGATGGGCTTGCGCAACGCCGTCATGGGGATCGGCGCGATGGCGATGCTCATCGTCACCAACCCGGTCGTGATGACGCAGGTGCTCGGCATCCTGGTGCTCGTCGTCCTGCCGTCGCTCTATTTCGGGCGGCGGGTCCAGCGCCTCTCCCGGGCCAGCCAGGACCGGATCGCCGACTCGAGCGCGATCGCCGCCGAGGTGCTGAACGCGATCCCGGTGGTGCAGAGCTACCTGCAGGAGCACCGCGAGGCGGAACGCTTCACGGCGTCGACCGAGCGCGCCTTCGCCACCGCCGTGCGGAGGACCCGCATGCGCTCCCTGCTGGTCGCCTTCGTCATCAGCGCCACCTTCGGCGCCCTGCTCTGGGGGCTGTACCAGGGCACGCAGGCGGTGCTGCACGGCCGCATCACCGCCGGCCACCTCGGCCAGACCGTGGTCTACGTGATCATCCTGGTCGGCAGCGTCGCCGTCCTGTCCGAGGTCTACGGCGACCTGCTGCGCGCGGCCGGGGCGACGGAGCGGCTGATGGAGCTGCTCGCCTTGCAGTCGCCGGTGCGCTCGCCGCCGGCGCCGCTGCCGCTGCCCGTCCGACCCGGCGGCGCCGCGGTCCGGCTCGAGAACGTCACCTTCCGCTATCCGTCGCGGCCGCAGCATCCGACGCTCGCCGGCTTCGACCTCGACGTCGCTCCGGGCGAGACCGTCGCCCTCGTCGGGCCGAGCGGCGCCGGCAAGAGCACCGTGTTCCAGCTCGTCCTCCGCTTCTACGACGTCGAGTCCGGGTCGGTGCGGGTCGACGGCGAGCGGGTCGACCGGGTGTCGCTCGAGGGGCTGCGCGCGCGCATCGGCATCGTCCCGCAGGACAGCGTCATCTTTTCCGCCGACGCGATGGAGAACATCCGCTACGGGCGGCCCGAGGCGAGCGACGCGGAGGTGGTGGCAGCGGCGACGGCGGCCTTCGCGCACGACTTCATCAGCGCCCTGCCCGAGGGCTATCGCACCTTCCTCGGCGAGCGCGGCGTGCGCCTGTCGGGCGGGCAGCGGCAGCGCATCTCCATCGCCCGCGCCATCCTCAAGAACGCGCCCCTCCTTCTTCTCGACGAAGCAACCAGCGCCCTCGACGCCGAGGGCGAGCGCATGGTCCAGGCCGCCCTGGAGTCGGCGATGCGCGACCGCACGACGATCGCTATCGCGCACCGACTCGCGACCGTGCAGCGCGCCGACCGCATCGTCGTGATGGAAGCGGGCGAGATCGTCGAGTCCGGGACGCACGCCGAGCTCATCGCCGCCGGCGGGCTCTACGCACGGCTGGCTGCCCTGCAGTTCGATCGCTGAGGCCCGCGGAGGCAGGCGTGTAGGCTCCCGCCCACAGGCCGCGCCGCGGCGCGCCGACAGACCGCCGGACGCCCTCTTTTCACACTGCGTGGCTCGGCCGCGACGGCCGATGGGAGAAGTCATGACCTTGCAGCGAAGGCTCGGAGCGATCCTGATGCTGCTGGCAGCGGCCGCGATCACCGGCGGCTGCGCCGGCGTCGGCGGTGGCGGCGCGGGTGCCCCGTCGGTGGGCGCACCGGGGGGCATCGGGCCGGGCTGGTCGCAGCGCATGGAGGACCGCCGCGCGGCGCTGGAGCGGGCGGTCCGCGGCAGCGGCGCGGAGGTCAGCCGCACGACCGACAACCAGCTCAGGCTGGTCGTGCCGAACGACATCTCCTTCGACCCGAATGCCTTCGCCTTGAAGCCGCGGCTCCGCTCGCTGCTCGATCCCCTCGCCGGCCTGCTCGCCGGCGACCGCTCGGCGCAGCTGACCGTCGTGGCCCACACCGACCGCACGGGATCGGACACCTTCAACAACACCCTGTCGCTCGACCGTGCCCAGAGCGTGCGCGACTACCTCGTCGGCCGCGGCGTGTCGGCGACGCAGATCCGCGCGGTCGGCCGCGGCGCGCGCGAGCCGGCCGCGGACAACAGCTCCGAGGCCGGCC